>Ga0307374_10010509_pt1 | contig 13389 bp, 16 predicted proteins | sample OX3MG_FD_202532 | JGI IMG/M metagenome (GOLD analysis project Ga0307374, IMG submission 202532) | Soil microbial communities from Risofladan, Vaasa, Finland - OX-3 | ecosystem: Environmental > Terrestrial > Soil > Coastal area > Acid sulfate soil | place: Finland: Risofladan, Vaasa | collected...
TTTAACAAGTTGCGCCCATTGCGACACAACATAGTATCCAAATTTTAAACACACTTCCTGCAAGAAATGGAACACATCAGCTTGCACGAATTCGTATAAGTTTGCACACCGCACCAGAGAAATACTTACAATGTGACTGCCGCTCCACCCATTGCTTGCAGCTTTTTCATCCAATTGTACTTGTTGAATCGCCTTCACATAGACCGAATGAGGCTGAGCGCTCACTCGTACTGTAGCGTATTTCCAAGTACGGCGTAGTTTTGCAGCGTAATTCCACACTTTGTTAACATGAGCTGACGCCTGAGTGAGTTCTGAAACACCACTAAATTGCAGAATAGAGACAAGACTTTCAAATGCGATCTTCGAACACATTTTTGTGAAGAGTGATGAAGCACTTCAGCCACAGTGACGTGACGTGACTTTTGTGCGTTTGAAGAGCATGCGTGGCATGACTGATTGCGAGATTATGTGAGTCGCCGGGTTTAAACACCCGAGTAATTGCTACCGCTATAAACATTTTAATTTAACAACAAGCGCGATCTTTGTTTTAGGTCGCGAACGCTGCTGTAATACAAAATACTATGAAATCTCTTACAAATCTTCGACGGCGGGATCTCCCTAATCTCGCCTGATGACACGCACAACTCCGTTAATTGATTTTCTCGCGGCTTCAGCAGCGCTGCCAACACATCATCTAATTCTTCTGCTCCTTCCCACTCTTCAAACGGTAGCACCTCCAGCGTCTTCAATCGATCCAAAACACCGGACGGTTCGATCCAGTCGCGAATGACTACCTTTACGCTGTCCGAAAATCCAACCAACGAAAGCGATCGCAGCTGTTTCAACTCGCCAAAGCAGTACAATTGCATATCTTCGTAGTTGAGCAGATAACTCCCAAACAACTTCAGCACTCTCAAATTTGGCAACAGGCTCAACTGTGGTAGTAGAAAGTTCATGTTGTGAAGATGCAATTCGGTGAGCTGTGGAAATTGCGCTTGCGGCTCAAAAAACGAAGTCGCCGCACCGCCCCACACAGCCAGCCGTTTTAAGTTCGGAAGAGGTTGAAGTACAGGAAAGCGAACGCCGCGCGGGAAGAATTGAAAGGCGCTGAATCTCTGCAGACAATAAAAACCAAAGTTAAATTTTTCCTCGAGTGCCCATGTATCGAGCGTAACTTCGTGCAAATCAGGGCACGCCGCGTAGAAAGCATTGAGTAGCGGGTGGGTGATTCGACTCTTGATATAGGTATCTGGACCGTCGTTATAGGGATCGTGAGGCTCGCGCAACACGAATCGCTTCAGCTTGGTGAAACGAGCGAGAATCGGGAACCACGTTCCTCCGACGCCGCAGTGCGATAAACTCAGTCGCTGCAGTCCGCTTGCGCCCCGCGACATGTTCTTCAGCAGTTTTAGTCCAATTTCGAATGCATACGTCAACGATAGCTCCTGCAAGTGCGTGCTCAGTGACAGGATTTGGAATAGTCGAGGATAGACTATCGGGCATGCGCCCGCTTCAGCTCCAAACCGCAACTTTTGCACCTGAAAGAAATAGAGATGATCCGGCGCCGTCGGGTTCTTGCAGCCGTTCGCCAAAGTCTCGGCAATGCCTTGCTTCTCGAGAGCGCGCTTCACCCGACGAAGTTTGCGCTTCCGCATCGATCCATGAAGCTGCTCTGCCGCGATTCGTTGCGCGGCGCCCCGATTCGACCGCCGGCTCCAGATTCTCGTATTCCACGACGAGTGCACCGAGGACAGCACGAGCACGTTGTAAATACTGCAGCAATTCCAGATGGCAAACGCAAATTGATTCAAATGGAATAGCGACGCCCAGTCGATGCCTTTGATCTCATCTAGGTCGCTCATTGAGAGAGAGGTTGACGCTTTTCAAGTGTGTGCGATGCGATGTCCCTGCCGTGCAGTACGCTTCTTTTGAAGTGCATGTCAGTCAAGGTTGATCACAATGCACAACGTGTTGATTGACACTATGAAGCTCTTCATAAACCGTTCACACTTCAATGAATAGCGATGATCAAGAGCACAAGCATGGTTCAAAGAAGAGGCGACACGGCTCGAGTATCAATAACAGTTACGAGCATCCGTGGGAGGCAATAAAGCCTTCTAAACCGCCTGTGACGAAGCAAGTTGAACAGTTCCTCGTAGCTGTACAAAAGGGGGACTATTTCAGTGTGGTCCGTATGCTGCTGGAAAGGAAAATTAGCGGCAATGAGACAAATGCATCTCACAAAAGCGCTCTTCATGTAGCGGTTGAGGCAATGTCTGCGCATGATCTTACTCCGCACAGCGCGAAGAATCTGTTCAAAATCATTCATATCCTTTTGGAATACCAACCTGCTTTATTAAATCATCAATGCAAAGGCGGACTCACTGCTTTATACTGGGCGGTATTCTCAAGAAATGTTCAGCCTGCGCGCTTTCTTTTGGAACGAGGCGCTGACAACAGCATAGCGAGATGGGGAATTACAGATGCTCCGATGGAATGGATCCTTCGAGTCGGGCACTACCCAGCGCCGCTTGTCTCTTTATTTCAACGCGCTAGGGCAATTCGCAATGTCGCAAAGTTAAAGAATGGATTTCCAAGATTGAGAGAGGGCATACGCCTGAGATCGCGAAAGAAGCATGCGCTTAAGCTTGCATTCGATGCAGCATCCAGTGCCTATGTACCAGAAGTGTTGCTAGATTTATTGATGGAGTATCTACCTCTAGTGGAAAATACGACACCATGTACTTGCGCTGCAGTTTATCCTGCGATGTGAGAGCATTCGTTCAATAAATTGTACTGTTTTGTGTACCATTGCATGTGCACGTCTAGAGTTTATTTCCATGACTAGGAAAGAGCTTTTAACGAAGCGAAAGGCACCGTGATGACAATCGTTTTCGGTTTGATGATGCTATAAATCGCATGTTCGAACAAAGGCACGTCGAACTCGGAACGAGAAAAATGAAATCCAGGAGTCAACTTTGCTACTTCTACTTCGAACATAATTTTGATTACACCGGCGATGTTATGTCCATTTAAAGGTGGAATCTCCTCTGAATCTCGTGTCAAGTACACATACGCGTTGTACTCTGGCGCACTGGGATAGCCGATTGAAAACGCAAGGGGTAAAGGATCCGCTCGACGCACGAGGGAGCAGGAGCTATGGCCACAGGCGGGAAGCGAAGATACATTTCGGATGCTCCTCAAAAATGCATATAAATCGTCAAGCGATATAACTTCTCCTTTCTGCTCTTCTATCTTTGTGCTTGATTTTTTCGCAGGTCTCTTAAAGCTAATTGTTTTCTTACGCTTCTTTACGCTCGGCGTTTTCACTGGTTTCTTTGCGCTCTGATATTGGTCTGCAAATTCCGCCCGCGCTGCAGCCAATTCCTTTTTTCCCCAGCGTTTGTCGGGATTGCCTGCTTTCATCGATTGCCAAAATTCACTGAACTGCTTTTGATAACTCATATGCGCGCCACCAAGCTGAAGACCACTATACTGAAAATTATCTTTGCTCATATTTGTGTTGAAGAACGTTGCTTTCATTCTAGCACAAGAATTTTTTTTTGGGAGAAGGCCGCTCTGAGTGAAAATTCTCGCCGCGCAAATGGAAAAGTAATGAGTTGTTACGATTACAATACTTGGACAGCCGATCATATTTGGAAACGCATCGGCGACGATCTTCCTCTTGAAACGAAGGACTATTCCGTGTGTTTCGAGGCGTGTGAATTGGCTGTCGCAATCGAAAGCAAAACCGCCGGCGTCTACCATTTAAAGGGTTCCTTCGCCGACGCTGGACTTAAACATTGTGCACACACGAAATCGACTTGTCTCTACTTGGTGGACGTCGAGCGAAAGCTGAGCAAAAAGGACAATCACGACTCCGGCTTGCACGTGAATCTCATCTGGCTCGACAATCGCCGAAAGATCATGTACCGCTTTGACCCTTATTATGCACGAGTGATTCCAGACTCACTTGCGATGCAAGAAGCGTTGGATGAGCTCGTGCAGAAATCGTTGCTCCCGAAAGGTTACGAGTACAAAACATTGAATATCCAGTTGTTTCCCTTCGGTCCTCAACTATTGGATTCCTCGGCAACCGAGGCGCGAGCGGAGGCTTGCGGAAAAGAAGAATTCTGTGTGCCGTGGTGTATGATTCTTGTGAAAACGATTCTCGAACATGTATTGCACAAAAAATCCACCGATATAGACGCTAGTTTTGAAGCTACTATGAAGCAATTAAAGTTGCCCATCCCGAAAACCGAAACAGAGGCAAGGAAGATGTCGGATAAATACTACAATGCAATGAGAACATTGCTAGGCGCAGATTAATCTAAAAACAATCGAGATCGTTGTTGAGAATTGCGGGCATTGTCATAGTATAAAATCGAATGAAATCGCTTACAAATCGCAGAATCCGCAATATCGCTCGAATAAACGCACAGTTCGCTTAACTGACTTTCCCCGAGCTCCAACAAGTGCGTCATCGTGCCATCTAAATCTTCCGCGTTGCGCCAATCTGAGTACGGTAGCACTGTCAATCGCTTCAATCGACCCAACAGTCCAGGAACGGAGAGCCACTCGCGAATCGCCACCTTATTTGTGTCGAGAAATCCGACCAAGGTTAGAGAGTGTAGATGTTTGAGCACGTTCGGTAGGCGCAGTTGCATATCGCATGCAGAACTGAGTATATTCCCTCCAAACAGTTTCAAGACTTGTAAATTGGGCAACAGGCGAAGTTGAGGAAGGTACCCAACCATATTATGAATATGCAGCTCGGTTAATTCGGAAAATTGATCTTCCGGCTGAAAGATAGTGCCATGTGACACAACCATCCGGCGCAGATTTGGAAACGGCTCAGTCACTTGGAACCAAGCACTGTGTACAAATAACTGAAATGTGCTGAAACGTTGCAGACAAAGATCGTCGAGTACATGTTGTTCGTAGAGTGCCCATGTATCGAGAACCACTTCCTGCAAGTCCGGGCATTCTTTGTAAAAACACTGTAGCGCAAGCGGAGTAATTCGATTGTAAACCGAGCAATCGCTATCATCGCGCAACACGAATCGTCTCAACTGACGGAAGCGACGGATTGTTGGAAGCCAGCTGATATCGACGCCGCAGTTCAATAAACTCAATCTCTGCAGTCCGTTTGAGCCAGCACACATAGCCTTCAACAATCTCCTCCCACAGCAACTGGCATACTTTAAAGATAATTCCATCAAATGAGTACTCAGCGACACGATTCGAAGCAATGGAGGATACGGCAGCGGATGCAGCCCACCAAATTGCAACCTTTGTAGCTGAAAGAAATAAAGATTATTCCCCGCGGTTATATTCTTGCAACCATTTAACAGCGTATCCGCTATCAGCTGCTTCTCGAGAGCATTTTTCACTCGCTTGAGTTTCCGTCTCTTCATAGAACCATGAATATCCGCGAAGATGAGCTTTGTCGGTCGTAGAGCAGAAACCCAGATTCTCGCTTTCCAAGAAGTATGTACTGAGGACGACGCTACCACTTGATAAATGTTGCAATAATCCCAGACTGCAAACGCGAACTGATTCAAGTGAAATAGCGAGATCCATTCGATGGAGTTAGTTTCGAAGATCGTTTGCATTTCGCATGTGATGACCTGGCACAACCGTCAACTCCATACTGCAATGGAGATGCTGAACTATTTTTATTTTGTTATTGTAGTAGGCGGCGGTATCTTGCTTCTGCTGATGCCGTTCGCTCTCGCTGCTTGTGGAAAATGGATTTCAACAATCTTTGCTATCGTTTTCCAATTGCTGATCGCATTTGTTGTAAAAGAGTGGGCGTGTAGTTTCAATCTCGACGCAGGATACAGTTCAAAATCGTGGCTAGCATTCCTAGCTCTTGCGGGGGTCTTCACATTATTTATGATTTCAGCCTTAGATCTAACCATTTCCTGGTCAGAGTGTGGGTTTTTAGTGCTGCTAATGTTCACGGCAGTTCTAATTGCATCGATTTGCTTGTGGGACATTGTGAACTGGGTCGAGCTCAACAGAGTCGTACGCGCTCCGATTGATCCGAAAGAGAAGGGTGTAGTCGGCTACAAAATCTTTGATCAGAACTGGAGATGTCGCGACATACAATATCATCTTGGAGAGCGTATCTCGAGAGAACAGGTTCCATCGCTTTGCGTTCGAGGTTTCCATTTTTGTTTGAATGCCAAGTCATGTGCGGTGTATTGCGACTACCAAGATTCCCCAGAAGGTTGCAAATTTGCTATGGTGGAGGCCGTCGGAGAAATCAGATTCGATGGAGGCAAAGCGGCGACGAATGTTCTCAATATAGTGAAAGAGCTTTCATGCGAGGAGTTTATGGAATTATGCAAGGAGACCCAAGTCGTGCTACCACACCCTCGGAATCGTGATGGGGATATCTTAAAGTTTGCTAATGGTGTAACGCGCATGTGGTTCAAGTTAGAATTAACGCCGCTTCTTTCTCGTTGAACAACAATAGTTTGTATATAAATTGTATTAATCTAGCAACGATCGCGCATGTTCTCGCGCATCGCGTGGAGTGCTGTACTGCAAAATGGAGTGAAATCGTTGACAAATCTTGGACTCCGCAAGAAAGACAGGTGACACGCAGAGCTTGGTTAATTGAGTTGCCGGGTGAGTAATCAAAGGTAGCAACATTTGGTCTAAATCTTCGGCATCGTTCCAACCCATGTATGGCAGCACTACAAATGTGCTTAATCGATCTAGAATCTTGGTCATGGCAATGAACTCTCGCAACACAAACTTATTTCCGCTAGAAAGACCAATCAGCCAAAGCGACTCCAGCTGTTTTAGTTCGTGAAAGCAGTGAAGTTGAAGGTCTCCGAAATTGAACAGAATTTCCCCAAATATCTTCAGTACTTTCAAGGTTGATAGAAATCGTAAATGCGGAAGCCAGCCAAGCAAACGATGAATATGCAACTCGTCGAGATGTCCGAATTGCCCTTCCCGCTCTAACGTAGAAATAGACCACAGGGCGAGGCGTTTCAAATTCGGAAAGGGTTGGGAGGCTTCAAGGTAATCATTGTGGCCCAGAATCTGAAACGTGCTAAAGCGCTGCAAACACCAGCCGTCAAACTGCATGTCTTGACCGAGAGACCATGTATCAAGAACGACCTCTCGCAAGTCGGGGCACGCTGAGTAAAAGACGTGGATAATCGGCTGGGTAATTCGATAATAAATGGAGCAATCGCCTTCGTCGCGCAGAACGAATCGCTTCAGCTTATTGAATTGAGAAAGCGTAAAGAACCACTCCGAATTTACTCCACAATGTATTAAACTCAGGCTCTCCAATTGTGTTTTAGCGGCAGCCACAGATTTCAGTACTTTGAATCCACACGCAGTGACATAAGTTAGAGACAACTCTCTCAGATGAGTCGCCAGGGACACCACTCGAAAGAATCGACTGTAAATCGGAGGAAATCCCCCATCCCGCCCCCGTGAAAATGCAGTTTACTGAGCTGAAACAAATAGAGATTCTTCGCCGAGGTAATATTCTTAGAAGCGTTTAATAGTGTATCAGCAATCGACTGTTTCTCTAGAGCGCTCTTGACGTGTTTAATTTTCCTCTTTCGCATTGCACCGTGAATAGCCGGATCGACCAACTTCGCGGCATCTGGACGGGAGGCCAAAGGGCAAATTCGAGCATTCCAAGAGCGATGTACAGGAGACACTGCCAGTACTTGATAAATGTTGCAGCAGTTCCAAACAGCAAACGCAAATTGATTTAGGTGGAATAACGAGGTCCAATCTCCACAATCTTTGTTTTCCGGTTGCATGAGTTGTGAAGAGCGTCACAAACATGAGTTGTGAAGAGCGTCACAAACATGAGTTGTGAAGAGCGTCACAAACGTCACAGTGATGTAATTTATTGTGAACAAGACGGCGTGGATAAGATTACATCATTTTGAACTTTTTTGCTGCAGCTGCTATCTCTGCCTCATGATTCTGCTTTGCTAGCACAATCTGCTGCTCCAAAGCTTTCACTTTTTTCAAGTGCTCGTTTTTCAAGGCAGTCTTTGTCATTTCGAATTCATCTCGCCTTCTCTTAAGCTGTTTACTTTGCTGCTCGTGTATCACATCATTTAACTCTTCCATTGCACGTTCGTACATAGATTCACTCGTAATATCGGCAAACAATTCTGCAATCGATTGCCCTATGAATTTCACTCGCTGTATTGGCTCCGGAAGCTGCTTACTTTCGTATTTTTCTTCAACTTCGACTTCCGCAGTCTCTGCCTCAAAACTGTTGACCTTTTGAAGAATCTGCTCGAAAGTGAATGAATTTTGCAGATCCTCGAGAGGCACGTGTTCATAATCGTACGGGGCACAAGCCACTGTCACATCCAATCCAAGGAATCTCGAATTTTTCAACTCAATATCATCATTTTCGCACCATTCGCCAGTATCTGGTTTGATTTGTTCAAAAACTTTGTCTGCGATCTTTTTCCCTGCTGGAAGCTTTTGATTGATTTCTTCTTTGCTCAAATAGAGTAGAACTTCAGGTAACCCCCACCAACACTCTAGTTTGTCATAGAAACAATGGAGAGAGAAAGCGGTAAAGTTCTTCGGACCGTCTGGACGAACGACCGAAGACATGGTTTTGAGTTGTATGACGGATGCTGAAGAGCGTCACTCACGTTGAAGAGTGAGTAGCAGGTGATAACACTTTTCTCAAACTTTCATGGTGTCGTTTGCATTTCTTGTGGTTCTGGCTACTATCGCTGTAGCATTTATGACATCGTTCATTGCGTTTACACATTCAATTGTCTTCGGTATGTCTCCAGAAGTTGCGTTTGTGGCATTCAAGTGTATGGGTGCCACTATACTGCTCTTATTTGGTACGTGTGCAGTACAGGACTGGCATTCCAACAACAGACTCGTAAAGCTGTCCAAGCAAACGCAAATCAACATTCCGGCTGGAGACTAACTTTCGTTTCCCAACTTTGTCACCTAAAAAATGGCAAGGAAACAAGCTAGTTTAACAATCTTCACTTCTCTAGCAAAAAGTCCAAAGATAAACTGACTGTCGATCAAATGAAGAGCGTTTGTGCAACAAAAACGAGCACATTCTTCAAAACCAACATGTCCGTGTTGCCATTTCTTGTGATTCTTGCTTCCGTGTCTGTCTTATCCACGTTCTCATTCACTGCTTACACGTCTACAATGTCTTCAGAAGATGGCTTTTTTGCAGCTATCCTTATTTTGTTTGCTTTTCTGGGATTATGTCTTGCGGCCGAGTGGGAACATTGGGAATCTTACAATAGAGTCAGGCGTGCTCCGATCGATGCCAAGGAAAAGGGAGTAGTTGGCTACAAAATATTTGATAGAGATTGGGTCTGCTTGGGCATGCAATATAACGTTGGCGAACGGGTATCGAGAAAGAGACTCCCGTGCCTGTGTTTCACCGGCTATCACTTTTGTCTCAACGCGGCTGATTGTCTAAAATTTCGTTCTACCAAGGCTTCCATCGGTAACAGATTCGCCCAGGTCGAAGGTGTAGGAGATACTGAATTTGATGGCGAAAAAGCCGCCACCAATGCTCTCAAAATCGTGAAGGAGCTCTCGAGGAAGGAGTTCCTGCAATTGTGCAAAGAGACGCAGGTCAAACTGCCTCACTTTCGCGACACTCTCGATAGCGATCTCCTCACGTTTTCCAATGGAGTGATGGTGAATTGGAGAGGTCGCGAGCTGCTGCAAAGAGGATAATATTTAGTAGCAACAGTACCACGCTGTTTTGTTTGCATGCGTCTTCTTTCCTAGCTTATTCCACTCTGTAATACTGTAATGATTGCCCATCGATTTGTTGCATCGCGAGCAAATCGGATATAAATTGTCGAGCGTAGTCGGTCCGCCTTTGCTTTCGGGGATGTCATGCCCGGCCTCGAACGAGAATACATCAATCTTATTCTGGCACCATTTGATATAGCATTTGTGCTGAAACGTGCGACCAAACTGCTTTATCCACACTTGCTCATGCAGGGCTTTGTTTATTGTAGCTTTGTGATATTGTTTATGTTCGGACATGGTTTGTGTTGAAACATGATTTTTTTATTTACATTTTATTACTGCTACAGACAATTTCGCTTGAACTAACTATTGGCACGTTCTTCCCTTGAGGAGCCAGATCCTCTTCTTCTTCGCTCGAGGAGTCAGACTCATCGCCAGGAAACAACTTTTTGAGAGGAGTCAGATCTTCTTCTTCGCTCGAGGAGTCAGCATACCAATGCCTGTTCAACGCATAACCGCGAATATCTGAATTTTCTGCGAATTGTCCCAGACAAATAACTATGAAATTCTGTACACGCGACCAAGAGTTCATCATTTATGAGAAATGAAGCACTTCAAATGTATTGCACTGCACAGTGTTATTTTATGAACCTTACTCGCTTCGTGTTGTCGTTGTCGTTGTCGCTGTCATCTGCTGCCGCTTCAATAAGACCTTCGATGCTGCGTTTTGCGTCTTGCAATTCGGCAATCTTGGTGTTAATCTGTTCGAGTCGCGGCTCCCAGAAATCTCGACTTGGCAGCCATAAAGCAACATCATCCCAACCGATCATTTCGCCAGATCTCCAGTCCCGAAGTAATTCCTTGAAGGAATAATACCATGCACTAAAATTGGTCGATCGTGATGGGAACGCAAAGAACCGTAATGTTTGCGCAAAGTCGTCTCCTAGTGCAATCATAGGAACTCGCACCAGTCCACTTTCCTGAATAAAGTCCGAGATTTGTTTACGTAACCCTTCAACCGTCGGGGCACAGAAATCGAATATGGTCTTTCTTGCCGTGATGCTCGTAATCCTTCCAAGCAATCGATGTGTACCATTCGACAATTGCGGGATGGGTGACTGTAATGAAGCAACCACGCTCCGGGCAGTCTTGAAATTCCTCTTCTTCTTCCAGAGTGCGAGATTGTAAACCGACTCCCTCTTTCAAGTCACTTACATTCAATATCCCGCCTTCGGATCGATCAGAGAGCCAGATCCTTTGTTGAATCTCGGGAAACAAATCGGATTTCCATACCGCAAATTTGGTGTCCGAGTGTTCGACGATTTCCGTGTGCGCGCCACACCACGCTTCGAGGCTGCTCTGATCTTGGAGGATAAATCTACCCTTTGCGCTTTGGACGAGCCACTTGCATTCTGGCAATTGATAAGGGAACAGCATAGGGCGCACGGTTTTCATGCAACTAGGACAACAGGTGTAATCGCCAATTGCGGCAATGTTAAATATATGATAGCCCTCATCATCATAAAGCGTTCGATGGCAGTGATCGCAATTGTTGCCGTGACAATAATCGCAAGAGGTGCTAGCCATCAGTTTCTGTGCTGCCGTGACACGCTACTCATCGTCGGGGGAGGGGGCGAAACTGTATTTGTTGGTTTTTGGAGCAATTTAAATCAGGCTGGCGTATACTGTGCTATAAATGACTTCCTGTGAGAAAATTGCGCATCTCGATAGCGTCGGTGCTGAAGTAAAAGCCATTGATTACGCCGAAGAGTATCTTGTTGGAGACTATGTGGACTCAAATCGTCTCCCCGCGAACTTGCACTGCAAGCTGGAGGTTGGCTGTTTTCAGAATGGATACGTTGCAATTCGAGCGCGCGGTCAGTTTCCAGGAAATATCACCTCTATTGCCCCAGTGATGGAAGATGACGCGTTTCTACATGTGCTGAAGCCACGATACATTCAAAAATGGCAACGCAAGTGGCAAAATGACAGTGGTTCTGCCTTCATTAGACAAGTGACCCTGGCAAATTTCTTGCCGCTCTGCAATATTGAAGTGAATTCATTTGGTCTGTGCACGATCGAGAAGCCCAGTAAACGTGAGATTATTTACAAAGTGTGTATTTTGACACCGACCGAAATGAAAACGATTGGACATGAGTTAAAACTGAGCACAGACGAACATGTGAATGCGAGCACTGCAAAATGGATCGAGTTGAAAGTGCCGTTTTCACTCCTTCACGTAAAACAGAGAGGGAAAATCGTGGATTACGATATCATTTTGGTCTGCAAGCTTCAAAGCATTCCTATGACGCTCTACAAGCAGATCGTGATTGCCAGTGTAGCGAAAGCTGTGGCTGATGTGGCAAGATTTGCACAATAAAAGTTTAATAGGAGAAGAAACAAGATACGAACACGGAAACAAAAGAATAATATAAAAAATTAGGCACTATCAAAGGGCTCCTTATGAACGAATTCTGAAGCTTTTGCTTCTTTCGCTGAAGGCCCGATCGCATTGGCTTCAAAGTAATCTTGTGGAACGCACGAGATAATAAATACATTGTCTCTAATGGCCGGAGGCAAAATCGATGCAATCTCCTCGTGTGTAACAGTTAAAATCTTCTTGCCTAGTAGATAACGAATACATTCTAGCGCCTCTGGAAACGAATCTAAATTCCGATCGAGCTTTTTGAACAGCGCAACGGCTTTAATAGTCTTTGGCATTTGCTTGCGCTCTTCTACCACAAATTTCACCCCATCAAGCCAGCCCTCTTGAATTACATCGAAAGCATCATCTTTATTTAAATACATTCCCTTTGGATTCTCCTGGTCTCCCAATTCGAATACATACTTTAGCATGTCAATATCACGACGCTTCTTGTAGAAATAGTACAGCGGGTTGGTGAATACAACACCAAAACGATCATGCATCAGCATTAATGTAGCTTTACTAACTCCACTTTCATTCTTTGATTCACTCACGGCATTCGCCACGATTTCATTTAAATACGGAACCATACGCAACTCCTTGCTATACTTGTTATACAAGAAGTTCAATGTTTGTCCCAGATCGTGTTGGATCAGGAGAGAAATCAACGGCATCCACGCCTTTCTCGAATACGAACTTAATCGATCATCCACCGAAGTAAAAAAGCGAATAATTGTCGTTTCATTTGGCTCACCTTGAACGACTTTACGGACCTGTTCGGCGAATACATTTTCCTTTTCATGAAATTGTTTCCACTCTTCTGTCTCTTTATAAGGATCATTATTATTAAGACCAGACATTATATGAGACAATACACAGGATTTCATAAGACTATCGATTAGCGAAGCGGGGGAAGACATGGTTTTGAAATGAATTGTGATGGCTGAGTGAAGTGCATAAACTGTTGAAGATCGTCATGTCATCAGTTTGAAGATCGTCACACAGCATGGCTTCCAAAGAAGCTCTTGCGTTATGCAAGACTGATAAGGAAGCGCTTGTGCTCAAGCAACTGTTATCAAAGGATATCAGGAATTCGGTCTCGTTAGACGAAATAGAATCTATTCTAGAGGCGATTCGTTCGGCTGCGACGAATCTGTCAGCAGAGACGACGCCGCTCCAATTGGTAGACTGTTTGTCGCTCTGTTGCAGAC
>Ga0307374_10010511_pt1 | contig 13387 bp, 12 predicted proteins | sample OX3MG_FD_202532 | JGI IMG/M metagenome (GOLD analysis project Ga0307374, IMG submission 202532) | Soil microbial communities from Risofladan, Vaasa, Finland - OX-3 | ecosystem: Environmental > Terrestrial > Soil > Coastal area > Acid sulfate soil | place: Finland: Risofladan, Vaasa | collected...
CCGGCGGGCCAGGGTGTCCCACGCACCTCATTCATCGCTCCCATAACTTTGTCGCGATCATTCTGCGGTCTTTGAGGTGCTCGTGATCCCACCCCTTGCCGGAAAGGTTGTGTCGGTGGACGGGCTGCGCTTGCGGTACTCGGATGCTGGGACAGGACCGGCGGTCGTGCTCGTTCACGGTATTGGAGCTTCGCTCGAATACTGGCGGTTCACCGTCGGCGCCCTGGCGCAGGACCATCGCGTTCTGGCGGTGGACCTGCCCGGCTGCGGTTTTTCCGAACGCGGTCCCAAGGTCCCGACGCTGGAGGAAACGGCGGATCTCATGGCCGGCTTTCTCGACGCGCTCGGTGTGGATCGCGCCAGCTTCGTCGGCAACTCGCTCGGCGGGCTGGTCTGCCTGGAAACGGCTTTACGCCATCCCAACCGCATCGACCGGCTGATCCTATCGGACAGTGCCGGCCTGGGGCGTGAAGTCAGCATTTTCTGGCGACTCGTCTCCGTGCCGGCCCTTGGCCCGGCGCTGATCGAGCTGAACCGCTGGCTGGCGTTTCGGGGCTGGATCAACTTGTTCTATCAGCCGCAGGGCGACGAGCCCGACCTCGTCGCGCGCTGCCAGAAGTGGGTGGGGCGCCCGGATCTCACCGAGACGATTGTCGGCGCAGCGCGATCCGGCGTGGACCTGCGCGGTCAGCTACCGGCCGTCGTGCGCGTCGATCGTCTGGCCCAGCTCAGCATGCCCACGCTCGTGGTCTGGGGGAAGGACGACTGGACCATCCCACCGGAGCACGGCGCATCTGCCCAGCGCCTGATCCCCAACGCCCAACTGGTGCTGATCGACCGCTGCGGCCACTGCCCGCAGCTCGAGCGGCCGGACGTGTTCAATCGGGTAGCCCGAGAGTTTCTCGCGACTGAGACTCCTGGCACTTAACGTACAGCCAGGGTGAGGACTCCGTGGATGAGCTTGCTGTGGTGCGCAGCACAGCAAGCTCATCCACGGAGTCCTCACCCTGGCTGTACGTTCATCATTCGCCTGGCACGAACCGTGCATACGGGAGAGCGGACGTTCGCGAGCCGGGGGCGATGGGCCGCTACTGGCCTGATCTTCTGACTCTCGACTTCTGACTCCTGGACGCTAGCTTCTCGATTGACGGAGGTGCCGGTGAGTACCGCGGCTGATTGTTTGGTCGAAACCGTTTACCACTGGGGCGTCGACACGATCTTCGGTTTGCCGGGCGATGGCATCAATGGCATCCTGGAGTCGTTGCGCCAGCGCGCAGACAAGATTCGTTTCGTGCAGGTGCGCCACGAGGAGGCGGCCGCCTTCATGGCGTGCGCGTACGCGAAGTACACGGGGCGGCTCGGCTGTTGCCTCGCCACGTCTGGACCTGGCGCGATCCACCTGTTGAACGGCCTCTACGACGCGAAGTTGGATCAAGTGCCGGTGCTCGCGCTCACCGGACAGACCTACCACGATCTGATCGGCTCATACTATCAGCAGGAGATCGGCGAGATCTCGCTGTTCGACAACGTCTCCGTCTACAATCAGCGGGTGATGGGGCCGGCGAACGTCCGCCTCGTCGCGGACGTGGCCTGCCGGACCGCCCTGGCTCGCCGAGGCGTGAGCCACATCGCGTTCCCGACGGACATGCAGCACTGGAAGATGCCGGGTCACCCGTCGTCGGCAAAGGTCCTGGGCGCGACGTCGGCTGTCTACGCGTTCGGAAAGACGCTGCCGGCGGCGAGTGACCTCCAGCGCGCCGCGGACATCCTGAACCGTGGCAAGAAGGTCTGCATTCTCGCGGGTCAGGGCGCGCTGGGTGCCAGCCCGGAACTCGAAGCAATCGCCGACAAGCTGGGCGCGCCGATCGTCAAGGCCTTGCTCGGCAAAGCCTGCGTTCCAGATGACAGCCCGTTCACCACGGGTGGCATCGGCCTGCTCGGAACGAAACCGTCCGAGGAAGCGATGGCCAGTTGCGACGCCTTGCTGATCGTCGGCAGCACCTTCCCCTACCTCGACTTCTACCCCAAACACAGCCAGGCGAAGGGCATCCAGATCGACATCGATCCGGTCCGGATCGGACTGCGCTTCCCGGTCGACGTCGGGCTCGTCGGAGATTCCAAAGCCACGCTCGAGGCGTTGCTGCCACTGGTGAAAACACACACCGACCGCGGCTTCCTCGAGCACGCCCAGCACGGCATGACCAGTTGGTGGAAGCTGATGGACACGCGCAGCACCTTCGACGTGACGCCGATGCATCCGGAGGTGGTCGCCCGCGCTGTCTCCGAGCTGGCCCACGACGATGCGATCGTCTCGACCGACAGTGGAACGATCACAACCTGGATCGCCCGTCAGCTCAGAATTCGTCGGGGGCAGATGTTCTCGCTCTCCGGCAACCTGGCTACCATGGCGTGCGGCCTCCCGTACTCGATCGCGGCAAAGGTGGCCTACCCCGACCGCCAGTCGATCGCCTTCGTCGGCGACGGCGCCTTCACCATGTTGATGGGCGAGTTTGCCACCGCGGTCAAGTACAACTTGCCGATCATTTGCATCGTGATCAAAAACAACGTGTTCGGCCAGATCATGTGGGAGCAAATGGTCTTTTTGGGCAACCCCCAGTATGGCGTGGACCTCTGGCCGATCGACTTCGCCGGCTACGCTCGCGCGTGCGGCGGCATCGGGTACTGCGCTGACCGCCCCCAGGATGTCAAACCGATCATCGACGAGGCCATGCGGTCCGGCAAGCCGGCGCTGGTCGAGTGCGTCGTCAACCCCTACGAGCCGCCGATGCCCGCGGCAGTCACGCCGGAGCAGGCCTGGAACGTGGCCGAGGCGATGGCGCGCGGCGAGCCGAACCGCAATCGCATCGCCGAGACGATCTTCCGCGACAAAGTGCGTGAGCTGATCAAGGCGTAGCGAAAAGCCAGGTCAAGGTGAAAGCTGCCAGGATGCGCGGGATTGGCTGCGCCAATCCCGCGCATCCTGGCAGCTTTCACCTTGACCTGGCTTAGACCAGTCCGAGGTGCTCGTCGATCTCGCGCTGATACGCGTCGACGGTGACGGCTTCGAGCTCGTCGAGGGTCACCGGGCGGCCGAGCTTGCCCGACTCGAAGAGGGCGTACACGAGCGCGGTGTCGCGGCGGCCAACCGCGCCGTCGACCTCGGGCTGGCGCCCGGTCTGGATGCAGTCGGCGAACTCGTGGTACTCGGTGGCCAGGATCTTGGCGTCGATGTCGACGAAGGGGAACTCGTAGGTCCAGACGCGTTCGCCGCCGAAGAGCTGCGCGGCCACCGAGCCAAGGCGGTAGCTCGGGGCGTAGTCGAGGATCTGGCCGTCGGCGATCTCTTTGCCGCCATCGAGGTAGAGCTTGAGAGGCCGACCATTGCGGTCGCCCGGTGACGTCAGCGAACCCTTGCTCCCGTAAACGAAGCGGCCGTGCTGTCCCTGGCCGTGGCCGGCGTGGTGGTTGATCCACTGGCCGATCGCGCCACTCTTGAAGCGGAGGTAGCCGAACATCGCGTCCTCGCCGGTCGCCTCGATCCGGTCCGGAATCGTATCGGCCCACTTCGCGTAGAAGCCGCCGGGGCCCGCGCTGTTCGTCTTGTAGCGGTACTTTTCGTAGAGGCGCGCCTCGCCGTAGGCGGTCTCGACGTCGCCCAGGTAATACATCAGAATGTCGGCGTTGTGGACGCCGGCGTCGAGGGTGAGCGTGCCTTTGAGCTTCTGGTGGCGCCATGGAGTGATGAACAGTTGGTTGCCGCCGCCGACCGAGGTCTCGATCATCAACTGCGGCGTGCCGATCGCGCCGTCGTCGATCAGCGCGCGCGCCAGTCGGTTGATCGGGTCACGCCGATAATTCTCGGCGACGGAGAGGATCTTGCCGGTGTCGCGCGCGGCGTTCATGATGCGGTTGCACCCGCGCAGGGTGATCGCGAGGGGCTTCTCGACCATGACGTGCAGGCCGGCGTGCAGGCAGTCGGGTGCGGCCAGGTGGTGAGAGCCGGTGTCGGTCGGGACGTCGGCGCCCTGGATCTCCGGCATGGCCTTGACCATGTCCGCGACGCCGCCGAAGACGCGCGGCCGCGCACCCAGCGACGTTTTCGCCTCGTCGGCCAGGTCCTCGGCGTTCTTCTGGTTGATGTCGCAGACGGCGACGAGCTCGATGTTGCAGAAGTCCGAATGATAGAGCGCGGTGATGCCGGTGAGGTGGCGGCGACCCATGCCGCCACAGCCGACGATCGCGATCGGCGTGCGTGTCATGCTGCTCCTCCCCAATAGTACAGATCGGCCCCGCGCCTCGAGCGGCGAGCTGAGCAGGAAGCCAGGGTTATGGTATCACACGGTTAGCGTGCGGGTCACGCATCGAGGCGGTGCCGGAGCACGGCGGCGATGACGCTTGCTTCACGGCGCTATCTTGCCTGCCTCCTCCGTACCAGAGACGCTTCACGCAACTTTGGTCGGAAGCGGGTCGGCGTATCTTTGTGGTAAGGAGCGGGATCGAAGCCACGCGCCCGATCGAGCGTACCGCGCTCCTCTTCGCGATCGTGTCGTGCCTCGACGGAATCGTCGTCGACGCCATGGTCCAGACGTCACCCGCGTCGTCGGTCTCAGTACTCGACTCGTTCCCACCGCTTCGTGTCCATCGACTTGTAGGCGGCGTCGAGAATGCAGCTCACGACGTAGCCGTCTTCGAAGGTCTCGCGCGGCATCTGGTTCGTGGCAACGCACTCGACGAAGTGGCGCATCTCTTCGCGGTAGCCGTAGGTCCAGGCCTCGTCGACCGGTGGGAAGAGCCAGCCGCTATCGGTATCGCCTTTCTCGACGACGTAGCCGGCGCCCCGCATGGAAAAGACTTTGATTGGCGTCTCGCGGGTCACGTCGGTGAAGATCGTGCCTTCGGTGCCATACACTTCGTTGCGCAGGTCCAGGCCCCCGCGCGCCGTCCAGCTCAGTTCGGCCACGGCCGACTGCCCGCCCTCGAACGTCATCAGCAGAACGGCGTTGTCCTCGGCGTCGGTCTTGTCGTGGTGGACGAGTCGGCTGCCCCAGGCGATTACTTCCACCACGTGGTTGTCCTTGCCGATGAAGTAGCGCGCGGCCTCGATCGTGTGGCAGCCCATGTCCAGCATCGCGCCGCCGCCCGACAGATCCTTCTGCCAGAACCACGGCGCGTGCGGGCCGGAGTGCGCCTCGCGCGAGCGGACCATCAGCATCTGTCCGATGTGACCGCGCTCGACGAACTCGTGCGCCTTCACGACGGCCGGGCTGAATACTTCCGTCTCGGCGTAGCCGTGCAGCACGCCGGCCGCTTGGACGGCGTCGAGCATCTCCTTTGCCTCGAAACGGTCTCGCGCCAGTGGCTTGGTGCAGACGACGTTCTTGCCAGCGCGGGCGCACTGGATCGCCAACTCGCGATGCACGAAGTTTGGCACCCCCAGAACGATCAAGTCCAGATCCTTGCGGAGAATTGTCTCCTCGACCTCGGTGGTGGACTTGGCGATCTTCCACTTCTCCGCGAAGCGCTGGGCGTGCTCGGCATTGGTCGAGGCCACCACGCGCACCTCGTATCCCGCCACGTCGCGCAGCCCGAGCATGTAAAAGTTGGACACGAATCCACTGCCGATCAACCCGATTCGGACGGTCACAGCTACCTCCGGTGACGGGCACGTGAGGGAGCGCGGCCATCGGATGTCGGTAGAGTCGGTCAGGCTCCCGCGACTGACTCCCGACCCCCTCTCCTGTCATCGCTCCCAACTCGCCACGCTTGGACGCTATCATACTACTATGTCCCGCGGGAAATGCTGGATGGCGTGTGTGACAAATGGGCCCCGCGGGGCCCATTTGTCACACACGCCATCCAGCATTTCCCGCGGGACGAAACACTACGAACTGTCGCAAAACAGGGAGGTGGGTGAGGGTAACCACCTCCCTGTTTTGCGATGACCTCTGTTGTTATGAGTACTGTCCATAATAAAACGTGGGAGAATTACTCATTAACGCTGGCCGACGGTGGGGTATCTTCGAGTGTCGGGCGCGTTTGACGACGGGCAGACGCGCGTGGCGAGCCTGGCTCGCTGTGCGGCGAGTTGCTGCCAGTGGACCGAGCAGACGGCGATCGTGCCCAGGGTCGTGGCATGGGAACAGATCTCAACGAGGGCGGCATCAGGATCGACCACCGACGGGTCGTCGGGGGCGCTATTCCTCAACTGCGCCGCACCGAACCGTTCCAGTCGAGCTCGGCGGAGTCCAGTCGGACGCTGGTGGACGATCTCCTGGTGACCATCGCGGCAATCGCCGACGGCGTGGAGCACAACCTGCCGCCGGACCAGGTCGTCGCGAACCAGGACGTCCGCCGCGCGATCGCACGATACGCTGGCGTCTACCGCAAGCGCGGACTGCCGCCGACGGGCGTCATCCACGCGTATCAAATTCTCCGTCAGACGGCCTTGCTCTCGCTGGAGAGCCAGAGCAAGCAGGTCAAGTGCAGCGGTACCGACGCCTTTGCGCTGGCCCGCCAGCTCAGCGCGCTTTTCGATCGGGTGACGCGTGCTGCGCTGGAAGACTACTCGTAAGAAAGCAGCCCGTCGGGACGTTAGTTTCCGCAGTCGGAGCATCTCCGACCGGTGGTAGAATCCATCCAACGGACATGACACAATCGGGGATGCGCGTGCTTCCGAAGCCACAGCACCTGGGGCCAGAATACGGAGCGTGGTTCAAGGACGCGACCATCGTCGATGCCTACACCATCGACCGCCTGATCCGGCCGAAGCCATCGGGTTGCTCGCGGATCTGGCCGTCGACTCCCCGCGGACGGTCCTCGACGTGGGATGCGGGACCGGCGACATCGCCCGTCGTCTGGCGCCACTGGTCGATCATCTCGACGACGTGGACTTTTCAGGTGGAATGATCAAAAAGGGCAAGCGGTTGCCCGGAGGCGACCACCCCAACCTGACGTGGAGTCACAGTCCGGTCGAAGCAGCCTCCCTTGCACCCTCGTACGCCCTGATCACCGCTGGCGAGAGCATCCACTGGATGGCGTGGGACGTCATTTTTCCTCGCTTTGCCCAGGTATTGACTCCACGGGGCGTCCTGGCGATCGTCGATCGCGATTGGGACCGAGTGGACGCGGTGCGCGAGCGCTTGCGTCCGATCTTTGCCCGCTGCTCCACCAACCGCGACTTCCGTCCGTACGACCTGCTGACGGAGCTGGAGTGGCGGGGCCTGTTTTCCAAGCAAGGAGAGAAGCGTACCAGGCCGGAGCCGTGGTGGCCTACCCCGGACGACTACGTCGAGTGCCGCCATTCTCAGAACGGGTTCTCGCGGGACCGGATGGGACGTGAGAGCGCCGCCACCTTCGACGAGGCGCTTCGCACCGCGGTTCTGGAGCTTTGCCGCCAAGGAACGATCGGATTGCGCGACAGCCGTCTCCAGCTCGCAGTGGATGCAAGGATCGTCTGGGGGAAGCCACTGGACCCCGGGAGATAGTGCTACAATCACCTGACGTCACACGCCAAAGAGGAGAGCATGGCTGAGCAGGGCTTGAGCGACGGTGGCCGCCAGTCGCAGCCGCTCTTCTCGATCGGTCACTCCAACCACCCACTGGAGAGGTTTCTGGAGTTGCTCGACCTGCACGCGATCAAGGTTCTGGCCGACATCCGGTCCCAGCCGTACTCGAAGTACGTGTCCCAATTCAACGCAGAGCACCTCAGGAGCGCCGTCGAGCAACACGGCAAGCGTTATCTGTTCCTGGGCCAGGAGCTGGGCGGACGACCGGAGGGCGATCAGTACTACGACGACGAGGACCGCGTGCTGTACTCTCGCGTTGCGCGGTCCCGCTCTTTCCTCGACGGTTTGGAACGCCTGACGAAGGGAATGCGAAAGTATCGCATTGCGATGATGTGCAGCGAAGAGGACCCGTCGGTGTGCCATCGACACCTCCTCGTCGGGCGCGTATTGGTTGAACGCGGGATCGTACTCAACCACATCCGCGGAGACGGACGTATTGAGACCCAGGCCGAGGTGGAATCGAGCGCGAAGGCCGCGACGACGGATTTACAACTCTCGCTGTTTCCTGAACCAGAGGTGGACCGGTGGAGATCTTTACGATCGGTTTCACGAAAAGAACCGCGGCCGACTTCTTCGGAACGCTGAGACGAGCCGGGGTCAAACGGCTACTGGACGTGCGGCTGAACAACTCGTCGCAGTTGGCCGGCTTCTCGAAGCGAGACGACCTCGCCTATTTCCTGCGTGAGATCTGCGGCGCGGGGTACGTCCACGAGCTGCTGCTCGCACCGACGCAGGAGTTGCTCGATCGCTACAAGAAGAACGGTGGTACCTGGCAGGACTACGAGCGGGGCTTCCTGGCGCTGATGCGGGACCGCCGTATCGAAGAACTGATTGAGCGTCAGTTATTTGAGGTGCCGACCGTCTTGCTCTGCAGCGAGCCGGCCGCCGAATGCTGTCACCGTCGCTTAGTTGCAGAGTATCTACGGGAGACGTGGGGGGGGCTCACCGTCAAGCATCTATAGTGGGTGCCGGAAGCGAGGATTCCCTGTTTGGCAGCACCTCTCCCGCAGCTGTCCGGGGCGGCGGCAGCAGGCTTGCTGTGATGCTGCGCTGATTCGTATCAGTCCACGGCAGCAGGCCTGCTGCCTCACTCCGAGTCGTACCGTCTGGCCCCTGACCCCTCCGGTTTAGGAGTGATCGATGCCGCTCGTCGACGTGGTTTGCCTCGCGAACTCACGCAAGTACGGCGGGCGCTGCGTCGCCGGCCTTCGCGCCGCTGGAGGCGGGTGGGTGCGGCCGGTTAGCCGCGGCCACGATGGAGTTCTACTTCCACAACACTACAAATTGTCGGACGGCAGTGATGCGCGGGTGTTGGACCTGCTCCGGATCGACCTCGCTGGGCCGCGACCGGGGCCGCACCAGCCGGAAAACTGGGTGATCGGCTCCAGGCAGTGGGAGTTGTTGGCACGACCCGCTCCCGCCGACCTGGTCGCGGGAGTTGTTCGACGGCACCTGCTGATGGGGCCGAGTCTGCTCGGTAGCGAGTCGGACAGGGTCCCGTTTTCCACCTTCTCAGAGAACCACGCCATCGCATCGCTCGCGCTGGTCGCCCCATCGCGCGTCGAATGGGAGATTCGCGTTCCGGCGCCGGGAACGCGGCACACGCGAGCGGTCTTTCGACTGGGCGAGGCCGAGTACGACCTTTCGGTCACCGATCTTGCCTGGGAATACCGTCTGCTCCGCCTACCGCCGGGTCGTCATTCGATGCAGGCAGCCGGGTTGGCAGACGGCGATCGACTGCTCCTCACGATCAGTCTGGGCGAGCCTTACGCCGTAGACGACTGCTGCTACAAGCTCGTCGCGGCGATAACGATCGCGTCCCTTTCGTTGATTCGCGCGCTTGCCGATTTCCAAAACTATTGACTCAGCCAGACGACCGTGATATAAAGGCAATAATGTCAATCTACTTACTAATGAATTGACCAGGCCGACAGCGCGCGACGTGTTGTTGGAGGAAAGTTTTCATCCCATGCAACAGGGTGTCACTATCTGGCTGACCGGCCTCTCGGGGGCGGGCAAGAGCACCATCGCGAAGCTGCTCGCCGATGAGCTGCGCCACCGCGGACTGCCGGTCGAGACTCTCGACGGCGACGTGGTGCGCACCAACCTCAGCAAGGGACTTGGCTTCTCGCGCGAGGACCGCGACACCAACATCCGCCGCATCGCCTTCGTCAGCAAGCTGCTCACCCGCAACGGCGTCGCGGTGATCGTCGCCGCCATCTCGCCCTACCGCAACACCCGCCACGAAGCGCGTCAGGACATCGGCCGGTTCTGCGAAGTCTACGTCACCTGCCCGCTGGACGAGCTGGTCCACCGCGACGTGAAGGGTCTCTACGCGCGCGCGCTGCGTGGCGAAATCGCGAACTTCACCGGGGTCTCCGACCCCTACGAGGAGCCGTTGGACCCCGAAGTCGTCGTCGAGACGGCGAAGCAGGGCCCCGCCGAAAGCGTGGCCTTGATCCTGGCAGCGCTGGAGCGCGCGGGCTACGTTCGCTCGGCGGCGCTGAAGGAAGTCTATGCCGGGTCTGTCGTTTGATCTGGGACCGCAGAAACGGTCACCACGGAGACCCAGAGACCTGGGGTTTGGGGTATAGGGTATGGGGTTGAGGTGACCGGATCCTCCGGCCCCAGACCCTATACCCCAAACCCCAAACCCTACGCAAGGAGGACCACCGTGCCGGATGCGCCAAGTCTGGACCTGGTGCTGCGTCGTAATTCCATCGAGCGCCTGAAGCGCGAGACGTTTCCGCTCGACGTGATCGACTACCTGCCGGACCTGATCGACCGCGGCTACGAAGCTGTCTCGGAAGACGACATCGTGCGGCTGCAATGGTACGGCCTCTACCACGACAAGCCGAAGGTCGGCTATTTCATGATGCGGATCAAAGTACCGAGCGGTATCCTCAGCCCGACCAAGCTGCGCACGATTGGCGAGCTGGCCGTGCGCTACAGCCGTGATTACACCGAGCTGAGCACCCGCCAGAACATCCAGCTCCACTGGATCCGCCTGGATCACCTGCCGGACGTCTTCGCCACGCTCGATCGTGCCGGTATCTCGACTCTCGGCGGCTGCGGCGATACCGTGCGGAACATCACCGGCTGCCCGGTCGCCGGCATCGACGCCGACGAGCTGTTCGACGCGCGGCCGCTGATCGACGAAGCCGCGGCGTTTTTCTACGGTAATCGCGAATACTCCGACCTTCCCCGCAAGCACAAGATCACCGTCTCGACCTGCGCCTACCAGTGCAACGCGCCGGAGTTGAACTGCATCACCTTGATCGGCACGCGTCAGCGTGGGCAGCTTGGCTACGCCCTGCGCTTGGGCGGCGGCCTTTCCGCGACGCCGCGGATTGCCCGCCCGATCGGCGTGTTCCTTCCACGGGAAGAGGCGCTGAGCGTTCTTCGCGCGACTCTGGACGTCTGGAAGACGGACCTGAAGTACCGTCTCTCCCGCGTCAAGGCCCGACTGAAGTTCATGGTCGACGACCACGGTCCAGCGGGCATGCGCGCGCTGATCGAAGAGCGCCTGGGTCGTCCCTTGATCGAGTTGGACGAAGAGCCCCGACCGATCGACGAGACCGAGCACATGGGCGTTCATCGCCAGAAGCAGCCGGGGCTGAACTATGTAGGGTTTCCGGTCTACCTGGGCAAGGTGAGCGGCGAGCAAATGGTCCGCATCGCCGACGTGGCCGAGTCAGTTGGCGGGGACGTGCGGCTCACCCGCCAGCAAAACTTCATCGTCACCGGCATCGCCGACGACCGTCTCGACGAGACCATCCGCGCGGTCGAAGAGATCGGCTTTCCGCTGAACGTCAGCCGGCACCACGCGACCGGCATCGCCTGCACCGGCGAGCCGCTCTGCAACTACGCGGTCGCCGAGACCAAGAGCAAGCTCGACGAGATCATCCAGCACCTGGAGCAGACGATTGGGCCCGCCTCCGACGAGGTGAGGGTGCATGTCGATGGCTGCCCACACGCCTGCGCCCACCACTGGACCGGCGACGTCGGCCTGCAAGGGACCACCGCGCGCGAGCGCACCGCGGACGGGGACAAGATTCAGGCGTACGAGATCTTCCTGCGGGGCGGCCTGGGGCCGGACGCCGAGATCGGGAAGTCCGTGCTGCGGCGTGTTCCGAGCGACCAGGCCAAATACTACGTCGAGCGGTTGATTCGCGGGTTCCTGGAGCAACGCGAGCCCGGCGAGCGCTTCCGCGACTTCTGCCGCCGCCGGAGTGACGAAGATCTAACGGCCATCGCCCAGGGCAGCGAGCTCGCCGTCGCAGGCGCAGTGGCCTGATGTATGGCCAAGGGCGGTCAGCGCAGGGATCGCGGCGCGAACCCTGCGCTGACCGCCCCGGCAAGGCTATGACCGGGCGACTACCGATGCAAAGTGAGGGATAGAGTTGATCACGACTGATCGTGTGACTCTCGACGAGTACGAAGCGGGCGAGCTGGCGGTCCAGTACGACGACCAGGAGCCGGCGGAGGTCATTCGTTGGGCGATCGAGACGTTTGGTGCGCGGGCGGCGATTTGCACCAGCTTCCAGATGGACGGCATGGCCATTCTGGACATGGCCTGGCGGATCGACCCGAACGTGCGCGTGTTCACGATCGATACCGGGCGACTCCCGACCGAGACCTACGAGTTGATCGACCGAGTCCGCGAGCACTACGGCATTCAGATCGAGGTGTATACTCCGAGCCCGGCCCTGATCGAGCCGCTGGTGCGCGAGCGCGGTGTCAACCTCTTTTACAAATCGGTGAAAAACCGCTTGACCTGTTGCGAAGTGCGGAAGATCGAGCCGCTCCTCCGCGTTCTGGACAGCCTCGATGCCTGGATCACGGGCCTCCGTCGCGATCAGTGGGCCACCCGCTCGAATATCCGCAAGATCGAGCTCGACCACGATCACGGCGGCATCGTCAAAGTGAATCCGCTCGCCGACTGGATGGAGGACGAGGTCCTCGCCTACCTTCAGGAGCGCGACGTTCCTCAGCACCCGCTCTACAGCCAGGGGTATCGCAGTATCGGCTGCGCGCCCTGCACCCGGGCGGTGAAGCCGGGCGAGGACCCGCGCGCCGGGCGCTGGTGGTGGGAGAAGAACGCGCCGAAAGAGTGCGGGATGCACTGTGCCATCGAGACCGGCGGCTTCGAGCACGAGGCCGAGGCGATCCTCGCGGAGAACGAAGGCGCGGGGAGTCGGTAGTCAGAAGCCAGGAGTCAGAAGTGAAGCGTGGCAACACGGCGACGGGGAGCGACCGCGATACGGCGAGCGGACGAGCGAGCGAGCACGGACCTGAGGAACCACGGCCGCGCTCAGCAGATGAACCTCCAGAGTCTTCCGCGACGACGCAGGGGCGGTCGATCGACACGGAGGAGGATCTCCCCCACACGCCCACACGCCCACTCTCCCACTCTCCCGCTCGCTCTGTCGAGGGGATCGTGGTGAATGCGCGCGAGCAGTCGATGCTGGCGCCGCTCCTGGGAGAGGTGGTGCAAGGGATGGGCGAGCGACCGGCAGCGCTGAGCTACCGGGCGCTCCTCGACGACGTCGAGGCTGGCGCGGTGCCAGCGGACCACTTTCCCACGCTGGAAAGCTTCCTGGAGCTGGGCCTGCACACCGGGCGTTTCCGCGCGCGGTTCGGGGGACTCGGCGAAGAGGCGTTGGTCCGCTTGTTCCACCAGACACCACGTGGTGCTATGCTCGCGGAGGCGGTCGGCGAGGTGAACCGAGCGCTCGCGTCGCTCGTCGGCCAGACGATCGAGCACATCGACCTGGCCACGCACGGCCCGGACAGCTACGCGCTCGGCATCCAAACCGATC
>Ga0307374_10010512_pt1 | contig 13386 bp, 12 predicted proteins | sample OX3MG_FD_202532 | JGI IMG/M metagenome (GOLD analysis project Ga0307374, IMG submission 202532) | Soil microbial communities from Risofladan, Vaasa, Finland - OX-3 | ecosystem: Environmental > Terrestrial > Soil > Coastal area > Acid sulfate soil | place: Finland: Risofladan, Vaasa | collected...
GTCAGGACGTGGGCGTCAGTGGGCTCTCCGACGTTCCCGAAGGCGCCGCATCCGGCCAGCAGGGCGGTCGCCATCAGTGCCACCAACAAACTGGCCCAGGGTGCCCCGGCGGCGCGTCCGGTGGGTCGGCGGGGACGACCTGGCAGCATTGGTTCAGGATAGCGGGCCGTGGCCGGCCGCCGCCGACCGGGGCGGCGATGGTGCAACATGGGCAAGTTGAGTCCTCTACCTTTGGGTCTGCCTCGGACCGCTCGGCAGCGGGCGCTGGCGGCGGTGGCCACGCTGCGGGCAGAGTACCCGGCCGCCTGCGCCCTGACTCATTCCAATCCGCTGGAGCTGCTGGTGGCCACGATTCTCTCGGCGCAGACCACCGATGCCCGGGTCAACCAGGTGACCCCGGCGCTGTTCGCCCGGATGCCGACCGCCTGCGACTACGCCAAGGCAGATCCCGAGGAGCTGGAGGTGATCATCCATTCGACCGGATTCTTCCGGGCCAAGGCGCGCTCCCTGATCGGGATGGGCGCGGTGCTGTGCCAGGAGTTCCAGGGCCAGGTCCCACCAACGATGGCGGACTTGACCAGGCTGCCGGGGGTGGGGAGAAAGACCGCCAACGTGGTGCTGGGAGTTGGGTTTGGGATTCCCGGCTTTCCCGTGGACACCCACGTCGCCCGGCTCAGCAACCGGCTCGGCCTGGTCAAGACCCAGGACCCCGTCAAAATCGAGGCCGCCGTCTGCCGGATGGTGCCGGCTGGGGATTGGACCGATTTCAGCCTCCGCCTGATCACCCATGGGCGGGTGGTCTGCGCCGCCCGGAGGCCCCGCTGTGAGATATGTGGGCTCGCCCCCTGGTGCCCTTCGTCAACCGTCGCACCCACTCGGGGGGCGAAGCCCTGACTCCCGGTCAGGCCATCTGACGCACCTGGCGGGCGCCGACCGATGAGGCTGCCCCATGTCGCCCGGTTTCGCCGCGCCCGGTGAGGAACGGAACAGGTCCGAAGCGGGCGCCCCGGTGGGCTAACGATCCTCGAAGTGGGGCTCGCGGCGCTCGCGAAAGGCCGCCCAGCCCTCGGCCGCGTCCTGGCTGGACATCGACTCGGCTTGGGCGGCGCTCTCGCAGGCGAGAGTGGCCTCGAAGCTGGCGCCGGCCTCTGCCAAAGACAGAGTGCGTTTCAGATCGACCACCACCGGCCTGGGCAGGGACGCGATCGAAGTCGCCCACTCCAGGGTCACCGCGGCCAGCTCGGCTCCGGCCACGACTCGGTTGGCAAGGCCCAGTTCGAAGGCGCGCTGCGCCGACACTGGCTGGCCCAGCAGCAGGAGCTCCCGCGCCGCCGAGGTTCCCGCGATCCGGGTGAGCAACCAGGAGCAGCCACCGCCTGGGTGGATGCCGAGTCGCAGGAATGGAGCGGCGAGCCGGGCGTCGTCGGCGAGGACCCGGAGGTCGCAGCTGAGGGCCAGGTTGAGGCCGGCTCCGATCGCCGGTCCGTTCACGGCCGCGATCGTGGGCAGCGGCAGGTCGCGCAGGTCCAGGAAGGCTCGATAGTAGTCCGCGAGCAGAGCGCGGCGCTGCGCGGGCGTCTCGGCTCCGGCTGCCAGCGCACCCAGATCGGCCCCGGCGCAGAAGGCGGCTCCCGCGCCGGTTACGATCAGGGCGCGGATCGATGAGTCCGCGCGAGCCCCAGCCGCCGCCTCACGGAGGGCTCTGGCCAGGTCGGCGGTGAGAGCGTTGCGCTGCTGAGGGCGGTTCAGAGTGAGCCGGAGAACGCCGCCCGAGAGGCGCTCCTGGACCAGCATTTCGGAGTCTTGGTCGGCGGTTGAGTCCATAGCAGGCAGAATAGGGCCCCGAGGTCCTCGACGGGCGGGCAAGGAGGCTACCTCGGGGTCCTAAATAAGCGTTTCCCACGGTTGAAACCACGCTGCGGTCGGTTTACAGTGGCTGGGAGCCGGGCCGGTGCCCCGGTGATGTCGTCTAGCTGCAGCCGGACCTCTCCGGCTGCGGAGGTATCTGGTGAACCAACCGGCGCCCTATCTGCACTGGGGCTTCATCCTGATCTCGCTGCCCAACCTGGCAGTGATCCTCTTCATGATCGTGCTCTTTGCCGCGGCGATCTTCGTGCCCTTCCCGGGGCGTGCCCGCCGTCGGCGCAGCTACCAGGACCGCGACCATGACCGCTGAGCCTCAGCCCGGCGGGATTGATCCGGATGAGACCAGCCGCAGTTGGACGGTCTTCCTGCGCCGGTTGATTCAGCGCGAACTTCCCATCGAGCATCTGCTCCCGGACCGGGAGCCCGCTTACGTGGGCTCCTGGGTCTACATCTTCGGGGTGGTCGCCATCGCGTCTTTGGTCCTGGTGGTGGCCAGCGGGGTGGTGCTGGCTTTCTTCGGCCCCCAGTGGTGGCACGTATCACCCCAGGGCCTCTTCTTCAACAGCGTCCACTTCTGGAGCGTGCAGATGTTCTTCATCTTCATGGTCCTCCATCTCTGGGGCCAGTACTTTGCCCAGGGCTGGCGCGACGGGCGGGCCGCCACCTGGATGGTGGGGGTGGTCATCTTCCTGATCGCTATCGTGACCGCATTCACCGGCTACGTCTCGCAGTCCAACTTCGACTCCCAATGGATCGCGGTGAATGCCAAGGACGCCATCAACGCCACCGGTGCGGGCGCCTTCTTCAACGTGCTCAACTTTGGCCAGATGTATGGCCTCCACGTCCTGCTCTTTCCCGTCCTGGTGGTCGGGTTGGTCGCCTTCCACGTGGTCCTGGTGCGGATGAGAGGGGTGGTCAAACCACCTGACGAGGCCGCCTCATGAAGCGATCCAAGATCGACCAAGCCACCTATTACCGAGGCGTGCCCACTGCTCCCTACGACCTGGTCAAGGAGATCTCAGTCGCGCTGGTCGTGATCTTGGTGGCGGTTCTCGCGCTCGCGTTCGTGCTCGCCTCGCCAGACGTTCCTCCTGTCACCATCCAGACCTGGGCCCACGCCGCCCCGCTCGACTTCATGCAGACCGCCACCGCGGAGCTGCAGGGAAGCACGATCAGCGCTGACTACGGGCCGCCCTACAACATCGATGCCGATGGCCTGGACCAGAAGGAGGCCTCTGCCGAGGGGACCTCGGTGCAGACATTGGGCCCGCTGGCACCACAGCTATGGGCCGGAGTCCACCAGCCGGTGGAGGCGCCCCAGGATTATGTGATCGTTCCCCTGAAGCTCGCCAGCGTAGGCAGGCCCGCCTTGGTCGCCGCGCTCGGCCAGTACCAGCAGGCCCCCGTCAGCCAGCAGCAGGCGTGGCTCACCTCCTACGCCGCGGCTCTCCAGCACGCCCGGGTGAACCACCAGCTGGTGGTGGTGAAGACGGGTGCTTACGGGCCGGTCAACGTGATGATGCAGGCGCTGCTCGCTGACGCCAGGGCTGGAGCCCTGGACTCGCTCCTGATGCACAGCGGCAAGTTCTATGACGTCAACTACACCGAACCGTTGCTTTTCATGGGGGATGGCGGTTACCTGCCCGGTTTGGCCGCGGCTCAGAACCTAACCGGCAGCCAATGGGGGATGATGAACGAGACGGGCCGGTATCCGGGCCAGTCCTGGCTCTGGCTCTTCACCCTCTGGTACCAGATCCCGCCCTATAGCAGTGCCGGCAACGCCGACCTGCTGGTCGTGCTCACCGTGGGCCTGCTGACCACATTGCTGCTGCTGGTGCCCTTCATTCCGGGGCTCCGCGACCTGCCGCGCTGGTTGGGGCTGCACCGGCTGGTGTGGCGCGAGCACTACCGGTTGATCAAGGAAAGCTCCCGGCCAACCAAGGTGTAGGCGACCGAGATCCCCGCTCCCGGGACGGCGGTGGGTCCGTTGCTATACTCCGGGCCGCTGATGGCTTTGCGCCTGACAAGCCCCGAGGGAGCGTCGCTGGTGGTGGCGGCACGAGTTGCAGGCGGGCTCCCGAGAGACCTGTCCACTAGTGAGCGGAGGTGGCCGATTGCCTGAGGGCCGCGTGGCCGGGATCAAGGTGGTGGTGCTGGCTGCCGGGCGGGGCACCAGGATGGCCTCGGCCCGCTCCAAAGTGATGCACGAGGTGGGCGGGCTGCCCATGATCGAGCACCTCCTGCGCCTGGCCCGCGAGGTGGGCGCAGGGGACCCGGTGGTGGTCGCGTCGCCCGCGCAGACAGACCTCCTGACCTATCTTCAGGGGCGGGCCGAGGTGGCCCTGCAGGCGAGCCCCACCGGGACCGGGGGAGCCTTCCTCGCCGCCATCCCGCTATTGCCCCGCACTGCCCCAGTGCTGGTGCTGGCCGGAGATATGCCCCTGTTGCGCGCGGCAAGCCTGGAGCGGCTGGCAGAGGCGTTTCGCGACAGCTCGGCGGGCGCGTCCGTGCTCACCTCGACCATGGCTGATCCAACCGGCTTCGGCCGCATATCGAGGCGGCCTGACGGAACACTGCGGGCGATCGTGGAGGAGGCGGACGGTCCGGCCGTGGCTGGGCCGGCCGAGGTCAACTTGGGCGCCTACGTCTTCGATCTGCCGGCAGTGGAGCGGGCCCTGCGCGGGCTCCCCACTGACAACGCCCAGGGTGAGCTCTACCTGAGCTGGGCCCCGCAGGCGATGGAGGCCGGCGCGGTCACCGTCGCAGCTCAGGACCAGCTCGAAGGGCTCCAGGTCAATGACCGAGTTCAGTTGGCCGCCGTGGAGGCGGTGATGCGAACGAGGACCCTGCGTCGCCTGATGCTTTCGGGAGTGACCGTGGTCGACCCTGGAGCCACCTGGGTGGACTGTGACGTCCGGGTCGGGGTCGACACCGTGATCCATCCTGGAACCGTGCTGGGGGGCCAGACCACGATCGGATCCGAGTGTGTGCTGGGTCCGTTCGCGGAACTGCACGATTGCGAAGTCGGGGACCGCTGCCAGGTCGGACGCTCCCATCTCCGCGGCTGTAAGCTGGACCCCGGGGTTGACGTGGGGCCCTTCAACCGAGTGCGGCATGGGTCTGAGCTGGGTCCTGACAGCCATCTGGGCACCTTCAACGAGGTGGTCCGAAGCCGAGTTGGGGCGGGGTCCCAGATACCTCACCTCAGCTATGTCGGCGACTCGGAGCTGGGGGAGGACGTCAACGTCGGCGCCGGCAGCATCACCGCCAACTGGGACGGGGAGAGGAAGCATCGCACCGTGATCGAGGATGGAGCCAGGCTGGGCAGCGACACCATCTTGGTGGCACCGATTAGGGTGGGCAGCCGCGGCTACACGGCCGCGGGATCGGTGGTTACCAGCGACGTGCCCGCGGGCGCTCTGGCGGTGGCGCGGGCTCCCCAGCGAAATATCCTGGGCTGGGTCGCCAGGCGCCGGCCCCGGGCACGACCGGTCGCTGAAGTTCGTGGGGAGGGGGAAGAATGAGGGGTTCCGACGGGCCGCTGATGCTCCTGTGCGGCACCGCCAACCCTGAGCTGGGTCGGCGGATCTCCGAGGAGGTGGGCGTTCCCTTGGCGCCGATGGAGATAACCCGGTTCGCCGACGGCGAGTTCGATGTGCGCATCGGGGAGTCCGTGCGCGGACACGACGTGTTCGTGATTCAGCCCACCTCGCCGCCGGTCAATGACAACTACATGGAGCTGTTCGTGATCCTCGACGCGCTCCGGCGCGCCAGCGCCTCTCGCATAAACGCGGTCTTGCCCTACTACGGCTACCAGCGCAAGGAGAAGAAGACCCGGGCCCGCGATCCGATCTCAGCCAAACTGATGGCCAACTTTCTCCAGGTTGCCGGAGCCGAGCGCATGATCGTCCTCGACCTCCACGCGGAGGCCATTCAGGGTTTCTTCGACATCCCGGTCGATGCCCTCACCGCCAGCAAGATCCTGGCCACTCACATTCGGGCTCGACATGGGCGCGAGCCGATCGTGGTGGTCTCGCCGGACGTGGGGGGCACCGCTCGAGCCCGGGCCATCGCCCGACTCCTGGAGTCCCCTCTGGCGATCATCGACAAGCGGCGTCCTCGGGACGATGACATCGAGGTGCTCAACGTGATCGGCGACGTGCGTGACAGCCGCTGCGTGGTGGTCGATGATCTCATCTCCACCGCTTCCACCCTGGCTGGCGCCGCCAAGGCGCTGCGGGACGAGGGGGCGGTTTCTGTCGATGTGCTGGCCACCCACGGAGTGCTCAGCGCCGGCGCCCTGCAGCGGGTGGCGGACGCCTTCGTCGATGAGGTGGTGGTCACGGACAGCATCCCGCTCTCGCCAGAGGCCGCCAAGAACCCCAAGGTCGCCCAGGTCTCGGTGGCCCCGCTGATCGCCGAGGCGATCGTCAGGATCCATGAAGGCCGGAGCGTCTCGGCCCTGTTCCGCTGAGTCCGGCCGACTGTTAGACTGCGAACGAACGATGGGCCCTGGCTCACTCGAAGGTCGAATAGGTCACTTCCCGGTCGGAGCCTTCCCGAACCAAGTCGCGGGAGGTGGAAGATGACTCCCTTGAGCCGACCCAAGGGGGGAGCGCGGCATGCCTGCGCCTCGACCTCGCCAGCGGTCAGGGCTGGCTCGTGACCGGCTGGCTGATCGCGGTTCTGGTCACGGCATTGGTACTGGCCGCCGCCTCGGCGACGGCCGAGACGTCGCTCACCTCGGTCAGCCGCATCCGAGTTCGGGCTCAGCGCGACGAAGGAGACCGCCGCGCGGCCATGATCGACCGGTTGCACTCCGACCCCGGCGGCTACCTCGGGACCATCCTGGTGGCCAACACCCTGGCGCTGGTGCTGGCCTCAACGTCAGCCACTCTGCTGGCGGCTCAGCGCTTTGGCAATGGGGGCGCCTTCTGGTCGGCTCTGCTGCTGGCGCTGTTGGTGCTTCTCTTCTGCGAGATTGGGCCCAAGGCCTATGCCCTCCAGCACAATGAACAGGTGGCTCGGGCGTTGGTCGGCCCGGTCACCGTGGCGACCCGGATACTCGGGCCTCTGGTGCACGTGCTGACCTGGATCACATCCCTCTTGACCCGTCTGCTCCCTGGTAAGGGAGCGCGGCGGACCCCCTTCCTGACTGAGGAGGAGCTCAAGGCGGTGGTCTCGGCCAGCTCCCAGGAAGGGGTGGTGGAGGAGGAGGAGAGGGAGATGATCCACGGGGTTTTGGAGATGACAGACAAGCCCGTGCGGGAGGTGATGGTGCCGCGGGTGCAGATGGTCGCTCTGGCCACCGATGCCTCCCTTGAGGAGGCGATTGCCACCGTGCTCGAGCATGGCCACAGCCGCATCCCTGTGTATGAGGAGACGATAGACAACATAACCGGGGTGGTCTATGCCAAGGACCTCCTGCGGGCCCGGGTCCTGGGGGGCCCGGCGCCCGCAAGTGTGGCCGTGCTGGCCCGCCCGGCAACGTTCGTGCCCGAGGCCAAGCGACTTGGCGAGCTCCTCCAGGAGATGCAGCTGGCCAAGATCCACCTGGTGGTCGTGGTCGACGAGTACGGCGGGACCGCCGGTCTGGTGACGATCGAGGACGTCTTGGAGGAGATCGTGGGGCCGATCCGCGATGAGTACGACCTAGCCGAGCAAGAGGAGATCCAGCTGCTCTCCCCGTCGGTGGCGATGCTGACGGCGTCAGCCAGCCTGGATGACGTGAACGACCTGCTGCACCTCCATCTTGAAGGGGAGGACTTCGACTCGGTGGGCGGCCTGGTCTACTCCTTGTTGGGTCGGATTCCATCCGTGGGTGACGTGGTCGACGCCGGCGACGGGGTCAGCATCACGGTCGAGTCCATTCATCGCCGGGCGATTCAGACTGTGCGTCTGACCCGGGACCGTCCCTTCGAAGTGGAGGAGAGCGCCTCCACCGATGCTCAGGCCGCGGCCGCGCTCTCTCCCAAGCCGTAGGCTTTTGCCCGCCAGCTTCGCGGACGAGGGTCTGGTGCTCCGCCGGCGCACCTTTGGGGACGCCGACAGGATCCTGGTGGTGCTGACCCGAGACCATGGCAAGCTGAGTGTGCTGGCCCGCGGTGTGCGCCGGGCGAAGGCTCGCAACGGGGCTGGCCTGGACCTGCTGGCACGCTCGCAGATGATGCTGATCCCCGGCCGCAACCTGGCGGTGCTGGCCCAGGCCCGCCAGTTGGGGGGCTCGCCGGCCGCCATCGATCTGGTCAGACTGGCCTGTGCTGGAGTCCTGGCCGAGCTGGTCGACGCCACCCTTGAGGATGGCCATCCCGACGCCCGGGTCTACGACATCTTGGCGGAGGCGGCAGCCCGCCTGGCCAGCCCCGGCCGCGATCCCAGGTTGGATCTGGCCCTGGCGGCCTTCAGCCTGGCCGCGGTCGGAGGCTATCTACCCGACCTCAACCGCTGCGTCAGCTGCGGCGAGGCGCTCCAGGACCGCGCCGGAATGTTCGTCCCCAGTCTCGGCGGCGTGGTCCAGGGCGGGTGCGTCCCGGGGCCGGACCTGGCCGTGCCGTGCGCCGCGGTGACCTTGCGGGTGTTACGTCGGATGGCGGCTGCGGATGAGGCAACGGTCGTCCGCCTACGCTGGACCGCTGAGCTCCGTGACCAAGTTGAGACGATCCTGGTCGCCCATCTCGAGCATCATCTGGACCGGCCCTTGAAGTCGGCCCGGGTGCTGGCCGAAATTAGCTGAGCTAGCCGGCAGGTCAGTTGGGCTTGAGGTTCGATGTGCCAGCCACGAGCAGGTCGGGCCGGTGGTGCCAACGGTCGAAGAAGCGCCGGAAGTTAAGCCGGCTCAGCCGCTCCCGCTCGTCCGGATCGGTGTCCTCCCAGAGGCGGTGCTGGTGCATCACCATTGGCAAGTCGGGCAGGCGGCGCTGGCTGAGCCCCGATGCCCGGAGACTGAAGCACAGGTTGAAGTCGAGCATCCGGTAGAAGCGGAAGCGCTCATCGAGCAGACCCAGTTCGCTGAACCGGTGGCGTCTCAAGGCCAGGCAGTAGCCGTCGATGGCGTCGACATCTAGCTCCTCGGAGTCGAAGAACTCGCGCATGTCCGAACTGCGAGCCCCCCACCGGCCCACGGCGCCAACGGTGGGGTCCTGCAGTGCCGCCAGGATGGGGGCCGCGTAATCGCCCTCGGCCTCAACCCCTGTGTCCAAGATCAGCAAAGCCTCACCCACCGCAGCTCGCACCGTGACGTTGCGGGCGGTGCCCTCTCCCAGCCGATGGTCGGCTCGGAAGACCCTGATCTGGGCATGCTCCACGGCGGCACGCTGCAGCAGCCGAGAGGTCTGTTCGTCAGCATCGTTGTCGACCACCAGGATTTCAATCTGATGGTTACCGGCGTGCGCCAGCAGGCTGTCCAGGCAGCGGCTAACGTCGGCCGGGTATCCCTCCACCACCAGGCTTACCGAGAGCTCCAACTGGTCCGTCTCCGGGCGGCGGTCGGGAACCTCCAGTGGTGAGGAGATGAGCCCGCGGCGTCGGTCGAGTGCGGTCGCCCGCCGGTAGCTGGTGCGTCCTGGCGAGTCCTCCGGCACCACCTTGAGGCCTACTAGCGAGCTCCGCTCCTGGTCGGCTTGGGGGAAATTCCGTGCCGCCCGCGAGCGTTCGCGAGACCGGGCCACCGACTCCCATCCGCCCGGCTCTGGCGCCGGGGCGGGGGCCATGTCAAGTCCCAGGCCCAAGAGCTGGTCGCTGCGTCTAAGGCCCAGTGCTCGGGTGGCGGGCGTGAGGCGCTGATCCCTGGCGTACGCGAAGAGATCGGCCAGCGCCCGGGGCAGGTCCAGGTCAGCCTCCAGGTCGGCGCGCACGCGTTGAAACAGCTGCTCGGCGGCTCGTTCGTCGGCGGTTCCCCCGTCGGAGGCAGCCAGATGGCGCAGGCGCTGTAGGCCCCGCTCGGCGGCTGCCAGCGCCAGCAAGGTGAAGTTGAGCCGGCTGCGATAGCGCACCGTGGCGCAGAGGAACCGGAACGAGAGCGGGTCGAAGCCCCTCTCCTGGAGGTCATCCAATGTGTAGACGTTGCCGGATGACTTGGCCATCTTGATGCCATCGGCCAGAAGGTGCTGCCCGTGGACCCAAAGTTGCACGAACTGGCGTCCCGTCGCACCCTGGCTCTGAGCCAGCTCGTCCTCGTGGTGGGGGAAGATGTTGTCGACGCCGCCGGTGTGAATGTCGAGCTGCTCCCCAAGGTAGGTCATCGACATGGCCGAACACTCGATGTGCCAGCCCGGGAACCCGCTCCCGAAGGGGCTCTCCCAGACCATCAGCTGGCGGTCGGGGTCGGCCTCTCTCCAGAGGGTGAAGTCGGCCTGATGGCGTTTGGCCGGATCGGGTTCTGCGCCGACCCCCACCAGCAGTTGGGCCAGGGAGTTGCGCGAGAGCGCCCCATAGCTGGAATAGGCGGTGGTGTCGAAGTAGACGCTGCCGCCGGCCCGGTAGGCGAGGCCCCGTTCGAGCAGTTTGGCGATCAGGTCAAGCATCTGGGGGACGTGGTCGGTGGCGCGGGGGAAGATATCGGCCGGCTCTATCCCGAGCCTGGCCTCCGCCTCGTGGAACTCCTGCTCGAACTCGCCCGCGATTTGGCGGGGAGAGCGTCCCGCTGCCAGGGCGGCGGCGATCACCTTGTCGCCGCCGCGCTCGGCCATCTCCTGGCGCATGTGGCCGACGTCGGTGATGTTTTTGACATGGCGCACCTCCCAGCTCTGGGCCTTGGCGATGCGCTTGATCCAGTCCGCCATCAGGTAGGTGCGCAGGTTGCCAATGTGAACTGACCGATAGACGGTGGGGCCGCAGCTGTACATCGACAGGTGCCCGGGCCGCAGCGGCGTGACCTCCTGGACCTGACGGGAAAGGGTGTCGTAGAGTCGGAGCACGAAACCGATGCTACCAGTGCCCGTTCGACGGGCCCCCAACCAGGTTCGGCATGACCCACGCGGGCCGGGGGCAGCTCGGGCGGGCGGTTCTGGCCAGCGCCAGCCGCAGATAGAATTAGCGAATTCGCACGAATTCAGGTTCCCCCGCGCTCGGGGTGGGAGCCGCTGGAGGTCCTGATGGCTGAGATCGCCGCCAACCGGCTGGAGACCCTGGTCTCGCTGTGCAAACGGCGGGGCTTCGTGTTCCAGAGCAGTGAGATCTATGGTGGCATCAACGCCGTCTATGACTTCGGCCCCTTGGGGGTGCGGTTGCGGCGGCGGATCCGGGACCTCTGGTGGCGGGAGATGGTGGACCTGCGCGACGACGTCGAGGGCCTGGAGGCGGCGATCCTGATGAACCCGACCGTCTGGCAGGCGTCCGGCCACCTGGCCAACTTCAGCGACCCGCTGGTGGACTGCCTCGGCGAGTGCCACCAACGCTGGCGCGCTGACCACCTCCAGGGTGACCGGTGCCCCAACTGCGGCGGGCCGCTCAGCGCGGTGCGTCAATTCAACCTGATGTTCAAGACCTTCATCGGCCCGGTGGAGGACGAGAGTGCGGTGGTCTATCTGCGTCCCGAGACGGCCCAGGGGATATTTGTCAACTTCAAGAACGTGCTGGGCACCTCCCGGCAGAGGATGCCCTTCGGAATCGCCCAGATCGGGCGCAGCTTCCGCAACGAGATCTCGACCGGCAACTTCGTCTTCCGGCTCCGGGAGCTGGAGATGATGGAGCTGGAGTGGTTCTGCACCCCCGGTGAGGATGCCCGCTGGTTCGACTACTGGTGCGCGGAGCGCATCCGTTGGCACCAGAGCCTGGGGCTCAAGGCGGAGCACCTGCGTCTGAGGCCCCACGGCGAGGGGGAGAAGGCGCACTATGCGCTCGCCTCCAGTGACATCGAGTACCTCTACCCCTGGGGCTGGGCGGAGTTGGAAGGCATCGCCCGCCGCGGTGACTACGATCTGCGCCGCCATCAGGAGGTCAGCGGCAAGGACCTCCAGTACACCGACCCGGCCACCGGGCAGCGCTTCCTGCCCTTCGTGGTGGAGCCGTCGGTGGGCGTGGACCGGACCTTCCTGGCCCTGCTGCTCGAGGCCTACGACGAGGAGGAGGTGCGGGGTGAGACCCGGGTGGTGCTGCACCTGAGCCCCCAGGTTGCGCCCTTCCAGGTTGCCGTGCTGCCGCTCTCCAACAAGCCCGAGCTGACCGAGGTCGCCCGGAGGGTGGAGCAGGAGTTGCGTCGCCGGTTCGCCACCGAGTACGACTACACCCAGTCGATCGGGAAGCGCTACCGGCGCCAGGACGAGATCGGCACCCCCTTGGCGGTAACCGTCGATTTCGACACGCTGGAGGACCACGCGGTCACGATTCGCGACCGTGACTCCATGGCGCAGGTGCGGGTGCCGCTGGAACACCTGGAGTCCATGTGCGCGGAGCGGCTGGGTCAGTGATCCCCGGTCGCCACGGCAGTCGAGCCCGGCGGAACTCGCCAGCCGCGCTGGCCTTGGTGCCTTCAATTCGTGGGAGGGCATGACCGTGGCCGGGCGAGGAGTCTTGGTCACGGGAGCCTCCCGAGGCATCGGGCGCGCCACCGCCCTCGCGTTTGCGGCCCAGGGGGACCGGGTGGCGGTCCACCACCGGGATTCGGAGCCGCTCGCCCAGGAGTTGGTCGCTGAACTGGCAGGGAGCGGGCATCTGGTCGTGGGTGGAGATCTCGCCGACCCGGACACGGCACGCCAGGTGGTCGAGTCCGCGGTGGCCGGCCTGGGGGCGGTGGATGTGCTTGTGAACAACGCGGGGACGAGCCTGCTCCACGATCTCACGGAGATGGACTTCGACAGCTGGCGGGCGGCCTTTGATCGCACCATTGCGGTCAATCTCAGCGCCGCCGCCTACGTCACCTACTTCGTGGCCCGCCAGATGCTGGGTAGGGGTGGGCGGATCGTGAACGTCTCCTCGCGCGGGGCCTTTCGGGGGGAGCCAGGCCAGCCCGGCTACGGGGCCAGCAAGGCCGGCCTCAATGCCTTCGGACAGTCGCTGGCATTGGCGCTGGGGTCACATGGCATCTCCGTCGCCACGGTCGCTCCGGGCTGGGTCGCGACCGACATGTCGAATGAGGAGATGAAACGTCCGCGAGGGGCCGAGATCCGATCTCAGAGTCCATTCAACCGGATTGCCCAGCCCGAGGAGGTGGCGGCCGCAATCGTGTTTTTGGCCTCCGACCAAGCGGCCTTTGCCAGCGGCTCGATCCTGGACATCAACGGGGCGTCCTATCTGCGCACCTGACCGGCTGCCGGCTCAGGTCCAGTCCCGGAGGGCGCCCCGGATCGCGGCCGGAGTGGGCGCCACCTGCAACATGCCGCCCCCCCCGACGTGTTCCATGATGTAGTCGGGATCCTTCAGCTGGTGCCCGGTCAAGATGGCTACCACATCGGCCTCTGACTCGATGTCGCCCGACTCCCGCAGCTTCCTGACCCCGGCCAGAGTGGCCGCCGACGCCGGCTCACAGCCGATCCCTCCCTGGGCCAGTTCCGCCTTGGCGGCTCGAATCTCCTGGTCGGTCAC
>Ga0307374_10010515_pt1 | contig 13386 bp, 12 predicted proteins | sample OX3MG_FD_202532 | JGI IMG/M metagenome (GOLD analysis project Ga0307374, IMG submission 202532) | Soil microbial communities from Risofladan, Vaasa, Finland - OX-3 | ecosystem: Environmental > Terrestrial > Soil > Coastal area > Acid sulfate soil | place: Finland: Risofladan, Vaasa | collected...
CATCTCGGAAGTGCCCTCCTGGGTGGCGTACTGGTTGTCTTGTCAACTCCAGTTTCGCCTACCAGGAGGGCCATTTCGCGGATGCGCGGCTGTCAACTCACGTCGTTGCGTGAAGAATCGAAGTTAATGGGAACGGATCTCCCGATGAGCCTGAGTTGGCCTTTGAGTTACTGCGCGCTGCTCACGGGCGCGGATACGCAACTGAGGCAGGCCACGCCGTGGTCGCATGGGCGAGCGAGGCCGGCTACCAGAGGCTGTGGGCGACGGTCCGAGACTGGAATGCCGCGTCGAGACGGGTCCTGGAGAAGCTCGGGTTCCGCGAGACCGAGCAGGTGGAACCGGACGCCGTCTATGGCGACAGCCTGCTAACCGTACGAGAGTTTTGAACGCCACCCGGATCTGCCGTTTCCGACCGGGCGGCCTTTGGCTCCCGCCGTCCAGGAACCAAGCCCATCGCGATACCGGGCCCTCTTTAGGACCTGGACCCGGAACCGGCATCTGGGACACCCCGCCGGGCGCCGAACCGGCGGATTAGGAGGGCGCGCGTTACCTGGAGGTGCTGCCCGGATGCCCAGATCGCAGGTCCCGAGCGGATCCTTCCGGAGCCCGCGGTCTCTCGAACCGGAATTTGGACAGCATCGGCTATCCCGCTTTGGGACACTCCCTTGGTGGAATCAGATGTCGTTGTGGCTTGTTGCCGGGCTTCGGGCGGTGCCCACCCCCTGGAGCTATACCCCGACCCTGACTCTGAGCTGCTGGTAGCGGCTCTGGGCGAGATCGGTGTCACCGCGCGCATGGCGAGCTGGGACGACGACACGGTCACCTGGGACCAGACGGGCCTCGTGGTCATACGTAGCACCTGGGACAGCGTGGACCGGCCCGGCGAGTACCTGCGCTGGGCGCGGGCGGTCGATCGGGTCTCGACGTTGGTCAACCCAGCCGAGGTGCTCGCCTGGAACCTCGACAAGTCCTACTTGGGGGACCTGGCCCGGATGGGCGTGCCCGTAATGCCCACCCAGTTCGTGCGACCTGGGTCTTCCTGGACCGTTCCGGAGGACGAGTTCGTGGTCAAGCCGGCGATCTCGGCAGGCGGCCGAGAGACGGCGCGATATGGGCCTGCCCACCGCTCGGCCGCCCGGGCGCACGTGAGCCGACTGCTGGCTGAGGGCCACACGGTCATGGTTCAGCCCTACTTACGGGCCGTCGAGGATCCCGGGGAGATATCGCTGGTCTTCATCGCCGGCGGCTTCAGCCATGCTGTGCGTAAAGGACCTGTCCTGGAGGCGGGTGCCGGAGTGGCCGACCGCCCGTGGGAGCGGATGGTCTTCCTAGGGCTGACCGGCCCCTCTCCGACCGAGCTGGCCGTGGCCGAACGAGTCCAGTCCGCTCTGGACCGACGCTTCGGAACGCTGGCGTACTCCCGGGTAGACCTCATCACGGGCTTGTCCGGGGAGCCCTTGGTGATGGAAGTAGAGCTGATCGACCCCTACCTGTCGCTGTCCCTGGAATCGGCGGCCGTGGCGAGGCTCGCCCAGGTCCTTGCCGGACGGAGGGAACAGTCGTGCTGGCCGGGGAACTGAGGAACCCGGCGCCGATCTCGGCGACGACGGCGTTCGGGGGGCAGGCACGGCGTCGGCACCGCCAGCCTTGCCGAGAGGTCGGGTCCGATGGGTCTCGTAACCTGATCGAATGGAAGCAGGCATTCGATCGGCAGAAGTACGAGACATCGAAGCGGTGCTGAGCCTGTGGTGGGAAGCGGACGCTGAGCCGGGCCACGGTGGCCAGGCTGGGATCCAGCGCCCTGTTGTGCACAACCACCACCACTATGACCGTCCCCTGACAGGGACCTTTGGAGTTAGCCGCGTTTGCTGATCTCGGGCAGAGTGCTCCACGCCGGCGTTCGGCATGCTCACTCCAGAGGCGGGAAGAGGCTAGGGGTCACCCTCATGGTTCGGGACGGAGGCCCGCAGACGCTCGATGACCGGGGCGAACCCGGCTATGTCGCGGACGCTGAAGTATGAGACTCCCCAGCGTTGTCGGCAGGCCAGAAGGTGCTCGGCGATCTCCTCGTGGGTACCCAGGGCGAGGAACGGCGTAGCCAAGGCGTCCTCAACCTGCAGGCCGATGCGCTTGGCCAGCTTGGCGGCCGCCTCCGTCCGGTCCTCCGTGACCACCACCGCCTGGACGAGGACATTCAGCTCCAGCTCGTCCCAGCGGCCACCGGCCTGGTCACGGATGTAGTCGACGGTGACATCGAGGCGCTCCGGCTCCCAGCGGGCTTCATGGCGCTGGCCGTCTTGGAGGGTGCGGCCCAGCATGGTCAGTCCGATGACGTCGGCATGGCGGGCGGCGTGGGCCAGGGCCGCCTTGCCGTTGACGCCGACCAGGATGGGCACGTGGTCCTGGAGACTCCGCAGGGTCCGCACTGCCTCCAGCCGGTAGTAGTCACCCTGGAAGGTCACCTCCTGGCCGTCGAGGAGCTGGCGGAGAATCTCAACGGCCTCGCCCAGCCGGGCCTTGCGTGTCCCTGGCGGGTCGAAGGGCGCCCCGATGGCGGCGTACTCGGTGAAGGCATGCCCGGCCCCGATACCCACCTCGAGCCGGCCCCCCGTGAGGTGGTCGATGCTGGCAAGCTCCTGGGCCAGATGGACCGGGTGGTGGAAGTCGTTGTTGAGGACCAGGGGACACACCCGGATCCGGGTGGTGGCCTCAGCCATGGCCAGTAGAGGTGCCAGCGGCGACCAGCCGTCTACGACATGATCCCAGGTGTGGAGGACGTCAAAGCCCGCCATCTCTGCCGCCAGGGCCTGGGACCGCAGCTCGGCCGCGGAGCATTCCCGGATCTGGAACCCGAAGCGGAAGGGGCGCACCCAAAGAGGCTATGGGCCAATCGGGCCCAGGAGATCGCGCACCAGAGCAGCGGGCAAGGTTCCCTCGCTCAGCCCGACCGGGGAGAGGCGCGGAGCTCTTGCAACGGGCCTGGAACCGGTGAGGTGGGATACGTCGTCGGCACAGGTCGGGCGCGATCATGGGATGGCGCCCCGGCTCCTGAGCGGAAGAGCGTCGCGTCCGACTCGCCCCGCCCGTTCATACTGTTCCGATGGACGGTCCTACCGTGGCCATCTACGAGCGAGTCGCCCGAGAGTGGACGGCCGCCCGAGGGGACCCGATTGACGATCTGGCTGCCCGATTCCGTCACCAAGCAGGGGAGGGACTGGTAGCCGACCTCGGATGCGGCCCCGGCCGCTACCTGACTCAGATGGACGCCCCGGCAATCGGGGTGGATGTCACCATGGCGATGTTGGAGCTGGCCGCTCAACGGGGGTTCCCCCTGGTTCGCGGCGATCTTGAGGCGCTCCCCGTGGCCACAGGAGCTCTGGTGGCCGCCTTCGGTCGCCACTCCTACCTGCACCTGCCCAAGGCCCGGATGTCCGCGGCGCTGGCTGAACTTCGACGGGTACTGCGGCCGGGAGGATTAGCCATGCTGCTCCTCATCGAAGGGGACCAGGAGGGACCGAGCCCTCCAGGTACCGGCTTCCCGGGTCGGTACTTCTCCTTCTGGTCGCCGGAGGAGATTCGAGCGCTCATGAGCCGGGCCGGCTTTGCCCAATCGGCTGTGGAACGCATCCCTTGGCCGGACGGCGGGACGGATCTACTGGTGACGGCCCGTCGGTAGGCCTGGCCCCCTTTCGATCAAGTCGGCTTCCAGAAGCTTGTATCTACATCTGTCGGTCCCGTCTCACGGACTGTTGGCCGAAGCGCAGTCCCGGCGTCAGTGGGATACACCCGGTCGAGATCGGCCGCGTCGTTCGGGGACGCTCACCCCGGGTCGAAGCTCAACTGACCCCCGAGCTCGGCCAAGCCGCGGCTAAGGGCGAGGGCCCGAGAGGCAGGAGGCCGAGCCCGCCATTGCGGCAGAAGCCCGTGAGCCAGCGCGTCACGAATAGCAGCCACGGCCGCCGGGCGGGCATGACCTTGGCGGCGATAGGTCGGAGCGCTGAGGACAGCCAGATGGGCGACCTAATTGGGCCATTGGCGGTACGAGCACACGGCGGCGAGGTCGCCATCGGGGGTCCGGCTCCCAAAAACGGACGCGGTGACTTCCAGCACCTCGCTCTCCTCAACCTCGTGGGTCGTGATCGTGCTGATGAAGGCCTGCAGGTCATGGGGCGTGACCTCTTCAACTCCTGGAGTGCCCTCGGTCACGAACCGCGGTGACGGGTAGAACAACCCGGCGGGAGGTGCAACAGGCGAGCCCATGCCGCTCTCGCAGCCTCACCCGCCTCCGTCATCAGGACATCATGACCCAGGGTGCCGCCCCGCCCCGGCATCAAGGGGGCCACCTAGCAGGCAAGCCGGGCGTCGATAGGAGATGGACGCGCTTGTTGACACGGGCCAAGGCGGGACTCCCTGCCCGGGCCAGGGTTAGTCGCGGTTGGGGTCGGGAATCCAGTTCCCGTGGAAGCCGACGGGAACGCGGGCGGGGAGGTGGATGGTCGCCTCCGGCTGGCCGGTGAAGTCGGCCGCGTTGATGACGAGGAGGTCGCTGGCGTCGCGTTCATGGTCATACGAGAGGCACAGAACCCAGCCGTCGGCTTCGTCTGCCTCCGGATGTCTCGGGACGAACACTGGCTCGCTGGGGCCGCTGCCAGAGCCGAGCGGTCGCTCTTCGGAGACCGCTTTGGCGAAGTCGTGCTTGATGACGGCTGTCTCGGCGCTCCCGGGCGCCCCGACCATGGCGGTGTAGCCGTACCTGTGGCGTCTCCCGATGAGGCGCTCGTCGATTCTCGGAAACTCTTGGGGCTGGTCGTCGAGGCCCTCCTGCTTGACTGTCCCGGACGCCAGGTCGAGCGTCCAGCGCTCGAGGGCCGGCGGTTGGTCGCCGGGACCGAGCTTGTCGATGGCGAAGACGGATTCGTGCCGCACCACGTCGAGCACGAGCGACTCGTCGTCCTCGTAGGCGTTGAGGGGATGGAAGACGTAGCACGGGTCGATGTCGAACCAGCAGATGTCCTCGGCCGGGGCCTCGTGGCGTAACACGCCGAGGCGGGCCTGGTAGCCGGGGTCCCATGCGTAGGGGAAGCCGATGCCCTGGCGGATCAAATCGGGGCTGAACACCACGGGCAGGTCATAGATGATCACGTGGCTGGCGGTGATGGAGAGGTCGTGGATGCTGACGGGCCCGCCGACCTCGATGTCCACTGAACGCCGGATGCGTCCGTCGACGCCGAGGACCGTGTAGCGGACTTTGTTGCCCCACCCCCAGAAGTAGGAGATAGCGTGTAGTTCGCCCGTGACCGGATCGCGCTTGGGGTGGGCGGTGTAGCCGCCGTCCAACGTGGCGCCCAGGTCGGTGGGGCCGATGGTCTCGAGCTCGTCGGTCAGCTCATAGGGCAGGGCGCCACCCTCGACGAGCGCAAGAGTGCGACCGGCGTGACCGATGACGTTGGTGTTCGGCGCGAAGTCCATCCCGGCGTGAACCGGTCCCGGCCGCGTCGGTTCGCCCAGCGCCGTGGCCACCCGGGCCGAACGGACCCATCGGTTGCGGTACCAGTCGGCCCGGCCGTCGCGGAGGCGAACGCCGTGCACCATGCCTTCCCCGCTGAACCAGTGGTAGGTGGCTGGTTCGGGGGCGGTGAGCGGGTTGGGACCATTGCGCAGGTAGCGCCCGGTCAACTCGTCGGGGATGCGGCCAGTGACCGGCAACGCGAGGGCCGTCAGTTCGGCTGAGACCGGCCGGTAGGTGCCGACCAGGTAAGGGTTCTCCTGCATTGTCATGATCTCTATCCTTCAGGCGGTGCGGAACATCCGGCCGATCTGGGGGGCGAACATGACGTCGCCCCGAATCTTCATCCGGCCCGACATGAACGCCTCGGTGCCGTCGAGGAGCCCGGTGATGAGACGCAGGTATTCGGCAACGCTGAGCTGCAGGACGACACGGGCGTCGCTCGGATCCCGCCGCTCAGCCACCACGTCGTGGCCTCGCACCTCGATGCGACGGGCGTAGGTCCCGGTGGCGGAGTCGATCTCGTAGCCGACCACGCAATCCTGGGCAGCGTCGGGGTCGAGGGCGTCGCGCATGCCGGCGATGGTGTCGTCGAGGACTCCTTCGAAGCCGCCGGGCGTCTCGAGCATCAGATCGAGGATCTCCTCGTCGGTCTTGCCTGAGATCATCACTCGGAGCTCAGCCTGTGCAGGGGTTGCCATTGGAACCTCTCCCTTCGGGTCGGATCGTCTCATCTTCCACGGGGCGTAGCGGTCGCCGACCCGGAAGGAGAGCCAGCCGAGCAAGGGCGTGGGCACCGCGAAGGCGATCGACGTCCACGGGCCGGTCAAGGCGGAGGCGACACCGGCGATCGCGAAGTAGGCCGTCCACCCCCCGGTGATGAGCTGGTTGGCTTCGCGGAACAACGGGTGCGCTCGAACCTGGTCGGGGTAGCGGCGACTGAGCAACGACGTCCAGGGGTAACCCAACGCGAGCGAGGCGCCCGACGCCACTGCTTGTGCGAGCCAGATCCAAGTCCCGATCCTCATGCCCCAACCCCTTGGTCCATTATGTACTGTCCGTCGAGGGCAATGTACATGGTCTAAGATGGACTGTCAATGGGAAAGAGTGAACTCGCGACGGGCGACTACCTCTTCCTTGCCTTCCTCAAGACGGGCCCGCGCAGCGCGTACGAGATCAAGAAGGAGATGTCCTCGTCCGTCAACTTCTTCTGGTCAGCACAAAAGAGCCAGGTGTACCAGCAGGCCAACCGCCTCAAGCGCGACGGCTACATCGAGCCCCGCGGAGCAGCCTCGGCCAGGAACCGGCAACTTCTCGCCCTCACCGCCGAAGGTACCCGGGCCGTGGACCTTTGGCTCGAGGAGCCTGCCGCGCCCTACCGGGTCTACGACGAGTCCCTCGCCAAGCTCTTCTTCGCCAGCTTCACCACCCACACCACCGCCGCAAAGCTCGTGACCGACCAACAACGCCACCACACCGAGTTGCTAGCCGAGTTCGAACGCATCGAGACCGTCCTCGGTGCCGTCGATTTCGGCGAGGTCGTCCCCGGTCAGCTCTACGCCCTCCGACTCGGCATCGAAGTCGAACGCGCCTACCTCCGCTGGATCCGCCAAACACTCGCTGACCTTCGCCAACGTGAAGGCCAACGTCAGTGACCACCAAGCGAGCTGTGAATGGGAGGAGTCGTGAACAGGCGCACCTGGTAGGGATGCGGCACCTCATGGGCGCATCCCGATAACTACGGGGCTCGGTCGCCGGCGTCTCACGGGGGGCGCTGCGCAAGCGGCTGCACGATTCGATAACTGGGGGCCAGGTTGAATGAGGTCTTTCCAGGCATGATTACCTGAGCTCAATCTGGTCGGAAGATCGGCCGGAGAGTCGCCCAATAACCCGGGTTGCTCTATCCCAAGATCCCAAATCGGCCCTCGCCCGGATGTGCCCCTACGCGGGCAGGTTGACGACGCTTGAATTCTGAAGCAGGTCCGGCCGCAATGTCGTCGGCTACTGCCCCAGAACAACGGTGGAACATCTCCCTGGAACGGCCGCAGAAAAGGCCCGAGCCCTCAGAGCCCGCTTTGCGTTGTAGCAGACCTGGAAGTCGCCGTCTCTTGTGGAGGACCCCGAACGAAGATCTACTTTGGTCAGAGCCTCACCACTAAGCCCGTTCGTGACGACAGCGCCATCACTCGGACCCTGCGCAGTGGGGCGGTACATCTACGACATGGCGCCGCGTCATCGTGCACGTCAGTTCCCCAGCGCGCCGGTGGCCTACCCGCCCACAACAGGTCAACTTGTGGAAGGGGCATTGTTCCGTCGCCGATAGACAATGACGACGGACATCAGACCAGCCAGGAAGAGGCCTCTGCCGACCCAGGGGCTGAGATTATGGAGGGTTCCGCCCCAACGGACCAGGAGGTGCCCCGACGCAAACGCACCAAGGACGACAGCGGTCCAAGAAATCGCGAGCCAAAGCCTTCTCACCTATTCGAGGGTACCGGTCGGGATGCCAAGCTGGCCTTCCGGTCGGCGGCGACGGAGCCGACGGCTGCGGGAAGCGTGGCGCCCGCGCAGGCGTCCGTCCTGGGTGCTCCCTGAGCAGATCGGTGCCGAAACCACTATTCTTGTTTCACAGCAATAGATGTTGCAATAAGCAGTAAGGGGGGTGGGTGAAGACTCCCGCGGAGTTGACAGTTCTGTTCCGGGATCGGGGTCTCAAGGTGACGCCCCAGCGCCAGTGCATCTTCCGGGTTATGCACAACAACGGCTCCCACCCGACCGCCCACTCGGTATTCGAAGCCGTCCGGACGGAGATGCCCACGGTCTCGTTGCGCACCATCTACCAGACCCTCAATGACCTGGTCGCCTTGAATGAGCTCCAGCAGGTCGGCGTGGGGACAGGCGCGGCGCGCTTTGACCCCTCGACGGGCACACATCATCACCTAGTGTGCAGCCGGTGCGGGGAGGTACGCGACGTACACCAGGAGCTCGGTGCCCTGCGCCTCCCAGTGAGCCAGCAGCAGGGCTTCACCATCGCCGGCGCCGAGGTTGTGTTCCGGGGCCTATGCGCCGCTTGTTCACAAGAATTCATTCCTAAGAAAAACCCCGTGAGACAGGAGAAGAACCGACATGTCTGACAGTGAGAGCCCGGTTATCGCCTCCCCGACCCCAACACCGCACCGGCCCATGTCGAATCGGGATTGGTGGCCGGACCAGCTGGATCTATCGAGTCTCCACCAGCACTCGCCTCGGTCTGATCCGATGGGCCAGGACTTCGACTACGCAGAAGCGCTAAAGGCACTAGATGTCGAGACGCTGAAGCGGGACATCGTGGCCGTGATGACGACGTCGCAGGACTGGTGGCCGGCCGACTACGGTCACTACGGACCTCTGTTCATCCGGATGACCTGGCACGCCGCTGGCACTTACCGCATAGCCGATGGCCGAGGCGGCGCCGGCGCCGGTGCTCAGCGCTTTGCCCCCTTGAATAGCTGGCCTGACAACGGAAACCTCGATAAGGCACGCCGCCTGCTCTGGCCTGTCAAGCAGAAGTACGGGCAGAACGTCTCCTGGGCTGACCTGATCGTCCTGGCCGGCAATGTCGCCCTCGAGTCGATGGGGTTCCAGACCTTCGGCTTCGGATTCGGGCGGCAGGACATCTGGGAGCCGGACGAGGTCATCTGGGGCTCCGAGGACACCTGGCTCGGGGACGAGCGCCACGGCGGCGCCGGGGACCTCGAGGGCCCCTTGGGCGCCGACCACATGGGCTTGATCTACGTGAATCCGCAAGGGCCTGGCGGTAACCCGGATCCGCTCGCCGCCGCCAAGTACATCCGGGAGACCTTCCGTCGCATGGCGATGAATGACGAGGAGACAGTTGCGCTCATCGTCGGTGGCCACACTTTTGGCAAGGCCCATGGCGCTGCCGGTGAAGAGTTCATGGGTCGCGAACCCGAAGCTGCCTCCCTTGAAGAGCAGGGCTTCGGTTGGCGGAACACCTTCGGCACTGGGAAAGGCGATGACACAGTCACCAGCGGCCTGGAGGGCGCCTGGACCAACGAGCCGACCAAGTGGGACAACGGATTCCTGGACAACCTGTTCCGTTACGATTGGGAGTTGACCACCAGCCCAGCCGGTGCCCACCAGTGGGCTCCTACGAACCCCGAGGCACAGGGCACGGTGCCCGATGCCCACGACCCGTCCAAGCGCCATGCCCCGATGATGCTGACTACGGACCTTTCGCTGAAGCTAGATCCGATCTACGGGCCGATCACCAAGCGCTTCCACGAGAACCCGGACCACCTGGCCGAGGCGTTCGCCAAAGCGTGGTACAAGCTGTTGCACCGCGATATGGGGCCCATCACGCGCTACCTCGGACCGTGGGTTCCCGCGCCCCAGCTGTGGCAGGACCCCGTCCCCAAGGTCGACCACGCCCTGATCGGAAAGAAGGACATTGCAGCCCTCAAGGCCAGGATCCTCGCCTCGGGACTGTCGATCTCCCGGCTGGTCTCTACCGCTTGGGCGTCGGCAGCCACCTTCCGGGGGACCGACAAGCGTGGCGGCGCCAACGGAGCGCGGATCCGCCTGGCCCCACAGAGAGACTGGGCTGTCAACGACCCGGGGGAGTTGGCAAAAGCGCTGCAGGCCCTGGAGGAGATCCAGCAGGACTTCAATCACTCGGCCTCCAGCGGACCCAAGGTCTCCCTGGCCGACCTGATCGTTCTCGGCGGATGCGCGGCAGTCGAGGAGGCGGCCAAGAATGCAGGTCATAAAGTCACGGTGCCGTTCGCGCCGGGCCGCACGGACGCCTCCCAGGAGTTGACCGACGTGGAGTCCTTCGCCGTGCTGGAGCCGAGGGCTGACGGGTTCCGCAATTTCCTCCGAGCCGGGGAGAAGGTACCGCCGGAGCACGCACTAGTGGAAAGGGCGAACCTACTGACCCTCTCCGCTCCTGAGATGACCGTGCTCGTCGGCGGTATGCGGGCGCTCAACGCCAATTTCGACCAATCGGTTCACGGCGTGTTCACCGAACGACCGTTGGCGCTGACCAATGACTTCTTCGTGAATCTGCTTGACATGAGCACCGAATGGAAGCCAGCGGGTTCGTCCGAGAACGTATTCGAAGGGCGGGACCGTTCCACCGGCAAGGTCAAGTGGACCGGCACCGCCGTAGATCTCGCCTTCGGATCGAACTCCCAGCTCCGGGCCATCTCCGAGGTCTACGCCTGTGATGACTCCCAGGAGAAGTTCGTGCGTGACTTCGTATCGGCATGGGACAAGGTCATGAATCTTGATCGCTTCGATCTCGCCTGACCGAGCCCGGTTAGGTGGCTGGCACCTGATATCCGATCCACAACTATGAATGGATGCGAGTACGGGGAAGCCGGAGCATCCCCGAGTCACAGACCTTACGGGTTGGGACCGGTACCAGATGCGCTCGGTGCCGAGTAGGGGCAGGAATCCCGATTACTCAGTAGTCATCCCGGCGTCGGAGGTCGAGGACCGAGCGGAAGAGGCGGTTGGCCTAGGCAGGATCGACCAGCTTGGCTGCGGCCTCAACAGCCAACCAGAAGAGATCGGTCCGGGTCGACGAGCTATTCCAGCCTCGGTGGTCCCAGGCCTCCCCGCTGACATCATCTCCGGCGTAGAGATACTGGGCGAAGCTCACGCCCCGAAAGCGGGCCACCGCCGCCAAGGCGGCCGTCTCCATCTCAACGGTGAGGCATCCCTCTGCGCGCCTACGAGCGATGCGGCCAACCGTCTCCCGATAAGGGGCGTCGGTGGTCCAGGTTTTGCCAGTCTGGTGGCGGACCTCATGGCCGATGAGAACAGAGGTCAGCACGTCGACGGCGCCGGGCTCCAACTCGATCTCGCGAGAGGGCGCCAGGTAGTGATAGGAGGTCCCTTCGTCTCGGACGGCTGAGGTCGGCACCACCACGTGACCCAGCGCCAAACCCGGGATGACCGCTCCGGCTCCTCCACAGGCCACGAATCGACGGCCACCGGCGGCTATGGCTTCCTCCAACATGCCGGCGGCCATGGGAGCCCCGACTCCAGGGTGATACACGCCGACCGTTCCCCAGTCGGTCTCCAGAGCGTAGAGGGAGTGAGTGCCGTGCTCCCAGGAAAAGGCGGTCACCTCCTCTGCGCGTCCCCCTCCGCAGACGGCCTCGATCACCTCCAGGAAGAAACAGAGGACCACCGCTTCGGGAGCGGCCTGGCGACCGCGGCGGCGCCGCGGCTCGATCAGGGCACTTCGGGTGGGGTCGAACTCCAGGATCGGGAAGTCAGCTTCGTTCCATGGCACCAGGAGATGATGACCTCAACTTGGCGCTCTGGCCAGGGCCTTAATGGACCCGTAAGGTCGGTTCCTTACGGTGGGCCCCTGGCGGGCACCGACGCCTGAGGGTGTCGACGTCTCCCCGACCAAGTAGCAGGATCGGGCCGTGAGGATTCTGATAGCCGAAGACGATGCCGGCCTGCGCTCGGTCCTGGAACGCGGACTCAGAGAGAGCGGCTATGCGGTGGACGCAGTGGCCGACGGCACCCTGGCCCTCGCCTATCTGCGAACCTATGACTACGGCGTGGTGGTGCTCGACTGGCGCATGCCGGGAACCTCGGGGCTCGAAGTGGTCCAACAGGCGCGCGCCCGGGGTTTGGCGACGCCTATCCTGATGCTCACCGCTCGGGATACCACCTCGGATCGGGTCTCGGGCCTGGATGCTGGAGCGGACGACTATCTCATCAAGCCATTCGAGTTCCCCGAGTTGCTGGCCAGGTTGCGGGCTCTTCTCCGCCGTCCGACCGAGACCCGGGGCCCTCTGCTCGCCTGTGGAGACGTGAGCCTCGACCCAGCTACGCACGAGACCCGGATCGGAACCGAGCCGGTCGTGCTGACGTCCACCGAGTTCGCCATCCTGGAACTGCTCCTGCGCCGAGCCCCGGCTGTGGTCGACCGCCGGATGATCGCGGTGCAGGTGTGGGACGAGGAGGCGGCGGCGGTGGGCTCCAACACCATCGACGTCCACCTGGCCCGACTTCGGTCGAAGCTGTCCGGCGGCGGCACCCGGATCGAGACCGTCAGGGGCGTCGGTTATCGGATAGTCCCGTCGTGACAGCCCTCGCCGGTCAGAACGTCACCCACTCTGCCCGCGTGGCCGCCATAGCCACGGTCCTGATCGCGGCGGTATACATCCTGGCCGTTGGGGCTCTGGACGTCGTGGTCAGCGAGAGGCTGTCGGTTCAGGTGAAGACCCGAGTGGCCGAGGCGCTAGTCGCTGACGCTTCGCTTCCGCTAGTCATCTCCCATCCCCAGAGCATCCACAGTGGTCAGGACCCCGACGACGTGCCGGTTCTCATATGGCAGGTGGACGCTCACGGCCGGTCCAGGTCGGTCACGGCCGGCGCCCCAGCGTTACCGACGCGGGTCTGGTCATCCACGGGTTCCGTGACTCTCTCGCTGGGGCCGAGCACCTTTGACCTCCAAGCCCGGAAGATCCCGGGGGGCGGATGGTTGGTCGCGGGCGAGAGCCTGGCTGACGTACGCCACGTCCGCTCCATACTGCTGAGCTTCGAAACCGTCGTCGGGCCCATCATGCTTCTCGCCATCTTCCTGGGTTCATGGGTCATCGGGCTCAGCGCCTCGGCTCCGGTCGAGCGGACCCGACGACGGCAGCTCGACTTTGCCGCCGACGCATCTCATGAGCTACGCACGCCCCTTAGCGTGATCGAAGCAGAGGTGGGACTGGCTCTGACCATGAACCGCCCGGCCTCTGACTACCGAGCCTCCCTGGAACGGGTCTCCGGGGAGGGAAGACGGCTGCGAAGAATCGTGGAGGACCTGCTGTGGCTGGCGCGTTTCGACTCCGAGCCTCCGCCCCCCG
>Ga0307374_10010516_pt1 | contig 13385 bp, 14 predicted proteins | sample OX3MG_FD_202532 | JGI IMG/M metagenome (GOLD analysis project Ga0307374, IMG submission 202532) | Soil microbial communities from Risofladan, Vaasa, Finland - OX-3 | ecosystem: Environmental > Terrestrial > Soil > Coastal area > Acid sulfate soil | place: Finland: Risofladan, Vaasa | collected...
GGCCGATGTGTCATCGCCGACGCCGATGGCCTTGACCATTTCCCTCAGTGTGGACCAGAGCTCGGGCGCGCTGTCGGGAACGGTGAGCGGAATGAGCGGGAGCGTCTCCGACGGGAGGGCGCAGGGATGAGGCAGGTGCCCCGCAGCTCTGCGTCGAGGCCGCGACGGCGATCGAGCCGGTCGACTGCCGCCGCCCCTCCGGGAGCCGAGCGGCTTCTGGCCGGCATCGACACCACCGGTTCACCTGTGACGCTCGATGATCATCTGCACCGGTGGGGTCACCTCCCGAACTGGGAGGCAGCGACATTCCTCCGCGAACTCGATGTGAGCGGACTCCGTGGCCACGGCGGAGCATGGTTTCCGGTGGCAGCCAAGTGGCGATCGGTCGGGGGGACCAGATTGCGCAGTCCGGTCGTCGTGGGAAACGGGGCCGAGGGAGAGCCCGCCAGCGGCAAGGACCGGATGCTCATCCACCAACTTCCCCATCTGGTCCTCGATGGTGCATCCATGGCAGCCCGGTGTATCGGCGCATCCGAGATCCTGATGTACGTACCGTCGGGTGCCACGACGGCCATGAGGTCGGCCATCGAGTCGAGGCGACAGCGTGCCCTCGATCCGGTGCCCATCGAGGTCGTGGCCGCGCCCGATCGATTCCTGGCCGGCCAGGAATCCGCCGCCGTGAACACCATCGCCGGGCAGGGCGTTGCCACCCCGAGCTTCACCGGGTTCCGTACGGTGCGGGACCAAGGAGTCGGTGGTCGTCCCACCCTGGTGCAAAATGTTGAATCGCTGGCGCACGCCGCGCTCATCGCCCGATTCGGAGCGGCCTGGTTCCGCGAGATCGGAACACCCGAGTCGCCGGGTACGGCCCTGCTCACCGTCACCGGGCGCTGGTCGCACCCACGGATCGTCGAGGCACCCCTGGGTGTAGCCCTCGGCGAGATCCTGGGACTCGGCTCCGCCGATTCACGCCACATCGGAGGAGTGCTCCTCGGTGGCTATGGCGGTGGATGGATCGGCGCCGCCGAGGCGCTGGCCATGCCGCTGACCGAGGAGGCGGCGCGTCAGCATGGTTCGTCGATCGGGCCCGGCGTGGTGGCTCTGCTGCGGGCTGACAGCTGTGCGCTCTCCGAAGTGAGCCGCGTCGTCCGGTATCTCGAGGGCCAAGGCGCAGGCCAGTGCGGGCCCTGCGTGAACGGCCTGTCCGGACTGGCCTATTCGCTGGAGCAGTTGGCCCATCGGCCGAAATCGCTCCGTGGTGGTCTGCACACGATCACCACACTGTGCGGGTTGGTCGAGGGTCGGGGCGCCTGCCGTCATCCTGATGGCGTGGCCCGCTTCGTCCGGACCGCGCTCGATGTCTTCGCCGACCACGCCGCTGAGCACATGCGTCGGGGGCCCTGTCCGTACACCGCACCACTCCTTCCGATACCCACAGGCGCCACAACAAACGGTCCACCGCAGAGGGTCCGATGAAACGACCGGGCTTGGTCCTCATGATCAACCCCATTGCCTGCGACGGGCACGGGGTCTGCGCCGAACTACTGCCAGAGCGCATCCGACTGGACCCTTGGGGATTTCCGGTGATCGAATCGGGAGACATCCCCGCGCCGCTGGTGGACCACGCCCGCCGGGCGGCAACGAGTTGCCCTCGTCTGGCTCTCTCGCTGGTCAGACAGGATCCATGACCGAAAGGCCCGCACCGCAAAGGGCCCTCAAGGGGTGCCTATCAACCACGTCCACACTCGCTGTGGAGCCGATGCCCAGGGACGGTACGGCTTCGGCGCCGGCGGCGGCGGTGACGCGGTGGCGTCGATGACCCGGGGACGTGGTCCGGCCGCCTCGCGGAGGGTCTGGAGGGTGACGCGCAGCGCATCGAGGGCGTCGTCCTTGGCCTGGATCGTGGCGTTCCGGTCGACCAGGCGGTCGAGGAGGTCGGCGATCCGAGCGTCCTTTCTGGCCACGACCGTCTCCGCCACCGTGGCCCGGCGCAAGGCATCGGCCAACTCGAGCTGAACGGCCTCCGTCCCGGCGGGGTGGGAGGTCATCGAGGTCGGGGACGGACAACGGCCGGCGTCCCGGGCCATGGGCGCCGCCGTCGGCCCGACGTCACCCTGCGACACCAGCCAGACCCGGGAGGTGCTCCGGTTCCCGTCGGAATCCTCGGCCCCCTCGAGCCAGCAGCACAGAGTCCCCCGAGCGACCCCCGCCCCCTCGGCGGTCACCAACCCGATCGCCCTTCCGGCCCGGGCGGCGGCAGCCCGGGCAACGGGGCGTTCCGAGGCCGGGGGGCCGACCCGCTGCGACGATGTCCTCACCTCGCCGGCCGCCACGTCCTCGAGGGAGGGAACGACTCGAGGGGGCACCGACGATCTTCTCACGTCGCTCGTGACCTTCCCCCCGGAGCTGTCGGGGCGAACCGGCGGCGCCGGCCAACGGAACCTTCTGGACAGTCAGCAGAAGACCACATCGGCAATCAGACTACGGGGGAGGGCCGCGCCGGTGAGGGACCCTTCGACCCGCCATCGCTCCTTACACGTCGAAGCCGAATGCCGCAGGCGAACCAGGTTCAGCTCAATCATCGTTGACCCGGTCGGTGCTTTCGCATGGTCACCGGCTCCGGCCCCGGTGCTCCGACTCACTGTCCGAAGCCCGTCGAGTTCATCGGGCACATCCAGGATGCGATCGGCGAGCGTCACGAAGTCTGGGCCCCGGTCGAGACCGATCCCTTGGCGCTTGAGGGAGCCGCCCGGAAATCGAAAAAGGGGCTGGCACTCGCGGGTCGAGAGTGCTAATAATTCCATTGTCACCGCAAGTAGCTAGGCGGCGCGAGAGCTCAATATGGGTTTGCTTTATAGGAGGTGATGATCATGGCTCTTGTGCGTAGTGATCCGTTCCGGGACGTTGACCGGCTGTTCCAGCAGCTCATGGGCGGCCAGAGCGGAAACGGTGGTCGCTCCATGGCGATGCCGATGGACGCCTACCGGAAGGACGACTCCTTCCTCATCCGTCTGGATCTACCCGGAGTGAGCGCCGACTCTGTCGATCTGACCATCGAGGACAATGTCCTCACCATCAGGGCCGAGCGACCGGCCCCGCCCGCGTCAGACGGTGTGGAGTCGGTAATCGCCGAACGGCCTTTTGGGGCGTTCTCCCGGCAGGTGTTCCTGGGCAGCAACCTCGACACCGAGAACATCCAGGCCGAGTATGAGGCGGGGGTGCTCACGTTGGTGATCCCGGTGGCCGAACGCGCGAAGCCCCGGCGCATCGCGATCTCTGAGCAGCCGGACAAACAACAGCTGTCTGCCTAGTTCTGGTCCCTGGCTTGAACGGAAAGTGGGCTCGGCGAGCGCGGGAGCATGGTCGCTCCGCCTGCTCCTTGCGTCGAATACCGGCGGGGATCGGGAACGAGATCCAGGGGAGATGACACTGACGGGAGTGGGAGGAGCGGCCCGACCCAGTGGGCGACTGGGCCGCTCTCCTGCTCCGATCCGGGGAATCCTGGAACGGTTGACCGCCTCGGTGGGCACGGAATGGAGCACCCTCGATGGAAGACGACCACTTCGACGGAATGAGCGACGAGCAACTGGCAGCAATCAGGGCTCGATTGGACGAACCACCGCCCGTGATCGCGCTTGCAGGTAGAAACCAGGGACTCACCCCCATCGCTGCCTACCTGACGCTCCTTCGCGAGGACCGTGTTCAGCTGGTGGACGAGATAGACCGGCTCCGCATCGAATTGGCCGGAGGTGATTCCGGCGGCGAGACCGTCGCGGACTCTGGGCGGACAGGGGATTGAGTCGTAGGCCCTCGAACTGGACTTATGACCGTTTCTACACGTTGAAGCGGAACTCGACCACGTCGCCGTCCCTCATCACGTACTCCTTGCCCTCGACCCGGGCCTTGCCGGCGGCACGCACCGCGGCGGGCGATCCGGCCGCCACCAGGTCGTCGTAGCCCACGATCTCCGCCTTGATGAAGCCGCGCTCGAAGTCGGTGTGGATGGTGCCTGCCGCCTGGGGGGCGGTGGCACCCGTGGGGATGGTCCAGGCCCGGGCCTCCTTGGGGCCGGCGGTGAGGAAGGTCTGGAGCCCGAGCGCCCGGAATCCCCCGTGCACCAGCTGCACCAGTCCCGACTCGTCCTGGCCGTAGCCGGACAGGAGTTCCGCCGCGTCCTCGGTGGAGAGGGGGGCCACCTCGGCCTCGATCTGGGCACACACCACGACCGCTTCGGCCGGGGCCACCAGCGCGCCGAGCTCCGATCGGAGCGTCTCGTCGCCCAACGCGCCCTCGTCGACATTGAAGGCGTAGAGGAACGGCTTTGCGCTCAGCAGGTGCAGGTCGGCGAGGAGAAGGAGGTCGACCTCGTCTTCGGCCGCCGCAGAGGAGATGGTCCGGCCCTCGTCGAGGATGTCCCGGGCCCGCTCGGCGGCTCGGAGGGCGGGGACCAGCTCGGGTTGCTTCCGCGACTCCTTGGCCAGCTTGACGAGCCGGTTCTCGACCGTCTGGAGGTCGGCCAGGACCAGCTCGGTGTTGACCGTCTCGATGTCGTCGCCGGGACAGATGCGGCCACCCACGTGGATCACGTCGGGATCGGTGAACACCCGGACCACCTGACAGATGGCGTCGCTCTCCCGGATGGCGGCCAGGAATTTGTTTCCGAGCCCCTCGCCGACCGACGCCCCCTCGACGATACCGGCGATGTCCACGAAGGTCACCGTGGCCGGCACGACCTCGGCGCTGTCGAACAGCTCAGCCAGACGATCGAGGCGGGGATCGGGAACGGCGACCACGCCGACATTGGGCTCGATGGTGGCGAACGGGTAGTTGGCCGCAAGGACCTCGTTGCGGGTCAAGGCGTTGAACAGGGTCGACTTCCCCACATTGGGGAGGCCGACGATGCCGATGGACAATCCCACGGGTGCCTCCTCCGGTGTCGCGGCCCCGGCTCCGCTCGGCGGCGGGCCGTCGGCAGATGGTAGGTGATGGCGGCCACAGGCCGACACCGGTGTCAGTCGGGCCCGGCCACAGGCCGGCACCGGTGTCAGTCGGGCGACTTGAACAGGTACTCACTCATGGTCGCGCTGCGCAGCCGGCCCAGATCGAGACAGGCCTCGACGCTGGCCATCATCCGCGACAGGTTGGCGCTCAGCTCCTCGTCGGAGGTGGCGTTGAAGAAGAGCAGGGGGTCGGCGACGTGGCCGGCGGAGGGCCACCCCTCCTCGACGATGCCGTCGACCTCCGGCGCACCCTCGGTCAGCGGTCGCACGACCTCGTTGCGCACATACCGGGTGCGGGGCTGGAGCTCGCCCGACACCGGCGACTGCGTGCCGTGCCAACGGCGGATCCACTCGAGGTAGTCGAGCCCTTCGGGACGATGGATCAACGCCACCGTGAGCACGCCCGGCGACCGGTCCCCATCCACCCAGTGGCGGGGCCGGGCGTGGGGGGTGGTTCCGTAGTCGTCGTAGAGGGACTCGGCCACCAGGTAGGCGGCCGAGCGCAGGCCGAGGTCGGCGATGGCCGCCTCCGCCTCCCGCCTCCGCTGGTAGGTGTCCAGCCATACCGACACCTCGGCCGCGTGGGGCGCCTCCCCGGCGGGTGGAGGGGCGGGTGACGGAGCCTCTGCCGCAGCCGTGTCGTGGACATTGACCCCGAGGCCCCGGGCGCCAGAGGCCAGGAGCCGCGGCGCCGTCTCACCGAGGAGTTCGTCCCGCAGGGCGTCTCCGGACCCGGGGGCACCGTCGCGCCACAGGAGGTAGATGACCTTCTCCACCGGTCGCCGGGCCCGGTTCAGCCGGCGTGGAAGCCGGGCACCTGGCATCCGCCGTCGATGCCGAAGACCTGGTTGAAGCGGCCCAATGCCAGCCACGACGCCACGCACAGCCCCAGGTCGACCAGCTCGCTGTCGCTGAAGCTGTCGTGGAGGCGGTCCCAGAAGGCGTCATCCATTCCCAGATGGTCCCGGGCGTACCGTTCCGAGAACTCGGCCGCCAGGCGCTCGCGTTCGTCGAGCCCGCCGAGGTCGCCGCGCACGCCGACCGCGTCGTAGAACGACTCGGGGATGGCGTCCGGATCGTCCGACCGGTCCGGCACGTCCCGCGCCGTGCGCCAACCCAGGCAGAGGGCGCACTCGTTGACACGGGCCATGGTGACCCGGGCGGCCTCGAACTCCCGCAAGGAGAGTGACGAGGTCTGGTAGACCGCGTTGCTGTAGCCCCCGGCCGCGGCGGTCAGCGACGGGGCCATCTCCGTCCACACATAGACCAGGGGGTCCTTTTCGACCGGAACGGTGACGCGGGGCATCGGCCCTCCTATCGGGCAGCCGCTGGCTGAACGGGCATGCTATCCCGGGACCCCGTTCCGGTCACCGGGTGCTGGCGGCCGGCAGGCGCCGGATGACTCTTCCGGCCAGTCCGGTCAGGTACTGGATCCACTGGCGCTCGCCCATCAGCCACAGCCACAGCTCGCGCTTGTTGGCGATGACCAGGTCGACGAACTCCTCGCGGCTCAGACCGTTGGGCTCGAGGGCGGGCCGCCAGCGGCCCCACAGCCATAGCCCGATGCAGATGTCATCGCTGAACCCTGCCCGCCAATCCTGCCCGCCGAGCAGCGCATCGCGCAGGCCCGCCTTCAGGTCCTGAGGCTCGTCGGGAAGCTCCAACCGGGGCCCTCCCTCCACCTCGAACACGGTCATGTGGGCCACCCTAACCACATCTGGCCCGGCCGGCCCGGCCCTGCCGGCCCGACCCTCGGACCAGGGTCGACAGGCACGCCGTCCCCCGGGCGGACGGGCCCGGCGACCCGGGCCGCTGCCCGGGTCATCGCCGGCCCCCGTGGTCGAGCTCCACCGGGGCCCGGTCACTGCCCTCGTAGGCCGAGAGATGCTCCTCGTAGTCGATGAACAAGGGCGCGTCGGGATCGAACTCCCGGCGCAGGCTGTCCATGGCGATCCGCTTGTCGAAGGCGTCGAGCTTGACCAGGGCCTCGGGGTTGTCGAGCTCGCGGAAGTCCAGCCGGGCACGGGCATTGTCGAGCGCCCTGCGGCCGCGCTCGGTGCGGACCAGCACGCTGCTCCATCCGTCCATCGCACCGACGCTGCCCACCGAGAGGTCGGCTCCCCGGCCCAGGAAGTCGGCGCACTCGTCGCATCCCTTGAGGGCGGCGCCGTGGAAGTTCTTGATGGGCTCGTCGACCGCCACCTCCCCGTCCCGGTACTCCACGATCATCCGGCCCCGGATGACATCCACCTTGCTGACCCGCTCGATGTCGATCTCCCGGTCCTCCCGCAGGAGCTGGAGCATCAGTCCCTGGTAGTCGAAGCTCTTGGTGCACAGCAGGGCAATGGTCAGCACCACGGCGTCGACCCGGTGGGCGCCGGTGGGCCAGCGCCGCGACTGCATGGCCCGGATACCCTGGATCTCGCACGGCGTGCCGACCACGGCGATCCGGGGCTTGGCCGGGAGGTCGTAGCGGGACAGGTCCAGCTCGGCCAGCGCCATGGTCTGGTTGTAGTAGCTGCCCGCGGCCTCGGTGATCTCCTTGGCCGTCGTGGCCAGGTGGGCCACACCCTTCCACGGCTGGTCGGGATCGTCGCTCGGCCGGGTCACCAGGGCACCGTCGATCTCCCCACCGGCCAGGGCGGCGATGAGCAGCGCCGTGACCACGCCGCCGTCCTGGGCGCCGTCGGGACGCGAGCCGGCCCGGACGGCGTAGGAGTCGAGCACCGCGCCCAGGCCGTCGCCGGGGGGGCCACCGGTGATCTTCCAGTAGTTGTCGGCGGCATCGGCCCGCACGACGGCTCCCCTGCCCTCGGCGTCCCCGACGGTCGACGGGGGCCACAGGGCTTCGTAGCGGAGCCCGCCCCGCGGGCAGAAGTCCCAGCACAGCGAGCAGCCGGTGCACATCTTGACCAGCTCGGGCAGCTCGGTGTCCTCATTGATGCCGATGGAGTTGGACGGGCACACCGCCACACAGGTCCCGCACTGGATGCACCGGTCGGCGCCGATGACCCCGGCCTGCAGCTCCCAGAACCAGGTCTTGCCCGGAGGCTCGGCGACCCCGTTCATCTCCTCGCGTATCCGGTAGGCCTTCATCGGGCCCGTCCGGTTTGCCTCGAGGTGAGGGCCACCGGCGTCCCGGTCCCCTCGGCGGCCAGGGTGAGGCGCAGGTCGTCGTTGGGCACCCGCCGGGCCCAGTTGTAGAACGGCTCGTTCTCCCGGCGCTCCGACTGGTAGCGACGGACCACCCGCAACAGGGCCTCGGGGACGTCGTTGACCGGCCGGGCGTGTTCGATCCAGTCGATGAAGGCGGCGCCGGCGCCCAGGGACCCGCCCATGCCGATGTCGACCGCCTCGGCCAGGTGATCGCCCACGTTGGCCACCTCGCCGCGGAACCCGATGTCGGCGATCTGGGGCTGGGCGCAACTGGCAGAGCAGCCCGAGAAGTGCATGCGGATGACACCGGTATCCTCTCGGGGGCCGGAACGGCCGCCGTGGGTCGGTGGCGCCCCCACCGGCTCGTCGGCCAGCTGCTCGTCGAGGAACCTGGCCCACTTGACGGCCCGCTCCTTGGTCTCCACGATGGCGTAGCGGCAGAACTCGCTGCCGGTGCAGGCCACCACCCCACGGGAGAAGGGCCCCGGATAGGGCGAGTACTTCTGCATGAGGTCCTCGGACACCAGCGCGTCGATGCGGGCCTCGGGCACCCCGGTCAAGGTGATGTTCTGGTCGGTCCCGATGCGCACGGTGGCGTCGCCGTAGGTCTCCGCCAGGCGGGCCACCTCGACCAGTTCGAGGCCGTTCATCCGGCCCACCGGGACCGAGCAGCCCACGTAGTACAGCCCGTCCTCCTTCTGGGGATGTACGCCGACATGGTCGCCCCGGTACCGGCGGGTGAGGTCCTCGCCCGCCGGGACCAGCTCGAAGCGGGCCCGGGCAGCCAGCTCGGCCCGGAACCCCTCGGGGCCCAATTCCTGGACCAGGTAGCGCATGCGGGCCTGGCCCCGGTTCTCACGGTTGCCGAGCTCCCCGTAGAGCTGGGCGATGGCCCGGGTGACCTCGACGGCCCGGTCGGGTGCGACGAAGACGTCGATGTCCGAGGCCATGCGCTCGCCGTCCGACAGCCCGCCACCTGCCAACAGGTTGAATCCGAGCGTGCCGTCCTCCGCCCGCGCCGGCCAGAGGCCGATGTCGTTGATCTCGGCCTGGGCGCAGTCCTCGACGCACCCGGTGACCGACATCTTGAACTTGCGGGGAAGGTTGGCGTACTCGCGGTTCCCGGTGAAGTAGTCCGAGATCGCCCGGGCCACCGGGAGCCCGTCGAAGGCCTCGCGGGCGTCCACCCCAGAGACCGGGCAGCTCAGCACGTTGCGCGACGAGTCGCCGCAGGCCTGGAGGGTGGTCAGGCCGACGGCAGCGAGCCGACGCCAGATCCGGGGGATGTCCCCGATGCGCAACCAGTGGATCTGCACGGTCTGACGGGTGGTCAGGTCGGCATAGCGCGAGCCGAACACCCGGCTCTCCGTCCCGTCCGGCCCCTCACCGAAGGCGTCGGCCACCACACCGATCTCACGGATCTGAGGGGCGGTCAGGAACCCGCCGGGGACTTTGACCCGCATCATGAAGGCGTCGCCGCCCTGCTTCTGCGGGTAGATCCCGGCCCACTTCAGCCGTTCCAGCTCGCCGGGCACCTCGGCGATCCCGGCCGGGCCCGTCTTGGAGTAGGTGTCGATGATGGCATCGGCGATCTCCAACGGATGCCGCTCGAGCTTCCACTGCTCGATCTCGTTGAGCTCACCCTTGGTCCGGTAGGGGTCGATGAACGGCATGGGGCGGTCGGGCCCACGGATGTTGAGCCCGTAGAGCTCGTCCCGGTCCTTGGTCATCTCAGACGCACGGCCATCTCAGACGTGCAGCCCGCACTCGACCTTGTCCGAGTCGGACCAGCGGCCGGAGCGGGGGTCCTCGCCGATCTGCACCGGCCGGGTGGTCGGCGCGCAGCCGATGGACAGGTACCCCTCGGACAGTAGGGGGTGCTGGGGAATCCCGTGGTCGGCTCCGTAGCCGGCGACGTCCGCCTCGGTCCAGGTGGCCAGCGGGTTGATCTTCACCATGCCCCAGCCCTCGTCGTAGGAGACCACGGGTGCGTGGCGCCGGGTCGGCGCGTCGACCCGCTTCAGGCCGGTGAGCCAGGCCTCCTTGCCCTCGAGGGCGAGCTTGAGGGGACGCACCTTGCGGAACTCACAGCACTGGGCGCTACCGCACGGCCACTGCTCGGCTCCGGCCGCCGGCTCGGTGACCGTGAGGTTGAGGTCGTAGCGGGCCCGGATCCTCTCCACGTAGTCGAGGGTCTCGGGGAAGTGGGAGCCGGTGTCGAGGAACACGACCTCGACGGTGGGATCGACCGTGACGGCGATGTCGATGAGCACGGCGTCCTGGAAGGAGGCGGCCATGGCCAGCTTGGAACCGAAGCGTTCGACGGCCCAGGCCACGATCAGGCCGGCCGGGGCGGATTCGAAGGCAGCCGACTGCCCGTCGACCTCTCGGCGCAGTCGGGTCAATTCAGGCTTGGCTGCCACGAAGCTCACTTCCACGACCTCTCTGTCTCGCGCCCTGTGGGGGGAGGAGCGCCGGGTCCGGCCCCCTTCGGCCGTGAGCCCGCCCTGTTTCGGCCACCGGAAGCGTCCCGACTCACCACTCCAGACTATACATGACTAATCAGATCAAGTTTTAGAACAATCCGTCCGGGAGGCCCCGCGACTCGCCCCGGGGGCGGGCGGCGGCGACAATGGGGCGGTCCACGACGGGCCCGCCCGTCCCTCCCGATCCCATGACCCGACCCCCGGATCCCCGACCCGACGACCAGCCCGACTTCCCCGTCGTGCTGCAGCTGGCCGGGTGCCGGTGCCTGGTGGTGGGCGGCGGCCCGGTCGCCGCTCGCAAGGCGCAGGCCCTGGTGGAGGCCGGGGCCCGGGTGACGGTGGTGGCGCCCCGGATGGTCGACACCCTGACCGCGCTGGCTGCGGCGAGGCCGGCCCGCCACCGGAGGGGGCCCCCGGCGGGCGGGGGGTCGCTCGAGTGGCAGCGCCGGTCCTACGGAGTGGGCGAGGCGGCGGGCTACCGCCTGGTGGTGGCGGCGACCGGCCGGCCGGAGGTCGACGGGGCCGTCGTCGCCGACGCCGTCGGCGCCGGGGTGATGGTCAACAGCGTCGACAGCGCCAGCCCGGGTACGATCCGGCTTCCGGCCGTGCACCGCGACGGGAGGGTGACTGTGGCCGTATCGACCGGCGGGGCCAGCCCGGCCCTAGCCCGATGGCTGAGAGACCGGATCGCCAACTCGATCCCGCCCGGCGTGGCCGAGATGGCCACCCTGGTGGACGAGGCCCGGACGGCCATGCGGGACGCGGGGCGGTCCACCGGGGCGGTGGACTGGACGGCCATCCTGGACCGGCAGGTGGCACCACTGGTCGCCGCCGGACGGATCGACGAGGCCCGGGCGGCGTTGCTCGAGGCCTGCGTCCCGCCCCCTCCCGGACAGCCGGCCGCCGGCCCGGCGCCGACACCGGCACCGGATCGGCGCGACGACGACCCGTCTCGGTAAGGTAACCGGGTGCATCCCGGGAACGCGATGGGTCTCGACGAGATCGACTTGTCCGATCTCGCCTTCTGGGAGCGCCCCACGGCCGAACGCGAGGATGCATTCCGACTGCTCCGCAACGAGCGGCCGTTGGCCTTCTTCGACGAGCCCGGTCCGACCCTCGACTCACCGCTGTCCCCGCCCCGCGGGCCGGGCTACTGGGCGGTGACCCGGCACGCCGACATCGTCGAGGTCAGCCGGAACCCTGACATCTACTCCTCGAGCAAGGGGGCGGTCAGCATCATCGACCTCTCCCCCGAGACGGTCGAGTACTTCACCGGGATGGTCTCGACCGACAACCCCCGCCACGCCCGCCTGCGCCGGATCGTCTCCTCCGCCTTCAACCCGCTCCGCATCAAGAGCATCGAGGAGAGCATCGAAGAGGTGGTCGACCGGGTCATCGGACGGGTCTGCGGAACCGGAGGGTGCGACTTCGTCGCCGAGATCGCCGCCCCCTTCCCCCTCGAGATCATCTGCGCCATGATGGGCGTGCCCCCCTCGCAGCACGAAATGGTGTTCCGCTGCTCCAACATCATCCTCAGCGGCGGCGACCCCGAGTATTTCCCCGACGGCATCGATCCCGTGCTGGTCTACGCCGACGCCGGACGACAGCTCACCGAGTTGATGAACGAACTCGGTGGCCACCGGCTCGATCACCCCCGCGACGACCTGATCACCGCGCTGATCACTACCAACATCGACGGTGAGGCGCTGACCCAGGCCGAGTTGGCGTCCTTCTTCATCATGCTGCTGACCGCCGGAAACGAGACGACCCGCAACGCCTTGAGCCACGGACTGGTGGCGCTGACCAGGCACCCCGACCAGCGGGCGCTGTGGCAGGCGGACCCGGCCGCCGTCGGCGCCACCGGTGTCGACGAGATCGTGCGCTGGGCCTCCCCGGTCAACTGGATGCGCCGGACGGTCACCAGGGACACCGTCCTGTGCGGCCAGGAGCTCCACGAGGGCGAGAAGGTGGTCCTCTTCTACAACTCGGCCAATCGGGACGAACGGGTCTTCGACGACCCGCACCGATTCGACGTCCGCCGCCATCCCAATCCCCACCTCGGCTTCGGTGCCTCCGGGCCCCACTTCTGCCTGGGCGCCCACCTGGCCCGCACCGAGATCGAGGTGATGATCCGGGAATTGCTCAAGCGGCTGCCCGACATCGAGTCCACCGGCGAGCCCATACGGCTGCGGTCGAGCTTCATCAACGGCATCAAGTCCCTTCCCTGCCGTTACTCCGGCTGACCGCGTCCGCCCGACCGCCGGTCACGGCTTGGCCACCATCACCACCGTGGCGGCCAGCAGGACCAGGGCCAGCGCCGAGGCCGTCCCCGCCACCCGGAGGCACTGGGACCTGAGGCCGGCGGACGCCGTCCGGTCGCCGGCTACCGCGGCCTGCAGCCTCCGCTCCGCCGGCCAGAGGACCATCTCCGCCGCCAGGGCGGCCACCACCCACAGGATGAGACCGGCCGTGATCCACCCGTCGGCGAACGTCCAGTCGCCGCCGCTCATCGCCATCAGGGCCAGGCCGAGCACCGGCACCACGAACAGGACACGGCCGGCCCAGTTCACCCCGGGGCGGTAGTAGCGCCGCACCGGCTCCGAGGCTCGGCCCCACCGGAGGAGGGCCAGGGCGGAGAGCCCGGCCGCGGCCACGGCCCCGAGGCCGGCCAGTCCGGCCAGCACATGGGCCACCAGGACGAGGTCGTAGGCCGCGTCCCGGGGGTGGACGGCCATCAGCGCCG
>Ga0307374_10010520_pt1 | contig 13380 bp, 14 predicted proteins | sample OX3MG_FD_202532 | JGI IMG/M metagenome (GOLD analysis project Ga0307374, IMG submission 202532) | Soil microbial communities from Risofladan, Vaasa, Finland - OX-3 | ecosystem: Environmental > Terrestrial > Soil > Coastal area > Acid sulfate soil | place: Finland: Risofladan, Vaasa | collected...
GGCCGAGTGCACTCCGACCGGCTTGCCTGCCGCCCGGCACGCCGACCAGATCCGCTCGAGCGCGGGCCGCAGGACCGGGTCGGCCGGGTTGAGCTCGCAGCCCAGCGAGTACGACAGGTCCCTCGGACCGACGTAAATGCCGTCGACTCCCGGCAGGGCGAGCGTCTGATCGAGATCCGCCATCGCGGCCCCGGATTCCACCATGATCACGCAGAACGGCTCGCCCTGGCCGGCCAGCACGCCGCCGCCTGAGCGGTATCCCGCCGGCGGGTAGCGGCACGCGCCGGCGACGGCCCTGGCCTGCTCGGCCGATTCCACGTTGGGAACGATCACCCCGGCACAGCCGAGGTCGAGTGCCCGGCCGATGTCAGCCGGGTGCGCGTGCCTGACCCTGGCCACCGGCGCCGCTCCCGCCCTGGCGATCGCTGTCGTCAGCGCCGGCAGGTCGTGCTCCGTCGCGCCGCCATGCTGGAGGTCGAGCACGACGTAGTCGAGTCCTGCGGACGCCATCGCGCCGGCCGCGATCACGTCGCCGATCACGGTCCAGCCGCCGTAGAGAACCTGCTTGCCGCGCAACCTGGCCACGAATGATTCGTTCTGCATAGAACGTGATCTAAGCAGAAGCGCCGGCCTGGCCGCCGACCGGAAGCCAGCCGCCTGCCATTTTCGGGCGGAGCCTGCGTCCAGGCGCCTGCCTGACGAGTCGTAGGCCGTCCACGAGACCGGCATGGCGGACGCGACCGCCGGAACGGCGACGTAGCTCCGTGCGCCGAGCCGCACGGCAGGCAGCCGGAGCCTTCTGCCGCCAGAGGTCAGGCACGCTCCGGTAGCTCACCCGCGGTGCCGTCTGGACGATGAACAGGATCACGCGGCCGCCGGCGGCCGGCCCGACCTGCGCGGCGAGCTGCCCGGGGCACAGGTCGCTGCCGGCCAGGCACAGGTCGCTGCCGGCCAGGCACAGGTTTATATTGGCGACCGCGCTCCTGGAGCAGGTGCCCCACGGACCCGGGCAGGCGCGCCGCCGGCAGCCACCGGGGGATCTGGATCAGGCCGCCCGCGGTGAACGGGATCGCACAGGCCAGCTCACCGCTCGCGGAGTGCGCGACGATCTCCCTGACCGCCGCGCTGAACGGCACGGCGACGGCCGCGTAGGACGCGTAACCGCCACCGAAGACCGCGACGGGGCGCAGCGTGAGCAGCTGCCCGTCGCTGAGCCTGACGCCCAGCCTGGTCACGTCCCGGCCGACCGTTCCGGAGAGCAGGTGCACCCTGAGGTCATCGCGCCCTGCGGACCCGCGACCAGGACGCGCAGGCATTAGCGAGCGCCGTCTGGGCGAGATCCTCGTCGAGGCCGCGATCGCCCGTGCGCGAACTCGCTGAACTCGGCCGCCGCGCCGTCGTCCACGCCCACCTTCGCACCTTCTCTAACAGGTCAGAGCGCAATCTGCGGCCAGAAGGTTGCCGCCGACGGGCATAATGTCCGCTCGTGGAGATCGCTGAGCATATCGACGCTATTGGCAGCGCGGGGCGACAGCTAGCAGCGGCGGCGGCCGCGGCCGGTCCTGACGCGACGGTGCCGAGCTGCCCTGACTGGGTGGTCCGTGACCTGGTCAGGCACCAGGGCGGGGTGCACCGCTGGGCCATTGGCATCGTGGCCGGCCCGCGCACGCAGCCGTGGAATGTCGATCTCGACGAGGTGGTCGGAGCCTGGCCTGCCGACGCCGACCTGATCGGCTGGTTCGGCGACGGGGTCGGCCGGCTAGTCGCGACCCTGTCACAGGCCGAGCCCGGACTGGTCTGCTGGACGTTCCTCGACGCGCCGTCGCCGCTGGCGATGTGGGCGCGCCGTCAGGCGCACGAGACTTCGGTGCACCGGGTCGACGCCGAGCTCGCGGCTGGCCTGCCGGTGACGTCGTTTCCCGCGCCGTTCGCCGCTGACGGTATCGCCGAGCTGCTGACCTGCTTTATCACCCGGCCGGGCGGCGGGCTGCGCAGCGATCCGGCCCGGCTGCTGCGGGTCAGGTGCACGGATACGCCGGGAGACTGGCTGGTGCGGATGGAACCCGACCGGGTCCGGACGTCACCCGGCACCGACGAGGTCAGTTCCGACTGCCTGGTCACGGGCGCGGCCGACGATCTCTATCTCGCGCTCTGGAACCGGCGGCCGGCCTCGAGCCTGGCCGTCGACGGTGACCGGAGCGTGCTCGACTTGTTCCTCGACCGCGTGCACGTTCGCTGGTCCTGACCCGCCTGGCGCACCCTGATCTGGCGGGCGCGCCTTAACCCGATGGGCACCGCCTTATCAGATGGGCACCGCGCGGAGCCAGGAATGGTCGTCGGTCAGGTAGCGGTCGAACGCCAGGCCGGCGTCGATGAGCGTCCGCCTGAGCTGGCCCTCGCCCAGCTTGAGCGCGGTGAACGACTGCGTCCACAGCCGGTCGCCGACCTGATACTCGACCGTCGCTGACAGCAGGTCAGGCGCGGGCCGGGAGACGCCGCGCAGCCGGAACGTGATCCCGTTCGACTCGCTCTCGGTCTCTTCGGCGCCCGCGAACCACTCGGGCGCGTGCATCTCGATGACGACGCAGCCCGCCGCGGAGACATGCCTGGCGCAGGCGCGCAGCAGCTCCTGCCGGTCCCGCTCGTCCGGGACGTTGATCAGGTGCGAGGCGAGCAGCACCACGTCGAAGCGCTCGTCGAGCGCGAGGTCCTCGATCCTGGCGCAGACGGTCTCGGCCGTCGTGATGTGCGCCAGCATCTCCGCCGACTCGTCGACGGCGACCACGCGGTGGCCGAGCGCGGTCAGTGCGCCGGTGACCCGGCCGGTTCCCGACCCTAGCTCGAGTATCGAGGCGGCCGGGTCTCCGGCCGCTGCGTGGACGATCTCCGGCTCGCGGCCGGATGACAGCATTGCGTAGAAATCGACCGCGCAGCCGTCTGGCGTGATCACGCCTGGGCCTGTGCCGTACCCGCCGGAGGTGCGGGCTGCGCCGTCCTGGCCCGGGCCGGCCGGCCGCTCGTCGCTCACAGACCGCAACCCTAGGTTTACCCGGCACCTGGCGTCAACCGCGTGCTGAGAGCCGGCTTCCGCCGGGGGCGGCGGCGCTAGGCTTACCCCGGGCCGCCGGAAGGAGCACGCGATGTCCGTTACGGGCAAGCGGTTCGGCCGCCATCTGGTCAGCCTCCTTCCGCAGCTGTCGGTGCGCGGCGGCCTGGCGGCCCTGGAGTTCTACCGCGCGGCATTCGGAGCCGAAGTCGGTCGGCGGCACCCCGGAGAATCAGAGCGTCGTCGCGCAGCTGTCGATCGAAGGTGCCGCGTTCTGGGTCGCCGACGAGTCGCCGGCGCACGGCAACTACAGCCCGGAGTCCGTCGGCGGATCGACCACCCGGATGCTGCTCATCGTCGACGATCCGCGGGCCATCATCGATCGCGCGGTCGCCGCCGGAGCCACGCTGGTATACCCGGCGGCCAGAGAGCATGGCTGGCTGCTCGGCAGGGTTCATGACCCGTTCGGCCATCACTGGGAGATCGGCAAGCCGCTCATTCCGTGGCCGCCGGACCACGGGAAACATGCTCCGGGGGCTGGCGCCTGACTCAGCCGGCCGACTCTGCCCACAGGCAGAACGGATGCCCGTCCGGGTCGAGGTAGACCCGGACGTCTTCCTGCGGCTGGAAGTCCGCCAGGGTCGCGCCGACCGCGAGCGCGTGCTCGCCGGCCGCAGCGAGATCATCGACCTTGATGTCGAGATGCACCATCATCTGCTGGTCGGCGGGCCCGGCCGGCCAGGCGGGCCGGGCATACGCGTCTTCCGTCTGGAACGACAGCCCAGCTCCGCCGACAGGCGACCGGAGCGTCACCCAGTCCTTCTCGTCCGCCCCGGTCGGCCAGCCAAGGAGCCGGCGGTAGAAGCCAGCGAGCTCCCTGGCGTCTGGCGAGTCAAGCACGACGCCGGTAACCGTCAGTCGCGGCTGGTCTCCCAAGTCCGCCTCCCTGAATCGCCGGGGCTGGATCTCACAGCGTGCGACGGCGCATGAAGAATGAGCTGAGCAGGCCGATCAGGCTGCCGCCGACGGCCAGCCAGGCGCCGAGGCGCAGATCGGAATAGGGCAGGTTCACCGGACTGTAGTGCCGCGCGTTCAGCCCGATCCATGCTCCTGACGCCGCGAGGGCGACCAGCGAGAACAGGCCCGCGAGCAGCCGCGAGGCGAACATTCCGCCGACGATCACGAGTGCTCCGGCCACCAGGACCACCATCGCGAACGAGTGCGTGAACAAGCCGGTCGACTGGTAGGTCCAGTGCAGCACTCCCGAGATCGCGGTGTGCCGGATCCCCGAGCTCGGCCTGTGTCCGCGTGCGCTGGTCCAGGTCAGAACCGACCCCGCGGCGATGGCGATACCGCAGAGCGCGACGAGGACCGCGACTGCGGCGCGGCGCCGAGTTCGCATGAGGCTGATTCTAGCCCGCCGGCGTTCGTTCCCCGGGGCAATGGCCGAGGACGGCGGTGCCCGGGTCGGGCCGGGGGCCGGGTCGGACCGGCGGCGGTCAGATCAGGTAGGCGGCTCGCTCACTTCTGCCGGAGCGCCTCGATGGCCTTGTCGATCCGCCGCTGCCTGGTCTGCTCGGTTTTGGCCGACGTGATGCTCAGTATCCAGCGCTGCTTGTGGCTGTTGGATAGCTTGTCGAAGGCCTGCCGCGCCGTGGCATCCCTGCTGAGCGCCTCGGCGAAGTCGGCCGGCGCGTTCACCTCACGGGACTGCGTGTCGAGTTCGACGTCGACCTCTACATCGTCGCCGGCCGCGACGCCTGCCGCGGTCCGGTTCTCCGCGCTGAGCGGAAGCATGAACTGGCCGCCCATCACGCCGACGGTGCTCCGGTAGGTGTAGCCGGCGATCGTGACGCTCACCGGCGGGCGCCGGCCCTGTCCGAGGCTCTCGACTACCTCGGCGGGCACCCTGATGCCCGTGGCAGTCTTGCCCGACAGTTCGACGATGGCACGGAACTTCACGGCTGATCTCCCTTCGGCTGGCTCACTTACAGATCCGGTCCGGCCGCCGGTCCGGACGTCGGAACGGACGTCACATCAGCTTGTCGTTTATCATCAGTACCCTGTACAAGCGACTCGTGGTCCAATCCGTTTGGCGCGCCGTGCAAGAAACTACACGGCGCGCGGAACCGAGCAGACCGCGGCGGCGATCAAGGCCACCGGCCCTCAAGGTGGCCGCCGTTCTCCAGCCGATCGCCTTCGGTGATGTTCCGTACCTGCGGAATGTCGGGCTGGGGCTGAACCAGATGCTCGCCAGTGAGGCAGCCGCCAACGGCGCCGCTGACGTCGACACCGCTACCGCTACCATCGGCTATGACGCCTGCAGGCCGACCGGGACGAGGTGCGTCAAGGGCGAGATCCCGACGTCCTCGCCAGCACCGTGGCACCCCAACGAACTCGGCGAGAAGTCCGTGGCCGCCAGGGTCGAGGCGGCCATCGGCCAGCCCCTGGACCACCGGCGGGCCGGGAACCCGGTTCAGCCCGGATCCCGGGCCCGTCCCGGCCCCTGAGGAGCCCAGCATGGTTGACGCAGACCCCGATGCCGGTAGCCGTGACGATGATGGCTATGACCGCGACGCGGTTCGCCGTGTGTACCACGGCATGGCGGCCGACTACGCGGTGCGGTACGGAGCCGAACTGCACGAGCCCGACTCCGACACCGAGTTCCTCGATGCCGCGCTGGCGGATCTTCCCGTCGGCCCGGTTCTGGACGTCGGCTGCGGCCCGGCGCAGGTGAGCCGGTACCTGCTGGACCACGGCCGGACCGCGATCGGCATCGACCTGGCTGCTGGCATGCTGGCCGCCGCCGCCCGCCTGGTCCCGTCGGCCCGGCTGGTCGCCGCTGACCTGCTGGCCCTGCCCTTCCGGCCGGTGAGCTGCGCGGGCGCTGTTGCCTCGTACTCGCTGCACCACCTGCCGCGCGCGCGGTTCGGAGCAGCGCTGGCCGGGCTGCGCGAGGTGCTCAGGCCCGGCGGCGTGCTCGTGGTGATCACCCACGGTGGTGACGGCGAGGAATGGCTGGACCGGCCGGAGGGCAGGATCGTCCTCAGCCGGTATTCACCCGACGAGCTAGTCGGCCGGCTCGACGAGAGCGGGCTGGTACCGGAACTGGTCAGCACACGGCAGCCGAGGCCGGGCGAGTACCCCGCGGACAAGGTCCGGATCAGTGCCCGGCGCGGCTAGAATCCGGCACGCCACACATGTCCGGCTTTACAGCCGGAACTCGCGATGACGGTGTCGGCCGGTACCGGCGCGGGTATCAGGTCGCCGCGAGCCTCCTGGCCGCCAGGACCTCGCACCTGGCCGCGTGGCACGGCATCCAGCCCGTGGTGAGCGCGCTCGGGATCGCGGTCGTCGTGATGGCGATGGCGACCGGGGTCTCGTTGCGGATACCGGCGCTCGCGAGGGTCTTCGGCGCCATCGAGAGAGTGCTTTACCTGGTCTTCCTCGGCTGGACGGTGGTTGTCGCCGCCGAGCTGATCGCGCTGCGGCACTAGCCAGCCGCTGACAGGAGCGGGCGCGCGGGAGCGGGCCCCGCGGAGCGGCTGCGAACCGGGCGTCCTTGTGTGCGGCCGCCTCCTGGCTCATGCTGGTCGGGTGACGGAGCAGGCACTGCCCGGCGGGTACGTCAACCTCGTCACCCTTGTCGGCGGCACCGTGCGGCGGACCGTCACACCTCGAGCCGAGTTCGTGCACCGGGTTCTCGCTCACCTCGCCAGCCATGGGTGGTCCGGGTCTCCGGCCTACCTCGGGCTGGATGACCAGGGTCGGGAGACTCTGAGCTACCTGCCGGGACACGTGGCGTGGCAGCGCGATCAGCCGGGCGGCGTGCGCTCGGACGCCAGCCTGAGGCGGACGGCGGAGATGGTCCGCGAGCTTCACGACCTGACTGCCGGAAGCGAGCTAGCCGGCGAGTCCGAGGTCGTGTGCCATAACGACCTGTCACCGCGCAACACCGTCTACCAGGATCTCGGCGCCGGACTCCGGCCGGTCGCCTTCATTGACTGGGATCTCGCGGCGCCCGGGCGGCGGATTCACGACCTCGGGCATGTGTGCTGGCAGTACCTGAACCTCGGCCGCGATTCCTGGGTCGGGACGGACGAGGCGGCAGCCGTCGAGTGCGGGCGGCTGATCCGCGTCATCTGCGACGGCTACGGCCTCGACGACCGTTCCGAGTTGCTTGACGCGATCTTGTGGTGGCAGGAGAGGTGCTGGCGCGGGATCGGAGCAGCCGCCGACGCCGGCGAGCCGGCGATGATCCGGCTCCGTGAGACTGGCACGGTAACCGCCGTCCAGGAGGCGTACCGGTGGACCCGGCAGTACCGCGCTGTTATCGGCCGGGCTCTGGCATAGCCTGGACTGCATGCCGGTCTGGGACGAGCTCAAAGGGGTCATCAGCCGCCTGCGCGACGAGCAGTCCGGCGCCCTGCTGGGGTATCCGGACCCCGATCACGACGGGCAGGCAGCCGCCGTTCGCGATCCATCTGGCACCGTGGGCAGCGGCGACGACCGCGGATCTGTCCCGCCAGTTCGGCGACGATGTCGACCTCACCGTGGGGGCGCTTCCTTACCCGCCGGCTTACCCGCCGGGCCGGCCGTCCGAACGCCGGATTCCGATCGGGCATCCGGCCGAACTGCTTGACCCGGATCAGGTAACCGTCGAGCTAAACGGCCCGGCCGTGATCAGCTCGGGGCACACGCTGCGCCAAGTCGAAAAGAACAGCGAAAAAGGCTCTCGCCGGGCCCGAACGCCGGGCCCGGCGAGAGATAGTGGGCGGGGTTACCGCGAGCCGGCGAGCGTGGGCTCCGCGGTGACCGGCTCGTCAGTCACGGTCGCCACGTCAGCCACTTCCGCCCCGTGGACCTCGGGACCCCGAGCCTCGGCACCATGCGCCCCGCCCGTCTGGATCGCCGTGGCCGGCACCCGAAGGAGCCTGGCCAGCCGCCCCGGCATCCACCAGTTGGTTTGGCCGAACAGTGCGACCATCGCGGGCACGAGCAGGCAGCGGATCACAACGGCGTCGATGAGGATCCCGGCTCCGAGTCCGGTCGCGAGGATCTTCAGGTCGGTCTGCGGGCCGGTGGACATGGACAGGAAGCTCAGCATCAGGATCGCCGCCGCGCTGGTGACCAGCCGGCCCGTCCGGCCGAGACCCTCGGTGACCGCGGCGCGGGCATCGCCGGTTGAGTCGTAGACCTCCCTGATCCTGGTCAGGATGAACACCTCGTAGTCCATCGAGAGGCCAAACAGGAAGGCGAACACCATCAGCGGCACCCACATCGTGATCGCGCCGGTGGCCGGGATTCCCCACAGCGCGTTCGACCCGTGCCCGTCCTGCCAGACCCAGGTGAGCACGCCGTAGGCGGCCGCGAGCGAGATCAGGTTGAACACGACCGCCTTCGCCGCGAGCAGCACGGACCGGAAGGCCCGGGCCAGCAGCAGGAAGGTGGCGACCGCGATCAGCGCGAGCATCAGCGGGAAGTCGCCGTAGACGGCATGGTCGAAGTCGATCAGGGACGCGCCGTCGCCGCCGACGCCGATCACGCTCTGCTTGGTGAGCAGGGCCTGCTCGAGCCGGGAGATGGTCTGCTGGCCAGCCGGGATCGTGCTCTCGGCAACCGGGATGACCGTGACAATGGCTGAGCCCGGGCGCTGGTAGTCCGGGGTGGCCGGGGCGACCGCCGCGTAGATGCCGGGTACCCGAGCCGCCTGCGCGGCGACCGAGGCGGCACCAGCGGAGCCAGCACCGGGAGCCCGCGAGACGAGGATCTCGGCCGGCGTGATCACGCCGGACGGGATGCCGCCGCGGGTCAGCGTGGTCAGCGCGTTGTGCGCCGGGCCGGCGGTCGCTTCGGCGGTGCTGCCGGGCTCGCCGAGGTGCAGGGACATCGCCGGAAGCATCAGCGCGCCGATGACCGCGAGGCCAGCCACGGCGGCGACCCAGCGGTGCTGGTAGACGCCGCGCGCCCAGGCCGAGAACAGCCGGCTCGCCGAGCGCTCGGTACGCAGGCGCGGCCAGTCGAGCCGCGGCCCGGCGGTCGCCAGGATCACCGGCAGCAGCGTCACCGCGACCACGACCGAGACCAGCGGAACGAGCACGCCGCCGTACCCGACGCTGCGGAGCATGGGGACGGGAAGCACGATCATGGACAGCAGACCGACGGCGACGGTCAGCCCGGAGAAGACGACCGCGCGGCCCGCGTGGTTCATCGCCTGGACCACGGCCTCCTTGTTGTCGCGTCCGGCAGCCCGCTCCTCGCGCCAGCGGCTGACGACGAGCAGCGAGTAGTCGATCGCCACGCCCAGGCCGATCAGCGCGATCAGGAACTCCACGATCTGGCTGATCCCGGTGATCTCGGTCAGGCCCCCGACGACCAGGAAAGTGGACAGCACCGAGATGCCCCCGATCAGCAGCGGAAGCAGCGCCAGGAAGCTGGCGTAGACGAAAGCCAGCACGAGCAGGGCGCCGAGGCCGCCGATCATGGCTTCCGCCATCACGCTGGTGCCCTTGCTCGATGAGGCCGGCTTGCCGTTGGCGAGCAGCTGCGAGCCGGTCACGCCGATCTCCCAGCCCGCCGGCGCGGCGTGGTCAAGCGCGCGGGTGATGACGGGGCCGAGGCTCGGGCCGCCGAATCCGGTCATCGCTGGCGTGTAGACCAGCGCGAAGGTGGACCGGCCGTCCCGAGTCAGGAACGCACGGTTGTGCGTTGTCGCGTAGTCGGCGACCCTTGAGTGCGGGATCGCGGCCGCGACCGCGGCGAAGATCCGTCCCGTCTGCGCGGCGACCGCCGGGTCGCTGATCCGCTGGCCCGCTGGGACGGTCACCACCGGCACGTACGGTGTCTGTGAGCCGCCGTTGCCGTATGCCGCGATGATCTGGTTATCAACCTTGAACGCCTGGCCTGGCATGGAGAAGTTATTGGTCATCCGGTGCGTGGTGCCGCCGACGGTCAGCGCGCCGGCGACGGCCACGAGCAGCCAGAACAGCGCGACGATCGCTTTGTGACGGAGCACGAAACGAGTGAGGGCAGGCATCGGGATCTCCCGGGGTTTGCTGCCGGTGGGCGTTCCACCAGCCATTCACCAGGCTGCCGTTCGCGGCCGTTCCGGTCGTCGTACCGGCGGCGACACTTGCCGCTACCCCACCTGGCGCAGTCGGCCGCCCGACTACTCCGCTCGGAGTACACCGCCGGTCAACTGGCGGAGGATGATCGGCTGCCGTCTGACCCATACGCTGGTCGGGTGAGAGGCTTGACTTCTTGGTGGCGAGGATGGCGGAACGCCACGGCACGCGACGTGATCGGCGCGCTCGTGATGACGGCCGTTACCGTCGGCGGAGCCTACGGCGAGGCGCACCCGAGTCAGCCATCGGATATCAGCCCGAACGGGCATCACATCCCGTACACCCCGGACGCGGCCCTTCTGCTGGTCGCCGTCGCTTCGCTGGCACTTATCTGGCGGCGGCGTTATCCGGTCACGGTGCTGGCCATCTCCACCGCCGCGGTGACGACCTACAGCCTGCTCGGGTACGTCAATGGCGCCGCGCTGCTCGCACCGCCGTTCGCCCTGTACGCGGTCGCGCTGGCGCTGAGCGTCCGCCGCGCCGTGGCCGCGGCCGCGATCACCCTGGTCGTCCTGATGGGCGCGACCGGGATCGCCAATCCGTTCGGTCCGACGGGCGGCGGCTTCTTCCTCATCCCGGCGATGATCGCCGCCGCGCTGTTCGGCGGCATCGCGGTCAGCAACCGGCGCGCCTTCGTCGCCTCCATCCAGGCCCGGGCGGAGGATGAGGCACGGCGGCAGGTGGACGAGGAACGGCTGCGGATCGCCCGCGAGCTGCATGACGTCGTCGCGCACACCATGTCGACCATCAATGTGCAGGCCAGCGCCGCCGCCCTGGTGCTGACCGACCGCCCGGACGCGGCGGCCGAGGCGCTCCAGGCGATCAGGACGGCGAGCAAGAACGGACTGCGGGAACTGCGCGCGATTCTCAACGTGCTGCGCCAGGCCGACGACGCCGACCCGACGTCCCCGACACCCGGCCTGGCCCAGCTCGACGCGCTGATCGCCGGGGCGATCCAGGCCGGCCTGCCGGCCACGCTGAGCGTGACCGGCGATCCAGCCCCGCTGCCCGCCGCCGTCGACCTGGCCGCATACCGGATCATCCAGGAGTCGCTGACCAACGCTATCCGGCATGCCGGTCCAGCCACGGCGGCCGTGTCGGTGAACTACCTCGACGGGAAGCTGGCCATCGAGGTGGCCGATACCGGCCGAGGCGGGCCGACCGCTGGCGAGCGGCACGACGGCGCCTGGCCGGCCGGCCACGAGCTCGACGGCCTGACCGAGCGGGAACGCGAGGTCATGACGCTGGTCGCGGCCGGCCTGTCCAACGACGAGATCGCCGGCCGGCTCTATGTCAGCCCGCTGACCTCCAAGACTCATGTCAGCCGCATCATGACCAAGCTCGATGCCCGCGACCGGGCGCAGCTCGTCGTCATGGCCTACGAGTGCGGCCTGGTCGTCCCCGGCCAGCGGGCGGCCGGCTGACGTCAGGCCGATGTCGGCCTTCATCAGTGCCGCATGCGGCTGGGTCATGGAAAGGACATCAGGCATTGGCAGCAACACAGGCAGCCGGTGACCGTTTCACCATCATCACCGGAGGTCCGGGGGCCGGAAAGACATCCCTGGTCGACGACTTGCGGCGGCGAGGCTTCGGCACTACCGAGGAAGCAGGCCGCGCCATCATCAGGGACCAGACCCTGATCGGCGGGCGGCGCACGTGGACAAGGCGTCGCGCACGTGCCGGTACCGGCCGAGGGTCTTCATCGCGCCTCCGTGGCCCGAGATCTACGGGACCGACACGGAGCGCAAGCAGGACTTCGCCGAGGCCGAGGCAACCTTCGACGCGGTACGCGGCGCCTATGCCGGCTACGGCTACGAGGTGATCAGCCTGCCTTTGGCGACAGTCGGCGAGCGCGCCCGACTTCGTCCTCGCCCGGCGATAGCCGGAGGGCGATGACCGGCTCGCGTGCGACCGGCGGGGGCGACGCATGGTCCGACATCGACCTCGCGTTCGGGGTCACCGGCCCGCTCGGCCCGGCCATGGACCGCTGGACGGCACAGCTCTACCGCGACTTCGCCGCCGTGCACCACTGGGACCTGCCGGCCGGACCGGCTATTAGCGTGCCTGCGTCTTGGCTACCCGGCCAGCTACGCCAAGGGCGCTCACCTGCTGCCGCCGGAGCTGACCATGCCGCTCCAGGCAGCTCTGGTCGCCTCGCTCGACCAGGCGGAATTGCGCCGGGCGCTAGGCGCCGCCATCGCGGCGCTCGCCTCCGAGGTCGAGCGTACCGACCCCGCGGTGGCGATCCGGCTGAATCCGATGCTCGCCGAACTCTCCGCTCCGCCGTGATCACGCACGCAGCGAGGACTAACCTCGGGCCCGCTTGCTGGCACTATGAACCGTGGAACGATCCGGGACTGCGCGACCTGACGCAGAGCTAGTCCGCGCGGCGCTCGGCGGGGACAAGGAGCCGCTCGCCGAGCTTCTGGTCCGGCACTGGAACACGGCCGTGTTCCTCGCCGCGCGGGTGCTCGGCTCGCCGGATCTGGCGCGCGACGCCGTGCAGGAGGCGGCGATCGCGGCGATGACCGATCTTGACCGGCTGCGCTCCCCCGATCGGTTCGGCGCCTGGTTCTGCGGCATCGCGCTCAACGTCTCCCGCCGGTGGCTCCGCCAGCTCCGGTTCGAGGTACCCGGACAGCTTGCCGATCAGGCTTCGCTCGCGCCCGGGCCGGCCGAAGCCGCCGAGCTCGCCGATCTCGGTGCCCGGGTCCGCGCGGCCATCGACCGGCTGCCGAAGGGGCAGCGCGAGGCCGTTCTGCTGTTCTACCTGCAGGGCCTCAGCCACCTCGAGGTGGCGGCTGAGCTCGGCATCTCACCAGGGGCCGTCAAGGCGCGGCTGCACCAGGCCAGGGGCGGGCTCGCTCCCGGGCTCGCTCCCGGGCTCGCTCAGATGATCGACATGTACGAAGGAGAGACGGTGACTATTAGTAGCGCGACCGAATGGATCGACGTGGCGGTGTCGGAGATCCGCAGGACCCAGGACGAGGACCCGACGCGACGCGAGCACATCATGATCCTGACCGAGCGGCACGGAGAGCGCTGGCTGCCGATCTGGATCGGGCCCGCCGAGGCGACTGCGCTGGCCCTGACGCTGGAGTCCGCCGAGACCCCGCGCCCGTTCACGTACAAGCTCGCCGCCAGCCTCGTGGCGGCCGCGGGCGCCGGCGTCACGGAGGTCAGGATCACCCGGCTGGTTCCGCCGGTGTT
>Ga0307374_10010521_pt1 | contig 13379 bp, 15 predicted proteins | sample OX3MG_FD_202532 | JGI IMG/M metagenome (GOLD analysis project Ga0307374, IMG submission 202532) | Soil microbial communities from Risofladan, Vaasa, Finland - OX-3 | ecosystem: Environmental > Terrestrial > Soil > Coastal area > Acid sulfate soil | place: Finland: Risofladan, Vaasa | collected...
CCCCCATTTTGTTGTTGGAGCTCTGGCGGCGTTTTTGATCACCATCAGCTTTCCAGCATTGATCGCCCTTGCTTATCAGACTTCACCGCAAGGCGGCCAGAACTATTCCATGTTCGAGTTGATATCGACCGTGGGGATCTTCTCCGGATCTCTTCTGCTAAGCAGGTTTGCGGCAATTGGCACCATGAGAACCGTCGGCGCCGGCTTGCTGGTGACTGGCGCATTCGCGGTTGTCATAGCTATGAGTACGATGGCGACCGGCTCCCCGATAGTGATAATTGGAATAGCGCTGTTTGTGGCGTCCTTTGGCAATCCGATCTATACGGTCGCCAATCAGACTGCAATCCTCGAGGCCGCCGACCCATCCAACCGTGGCAGCATCATGAGCACTCGGTTCGGGCTGGTTCAGACGGCGAGCATCATTGGTATTGCCGTCGGAGGCCTCATCACCAAGCAGTTCGGGCCCGAGGCCGCGTATGGCGTCCTTGGGGTGGGGCTGGTGCTCCTGGCCATGTACGCGATTGCCGCCGGCCGAAGCACAACCAACCCTCTTCACGGCGCTGCCTACGAGGAAGCCACACTCCGTCAGGCAAAGACTTAAAGCGGCTCTGGCGGCCATCCTGCTCGTCATACTGCGGTGATTGCGAAACGTACGTCCTGACCCTCACTCGGGCCCGCGCCGCGAGATCGAGCCTGAGATCAAGGCCCCGATCACTGGCGTGGCCGTTTCCGGGTGGTCGCTAGACCCGAAACGGCGCCGCCGCTACCTGCAGATCGCCTTCGGCGTGGGGGCGCTGTTGACGGCGATCGTCGTGCTCTACCTCCTCCGGGATTTTATCGGCGCCTTCGTGCTCGGGGGAGCGATCGCCTTCCTCATCCAGCCCGGGGTCACCTACCTCGTGGCAGCGGGCCTCCCCCGGCTCGCGGCCATCTCGGTCATCTTCGTGGTCATCATCGTCGTGCTGGCGGGCCTGGTCCTCCTGATCGTCCCGCTGGGGGTCAACGAGGTCGCCCAGCTCCAGGTCCAGGCGCCCAACCTTGCGGCTGCCGCACAGGACCGGATCAGCAGCCTCCAGGGATCGCCCATCAGCATCTTCGGCCTGTCGATCGACCTCAAGAGCACCACCGAGGTGATCAACTCGCACCTCAAGGACTACCTGCTGGGCCAATTCGGCAATGCACTCACGATCGGGCTGACCGCATTGACCACGATCCTGCAGGTCGTCCTCATGTTCATCGTTGCGTTCCTGCTGTCCCTCGACGCGCAGGATGCGCGGCGCGATTTGCGCCGAATCGTGCCCAATGACTATCGAACCGATTTCGACCAGATCTGGCGGAAGGTCAGGAAGATGCTCTATGCCTACTTCCGCGGACAGCTCATCATTGCGGCGCTGATTGGAATCCTGTCCGGCGTCGCCTGCGCCGCGCTCGGCCTGGCCGATCCGGTGGCGCTCGGTCTCATCGCGGGGATCACGGCGCTGATCCCTTACCTCGGACCTTTCATCGGCGCGGTGCCGGCCATCCTGTTCGGTCTCGCGGTCGGCCCCTTTAAGGCGTTGGCGATCGCGCTCCTGTACTTCGCAATCTCCAACATCATCCTCAACTTCGTGTATCCGAAGGTCATGGGAGATGCGGTTCGCCTACCGCCAATCCTGGTCATCGTCGCATTCATCGCGGGCTTCAGTTGGGCCGGCATCCTGGGCATGTTCGTCGCCGTGCCGATCGCGGCCACGTTGCGCATCCTGTTCGACCACATCTATCCGCGTCTGTACGAGAGACCCGTTTGAAGGTTGCAATCCTGTCGGACATCCACGCCAACTGGCAGGCGCTGGAGGCGGTCTTACGCGACTGTCCACCTGTCGACGAGACCTTGTGCCTGGGTGACGTCGTCGGTTACGGAGGAGAGCCGAAGCGCTGTGTCGACGAGGTGGTCGAGCGAGGCTGGCCGACGCTGGTCGGCAACCACGACCGTGCCTGCACCGACCCCGAGATCCTGGAGTGGTTCAACGAGGATGCGGCATCCGTAGTGCGATGGACGATTGACGTCCTGGGCGACGAGCGACTGGACTGGCTGCGTCACCTCCCCGACAGCAGGGTCGAGCGTGACGTTCTTCTCGTGCACGCCAGCCCACGCGATCACATATATGAGTACGTCCTGGACACGGCAGTCGCCCACGCGAACCTCGAGCTCCTCAACGGCGGGCTTTGCTTCCACGGCCATACCCATGTGCCGGGAATCTTTGGAATCTCGAATGGCGCGGTCGCCCATGACTATCGCGTCGACACCTTCAAGCTGGACGGCCCGGCGCTCGTGAATCCCGGGAGCGTCGGGCAGCCTCGCGACGGCCTGCCGACCGCCAGCTACGGCATCTGGGACGTCGACCTCGGCACCTTCCAGTTTCGCCGAGTGCGCTACGACATCAAGGGCGCCCAACGCGCGATCAGGAAAGCCAAACTTCCCGAGCGCTTCGCCCTTCGACTCGAAACTGGACGATGAACCCAAGCCGTGCGGCGCGATGGCTGCGCATCGGCTATGCGGCCGCCACGGGAGCCGCCATCGGCTCCCTCGCCTTCTGGACCGTCTACTGGTTCACCTTCGTGCGTGGAGACCTCAAAGGACCTGACTTCTTCTCGTTCTATGCCGCGGCCAAGCTCTACGTCCTGAACGGCGGGTCGGCCGTGTACAGCCTCGCCCTCCAGAAGCAGTTCGAGGTTCAGATCACGGGGCAACCGGCAGCACAGTTCATCGTGCTGCCTTACTACCACCCGCCCTACTACACGTTGCTGATCGCGCCGCTCGCATATCTCGACTATCGAGGTGCCTATTACGCGATGGCGGCTCTGAACGTGATCCTCGTGGCGGCATTGATCATGATCCTTGTCAGGACCAGCCTCAGGGTCCACGGTCGAGCCGTGATCGTCGCCGCGGCGATGATCGCCGGCTTCTTTCCCTTGTTCGTCACGCTGCTGCAAGGGCAGTCCGACCTTGTCGTCCTCGTGCCACTTGCAGCGGCGTACGCCGCGTGGGCTCGCGGGCGACAGGGCTGGGCCGGGGTCTTCAGCGCGCTGGCGCTGGCCAAACCGCAGCTGCTGCTTCTCGTCCCGGTGCTGTTCATCGCGAGGAGAGCATGGCGCGCGCTTGCTTCTTTCGCCGGCGCCGTCCTGGCACTGGGCTTGCTTTCAGTGCTCACATTCGGGTTCGGAGCGGTGATCGATTACCTGGGACAGGTGGGCACGTGGGCGATCGGCGGCCGCCTGCCGACCAACGGACAGCTTGTCTACACCGACACCGCCGTCTACTCCCTGCGCAACATCCTCAACGCTTTGAGCGGCGGCGAGGAAGCGGTGGGGTTCGCGGTCCTGCTGCTCCTGCTCGCGCTCGCTGCTTTGTCTCTCAGCTGGCGTCCGGACAAGCCGCGCCTCGACTTCGGCCTCGCGGTCGCCGCCTCGCTCGTGCTGAGCCCGCACCAGAACATCCACGACCTGGCGCTCCTGGTGATCCCCGGGTTCGCCGTGGCCGACCTGGCCCTTGCTGGTGAGCTGCGCTGGCCCTACATCGCGTCCGCGGTCCTGTTCTTCGCGTACGTCGCCATCAACCTCACCCTCGCCATCAACTTCTGGGCCGCGGCGGTCGGTGCGCTTGCAGTCGCGGCGTACCTGACGGCCGAGCGCATGGCCGTGCGCCCCGAGCCCATTCCGCTTGGCGAGCTGAGGTGGAGCGGCCCGCGCCCGCGCCGGGTCATCGTGCTGCCCGCATATCGCGCAGCCAAGACGCTCGTGGAGGTGGTTTCCGACATCCCGCAGGGGCATGCGGATCGAATCCTCCTCGTCGACGACGCCAGCGCCGACGCCACCGTCAGCGTCGCCGCCGCGCTCCGCCTCGACGTCATAAGGCATCAACGAAATCTCGGATATGGAGGCAACCAGAAGACCTGCTACCGGGCGGCGCTCGAGATGGGCGCGGACGTGGTCGTGATGCTGCATCCCGATGGCCAGTACGATCCCGCGATCATCCCCAACCTGTGCCGGGTGATCGAGGAAGGCGGGGCCGACATCGTGCTCGGCTCGCGGTGGCTCGGGCTCGATCCCGCCAAGGCCGGCATGCCGTGGTGGAAACGGCTTGGCAACCGGTTTCTGACGTCGGCCGAGAACCGCGTGCTGGGCCTGCACCTGTCCGAATACCACACGGGCTATCGCGCGTATTCGCGTCGCTTTCTGGAGGCCATCCCGTTCATGGAGAACAGCAACGATTTCGTGTTCGACACGCAAGTCCTGATCCAGGCTGCGACTTTCGGTTTCAGGATCGGCGAGGTGCCGGCGATCGGCAAGTACCACGCAGACGCGAGCTCGATCAACTTCAGTACCTCGACGGTTTACGGTCTGAAAACCCTTGGCGCGCTGATTCGCTACGTCGCGCACCGAGCCGGATTCACGAGCGTATGGCTTACTCCGGTCTCAGACTCCGACGAACAGGCGCTTGCGATAGGCCAGGTAGCCCACCACGGCAACGTTCAGTAGAAGGGCGCCGGCCTTGAAGGGGCTCGGATGGCGGACGACCTCGAACGCCTCGTAGGGAATCAAGATCCCGGTCGCGATGACGGTTAGGTACTCGGCCCAGCGGCGGCGCATCGCCAGCCCGACGCCCTCAGTTCCCTCGAGCACGGCGTACACGATGGCGCCGATGGCGAGCACGTCTACCTGGCTCAACTTCCCGATGTAGAGAAGCAGCTTGAACAGGATCTGCAAGATCAGGTTGTGGCCGACGTTGAGGTTCAGCTGGTCCTGGGCATAGGCGGCCCAGACGGTGAGCCGGCCGTCTTCGCCCGCGTCCATCAAGCCGAAGGCGAGGGCGATGAGCACGATGGATTTGACGACTCGCTCGACGATGATGACTTTGATGAACGCGTCGTGCTCGCCGCCCATACGGCCTAGCTCCGTCCAGAGCCGCCGCAGGTAGTGCGGTCGGGGCTGTCTGACGTCGACTTGTGCCATCACGGTGACCTTAGCAACCTGGGCTGCCCAAACCGGTACGCCCGCGGAGCGCCCTTCGCGGCTAGTCGGGGTGCTCTCGGTGCTCCCGGAACAGCATCACGCGGCAGTTCGCGTTCTTCAGCACGTAAGGCACGGTCTTGCCGAGGTTGAACTCCCCGAACCGCCGCTTGTACGGCAGCCCCATGACGATGAGGTCGGCTCCCCATTCAACCGCCTCGTCGACCAGGGCAGGGCCCGTGTCTCGCGCCTGAACCAACTCGGTCTCCACCGGCAGCTGGGAGGCGGCCGCCAGCTTCTCCACCTCGTCGAGGATCTGCTCGCCACGCTCCACCACGTCGTCGAGGACCGCCCCGAGCGGAAGCGCCCGGTTCACCTCGATGATGTGGACTCCGTAGATCCGGCCCCCCTGGGGGTCGGTCATGCGACATGCCAGGCGCACCGTCTCGGCGTCGATCGCCTGGCCGCCGACGGCGACCAGCACCTTCTTGGAGGTCGTCGGGTGGGTGTGCGGACCGTGCGAGGCCATCAGTGCTGCGGGCCGCGTCGGACCCGGCGAATCAAAACGTAAGCTCCAAAGCCGAGGCAGACCACGCCGGTGGCTCCGGCGACCTCCTGGGAGAGGAGATCCATCGCCCGGTGCCCCGCCAGGTAGGCGAAGACCCACAACCCGATGCCAAGGGCCATGGCGCCCATGAAGGTGAAAGGGAAGCGCACGCGAGCCATCCTAACAAGCTCGGGCGAGGGCTCTTCAACGGCGTCCCTATAATCAACCCGCCTTGAAGCTCGTGATCGTGGGGTGTGGGAGGGTCGGCTCGCAGATCGCGGCCGACATGGACCGCGCCGGCCACGAGGTCGTGATCGTCGACCGTGACCCCAACCAGTTCTCCCGCGCGTCCTCCCGCGGCGTCCTCACGCGAGACTTCAAGGGCGACCAGGTGGTCGGCAACGGCACCGACGCCGATGTGCTGCGCCGGGCCGGCGTGGAGCATGCCGACGGTTTCGTAGCGGTCACCGAGGGCGACAACCGCAACATCATGGCGGCCCAGATCGCCAAGCACGTGTTCAAAGTCCCCCACGTCGTGGCCAGAATCTACGACCCCGAGCGTGCCGACGCCTATGAGAAGCTGGGGCTCCACACGATCTGCCCGACGATCGAGGGCGCCAAGCACATCCAGAAGATGCTGCTGGAAGGCAGGTAGGCGCGTGTACGTGATCGTGGTCGGAGGCGGCACGGTCGGTTACTACATGTCTCGCGACCTGGTCGAGCGAGGACACGAGGTCACGCTCATCGAGAAGGACTCTCGTCGGGCCGACTGGCTCGAGACCCAGCTCGGCAGCATCGTCATGCGAGGTGATGCGTGCGAGGTGAAGTTTCTTTCTCAGACGGGCATCGAGCGCGCCGACGCCATCGTCGCGGTCACTGCCGATGACGAGGACAACCTCATTGCACTGCAGATGGCCAAGCGGCATTTCCGCGTCAAGAAGACGATTGCGCGTGTGAACAATCCGTCCAACGTCGAGATCTTCAAGATGCTCGGCGTCGATGAAGCAGTCTCGGCGACCGACGTACTTCTTGGAGCTCTCGAACCGCCGATCACGACCTGAGAAAAGAAAAAGGACCGCTCCACGCGGAGCGGCCCTTGGTCGATGCTCCTGTTACGACGCTTTCCCGATCTTGTAAATCTTGGTGCCGCAGTGTGGGCAGGTCCCAACTGTTGCCGGCTTGCCATTCTTCATCGTGATCGGCTGAGGGTCTTTCATTTCGACCTTTCTCTTGTCCTTCAAGCAGTAGCCTTCCAACTAGTCACCGTCCTTATACGAGATTCTGTTCGGGGTCGGACTTGCCCATTCTAGGGGCGCGTCTTTGCCCAGCACAACCCCAGTTCAGGTCGAATTCAGTTCTGGGGGTCGGAAAGAGGCCCAAATGCGGCCCAAAAAGAGGTTTGAAAAGCCTGTTTTGCGGCCGCCCCAAACAACACGAACCGGACCTCTTCAGGTTCCCAACCCCGCTGTTGCGCGGTGCGCAAGCATTCGGCCATCACGCGCGCACATTCATCGATTGGAAAACCTGCGATGCCCGTTCCGACCGCGGGGATCGCGATGCTTCTCACATGGTTGTCGCGCGCCAATCGAAATGCCTGGTCCATCGATGACGCCAGTGAGGTCGCCGTCGTCCGCCCTCCGAGGCCCATGCTCGCCGCGTGAATGACATATCGCGCGGATAACTCGCCCGCACCGGTGATCGCCGCCTCTCCGACCCTGATGGGACCGTGCGCGATGCATTCCACCTCGATGGCGGCTCCTCCTCTGCGGCGAATCGCGCCGGCCACTCCACCGCCGAGCACCAGGTCGTTGTTGGCGGCGTTGACGATTGCGTCGACGTGCTGCTCAACCAGGTCGCCATCGATGATCAGGATTCGCTCCGCACGCATTCGGCGACCTCCTCGAGTCGTTCTCGCAGCAGTCTCGGCGTCGCCGTACCGATGCCGCGAGTCCCGATCGATTCGATGGCGAGCGATGCGCACGCAACCCCGCATGTGAGCGCATCCACCAGGCCGGTGCGCTCCCCTCCCGTGCTGACCCACCGTGCCAGCATTCCGCCCGCCAGCGCGTCGCCCGCTCCGGTCGTATCGATCACAGGCCGTCCCTTCACCGCGGGAACGTGGAAGCTGCCGTCGGCCGTGTATGCCGTGACGCCGGCGGCCCCGGCTTTCAACACGAGGCCGTCGAGCCACCACTGGCGCCGGAACTCCTCCGGCACTTTGCCGCCGAGGGCGCCGAACTCTTCCACGTTGCAGAAGAACCAGCCTGCCCGGCGCAGCACGTCCTTCGACTCAGGCCGGTGGTGGACATACGAGAGCATCGCGTCCGCCGCCACCAGTCGCGCCCCCGAGAGCATCTTGATCGCCTGCGCCTGCCGGTCCGGCCGCATCGACCCAACGAAGGCCCAGCCTGTGAAGTCATTTGGGATGGCCGGCTCCCAGGCGTCGTAGATGTGGTCGGTGCTGCCGAGGTCCACGTTGCGCCCGTGCTCCTGGTGCGCCTTCCAGCGGTAGGTGGGCGCGTCGATGACTTCCATGCCGGTGGTGTCGATGGCGCGGCCCTCGAAAGCACGCGCGACCCGCTTCGACCCATCGGCTCCGACAGGGGCGACGACCTTGACCGCACCGATCAGGCTGGCCGCCAGCGCGAAGTAGACCGCCGAGCCCCCGAGTTCTTCTTTGACGTGGCCGAACGGGCCGTCTCGCGTGTCGAGGGCGATCGAGCCCGCAACGAGCAGCTGGAGAGGATCAGGCACGTCGACCGGTGCCGCTGCTGGCGGTGACCACGTGCCTCGCAAACCCGAGCTTCTCCAGGAAATCCTGAGGATCCCCGAACGCATCCATCTCCATCCAGCTGCGACCGAGTTCGCGCGCCGCGTGCGAATCGGAGCCGGTGGCTGTGACCTTGCCCAGGTCTTCGGCAAGGCGCGCGGCCGCCTGGTTCGCCGCTGCGTCGCACCACGGGTTGTAGGTCTCGATGATGTCGATGCGGTCCGCCAGCTCGGCCATGCGCTCAGCCGAGAAGTTGGCTCGGCGACGGTCCAGGGGGTGCGGGATGTACGTCAGTCCGCCCATGCCGTGGATGAGGTCCATGACCTCCTCTGGCGGGAGATATGGAGGCACTCGCGATGTGATGAAAAGGCCGATGACCTCGCCCTCGAGCGTCTTGACCTCCTCTCCGACAATCGCGAGCTGTGGGGCCATCATGGCCAGTGTGATCGCACCTTCGACCGTGTTGTGGTCGGTGAGGGCGATGCGCTCGAGGCCGCATTCCTTGCAGCGGGCGATCAGTTCGTCCAGCGAGCTGCGTCCGTCGTGCGAGAAGTTGGAGTGAAGGTGCAGGTCGACCTTCACTGGATTGGGGTTATACGGTCGCTTCTCTGAGCATTCGCTCGCGAGCGCGTGCGAAGAGTGGAATCACTTCCGCGGGGCCGCGGCTGCGGCACGCCTGGTCCATCAATGCGGCCTGTGCGTCGTAGATGATCTCCATCACCGGTCCCGGCCGGCGCTCGCGTCCCAGCCGTCCGGGCAGCTCGGGATGCGCCTGGCGGAGGACCACCATCAATCGAGAGATCAACCAACCGGGGACGATGCGGATTTCCTGCACAACGCATTCCTCGACCCAGTAGAGGAGCTCATCGGATTCCTGGAGCAGGTGACGCGGCGTCATCGCGCGCTTTCTCCGGCGATGCCAGCGCATATCGCGCTCTTGCTCTTCGATGGTCTGCTGAAGCATGGCCTGAAACCCACTATATCAGCGGCTCGCCGCGACTCGACCTCTTGTCGGGTAGCACAACGTGCGCCATCCTCCGGCGGCCGGGACGAGGTGAACCTGGCGGTCGAACGTCCACTCTCGCCACTGCTGGCGGATGCGATAGCGCATCAGGAGCTGCGCGACGTTGCTGTACGTTCGCTGGTGCGCCTGATCGGTCCAGCCCTCGAGGACGGCGACGCTGACCGGCTGCATGTCGAGGAGCTCCGTGCCGTCGTCGAGCCGCGGCATGTCACGCATAAAGGACTCGCGCCCTCCCCATGCGCGCTGCGCATCCTCGGCGAGCATGTCCCACATCTCGTCGAACCTGCCTTCCGTGTGCAGCCTCATGAACCGCATTTCGAATGTCGCCGGGGCGATCGAGCTTGGCGGCGGTGGGCGCAGCGGCTCGACAGGAGGGGGAAACGCGGCGGACCCCGCCATTCCCGTCCCTACCGACGCGCTCACGAACCGTCCGAAATCGTCCGCCGGCCAGGTCGTGAACTGGCCGGCCGCCCGGGCGAGGAACGCCTCGACCGCGGGCCAGCGCCGGAGCGGCCGAAATAACTTCTTGACCATTGGCGCTAGATGTAGTGTGATGTCCCCAGACTGTATACAGAATGTGGATAACTAGCAACCCCCTATGGTTTCGCGCCCACCGCCGCGCTCGGCGTCTTGCAGGGCGCGTGGGGTTGCCTGTGGCGCGTCAGTCGCCGCGATGCGGCCACGCCAGGAGATGGGCGGGCATCTGGATCATCGCTGTGCGGAGCCGGTTCGACCGGTGATCCGGATGGGAGCCGCGGCCTGGCGCGTGGCCCCTCGGCCTCAGCCCTGGCTCAATCGCCGGACGATTGCAGCCACCTCCGCGAACGGGACTCCCACCGGGCAGGCCGCAGCAGCCGCCGACAGGTCGGGATCGTCACCTTCGACATCGGGGGACGCCGCACCCAGCCGCGCGTAGAGGCGCATGTAGGAAGCCGCGACATCGGGCATTCGCGTTTTACCCATTCGTCCCGCGGCGAACGCACAGAGGCCGCAGTTGATGCAGCCGACCATGCCCGGATGCCGCTCTCGCTCAGCCGGCTCGAGCGCCCTGATGCCGTCGGCCGCATACGTGTCGAGTAGGTCCGTCAGCTCAGAGCGCCGACGCGTGATGCGGCGTCGCGTCTGGTGCATGCCGTACGCCCACGCGAGCTTGACCAGCGAGTCGGCGCGCCCCATCAGGGCTTCAAGCCTCTCATCGCGCCCTGCGCCATCTCTTCCTGCGCCCATCCCGAATGTCCGAGAACCGGTGCGCGACCGAGCCACGAGCCCTGCACGAACTCTCGCACGGCATCGAACCTTTGCGATGCGCTCCAGCCCAGCTCGCGGCCGATGACCTCACCGGCGCGCATCACGCACGCCGCTCCGGCGCACGGACCCCCAGCCACGCCAACTCGCCGAAACGCATCCGCGAGTGAGCGGATCTGTTCATGGCGCGTCGCGAAGATCAGCTCAGCCTCGGTGATCGGCTCGCAGCGGCACAGCAAGCGAGCGGTGCCGCCTTCCTCGAGCACCTTGCCCGCGTTCGAGCCGTGACGCGTCTGCAGCTTCACCGCCGCGAGAGCGGGGATTCCACGGCGCCGCGCTAGGTCCGCGGGCGGTTCGACGTCCGACTCGTTTCCAGGCAGCGGTCGAGTGGCGGTGGTGCACGGCGCCTGGTGTCCCAGCTTGCGGCAGACGGCATCCGACGTCTGCTCCGCCATCAGTCGGTACATGGAAAGCTTGCCGCCGGCGATGGTGACGAAACCTTCGACCCCCTGGGCGGCGTGGTCGATCACCTCGTACCGCCGCGAGAGCTCGTCCTCGTACCGCCTCCACTTGTACAGCGTCGGGCGCACGCCCGTGGTCGTGCGAACAGGGCGGTACCGGCGGATCGTGGGAAACACCCTCTCGATGCCCTGCAGCAGGTAGTCGACCTCGTCCTGGAGCACGTCGATGGAATCCAGGTCACCGTAGAAATCGTCGTCCGTGGTGCCGAGCAGCGTGAATCCGCTGTGCGAGACCATGAGAAGGTCGCGGCCGTCGATCGACTCCGCGCTGATCGAGAAATTCGAGATTCGGTGCGGATAGATGATGTGGATCCCCTTGGCCGGCCGCAGATGGACAGGCACGCCTGCCATGCCGCTCACCTCCGGCGACCAGGGCCCGGTGGCGTTGACCACCACGCGGGCGCGCGCCTCCGAGAGCACGCCGTCGGGCCCGCGGTAGCGGACGCCGATCACCTTGCCTCCATCTCGCACCAGGTCGATGACTCGCGTGTGGTTCAGCGCGCGGGCGCCGTGGGCGACCGCGTCCTGCACGTTCGCGTACACCAGGCGGTGCGGGTCGACGCCCCACTCCTCCATGGTCACCGCGCCGATCAGATCCGGCGTTAGGCCGGGCTCGGCCTGCAGCGCCTCGGCGGGGCTCAGCCGGCGGTGAGGGTGCGCTTTCTTGAGCGGCTGGAAGCGGTCGTAGACCTCCATCGCGGTCTCCATCCGCTCGATGTTGTTGCGGTCGTGCGGGAGGACCGGGATTATGAACACCACGCGGTAGACCAGGTTGCGCGCGATCGAGACGATGTAGCCGGCGTCCTTGGTCGAGGTGCGGGTGGTGTCCCAGTCGAATTCGAGGTAGCGAGGTCCGCCGTGGATCATCCAGCTCGAGGCCCCGCTGGTCCCGCCCCCCCAGTCGCCCTTCTCCAGCAGCAGCACCGACAGCCCGCGCAAAGAGAGGTCGCGCGCGATCCCCGCGCCGGTCACGCCGCCGCCGATGACGCAGACGTCGTGCGCGCTGGACGGGCTCACGCCCGGATACTAAAGCTGTCCGGCGGTCGAACCACTAACCAGCCGCTTCGTGCTGCTTCTGGAACTCCTCGATGATGCCCTTGGCGAGGTGGGCCGGCATCTCCTCGTAGTGCGAGAACTTCTTCTGGAAGCTGCCCCGGCCCTGGGTGATCGAGCGGAGGTCCAGGGCGAATCGCAGCATCTCCGACTCGGGAACGGTCGCCTTGACGTACTGGTAGCCGTCGTCCGGTTCGGTGCCGAGGATCTTCCCTCGCCGTCCGTTGATGTCGGACATGATGTCGCCAAGGTTCTTCTCCGGCACTCGAATGGTGGCCTCGACCAGCGGCTCGAGCAGCACCGGCCCGGCTTCGAGGGCGGCGTGGCGGATGGCCATCGACCCGGCAATCTGGAACGCCATGTCGTTGGAGTCGACGGTGTGGTACTTGCCGTCGACGAGCGACACCCTGACGTCCACCATCGGATACCCCGCCACGACGCCTTTGGCCATGTTGTCGACGATGCCCTTCTGGACCGACGGCCTGAAGTTCTGGGGGATGGAGCCGCCGAAGATCTTGTCCTCCCACACGAAGCCCTCGCCCCGTGCGGTGGGCGCCACCTCGATGACGCAGACCCCGTACTGGCCGTGGCCGCCCGACTGCTTGACGTGGCGGCCCTCGGCCCGCGCATGGCCGTGCACCGTCTCGCGGTACGCGACGCGCGGGGTGGCGGTGGTTGCGTCGACCCCGTATTTGCGCTTCAGCTTCTCGAGGATCACGTCCAGGTGGACGTCACCCAGTCCGGCGATCACGAGCTGCTTGGTCTCCTCGACCCGCTCGACGTGCAGCGTCGGGTCTTCCTCGCTCAGCCGCGCGAGGCCGCTCGAGATCTTCTCTTCGTCACCGTGAGTTTTCGGCGTGATCGCAAGGCTGAAGGCGGGACCGGGCAGATCCAGCGGAGGCAGGGGGCCGCCATCCTTCAAGCCGAGCGTGTCGCCCGTGAGAGCGTGGGCCAGCTTGGTCGCGGCGCCGATGTCGCCCGCGCGGATCTCCGTGGCGGCCACGTGCTCCTTGCCCCGCGGGTAGAAGATCTGCGCGAGGCGCTCCTCGCCGCCCCGCGACAGGTTCGGCAGGTGGGCGTCGGCCTTGATCGAGCCGGCCACGACCTTGAAATAGCTGACGCGCCCGAACTGGTCGCCGCCGGTGCTGAAGATGAACGCCTTGGCGGGCTTGTCCGGCTCCACCGCCGGAGGCGGCATGAGCTCGGTGATCGTCGACATCAGGGTGCGGA
>Ga0307374_10010522_pt1 | contig 13379 bp, 9 predicted proteins | sample OX3MG_FD_202532 | JGI IMG/M metagenome (GOLD analysis project Ga0307374, IMG submission 202532) | Soil microbial communities from Risofladan, Vaasa, Finland - OX-3 | ecosystem: Environmental > Terrestrial > Soil > Coastal area > Acid sulfate soil | place: Finland: Risofladan, Vaasa | collected...
CAAAGAACGTCAAGTTGGGCCCTCTCGCGTTCATCGGCGCGCAAATCATGATGCTGAATCCGATCAGCATTTTTCTTCTGCTGCCGGGATTGATTTGGCTCTTCGTCGCGAAGTCCGCGCGTGGTTTTCGCTGGATTGGCCTGATGTACATTGTCCTGCTCGCCATCATGATTCATCTGTTTGCCAAGGACTACTACGTGGCGCCGGTCTATCCGGTCCTGTTTGCCGCGGGAGCACTGGCCTGGCAGAATCTCTTTTCCGGTTCGCGAAAAACAGCATGGCTGCTGCCGGCCTGGTGTGTGGTGATGGTCATCCTTGGCGCGCTCGCGCTGCCCATGGGAATTCCAGTCATGTCGCCGTACACATGGATTCGCTACAAGCAAGTGCTTGACCTGACCAGCCAGAATACCGATACTGCGAAGACAGGTCCGCTGCCACAGTTCTACGCGGACCGATTCGGATGGCATGGCCTGGTGGCCGAGGTCGCGCGAATTTATAACTCGCTGGTGCCTGCCGATCGGGCCAAAGCAGGGATCTTCTGCAACAACTATGGTGAGGCCGGCGCGATTGATTTGTTCGGGCCGAAGTATGGACTTCCGCCCGCGATCAGCGGCCACCAGAATTATTACTTCTGGGGACCGCGTGGCTACTCCGGCGACGTATTGATTGTCGTTGGCGAGACGAAATCCAATGTAGAGAAATACTGCAATTCCGTGCAGCAGGTCGGAGAAGTCGACAATCCGCTGGCCATGCCATTTGAAAACGGACCCATTTATCTATGCCGCGGCGGAAAGGTTCCCCTCTCCGCCTATTGGCCGAACGTCAGGAACTGGTACTAATCGAGCGGCAGCAGTTTCCGTTGCGCTTTACCAAATGCGAACACGATCCGGCGGAGCCAGGTACAGCTTCTGTCCTGGTTTCACATCGAAGGCTGTATACCAGGCATCGATGTTGCGCACCGTGTCCGCGCGGTATTCTGCCGGCGCATGTGGATCGGTCATTACCTGGCGGCGCAGCGCGGCTGGCCGACCCTTCAATCCCCAGTTCTGACCGAACGCGATAAAGAACTGCTGGTCACCGGAAAACCCATCTTGTTCCGGCGCAGTTTTGCCGCCGAGCGACGCGTGATAGCCGTCGTACGCCGCGGAAATTCCTGCGACATCCGCAATGTCTTCGGCCAGTGTCTGCTTGCCATTCACATGGAGATCAGGGAATGGCATATAGGTGTCGTACTGAGCGGCCAACTTCGCAGTGGCGGCATCGAAATGCGCCAGATCAGACGGAGTCCACCAGTCGCGCAGACGACCCGTAGCGTCGAACGTGCTGCCCTCTGTGTCGAAGGTGTGACTGATTTCATGCCCGATGACCGAGCCGATCGCACCGTAGTTGACGGCGGCGGGCGCTTTCGCATCGAAGAAGGGTGGCTGCAGAATCGCTGCCGGGAAGTTCAGCGCGTCCTGCAACGGCAGGTTCACCGCATTGACCGTTTGCGGTGTCATCGACCATTCCTTGCGGTCGACCTCCTTACCTAAGCGCTCGATCTGCTGATGATAGCGGAAAGTTCCAGCGCGCCAGACGTTGCCGAAAATATCATCCGGCTTCACTTCGTATCCATCGTAGCTATGCCAGGTTTCCGGATAGCCGACACCCACGTAGAGCGCGTTCAGTTTGGCCTCAGCCTCTGCCTTGGTGGCTGGAGCCATCCACGTCAGGGCTTCAATGCGCACACGGTACGCCGCAATGATGTTGGCCACCATCGCCTCAGCAGCCGCCTTCGCCTCGGGCGAGAAGTAACGTTGCGCGTAGATCTTTCCGACCGCGTCCCCTAGCAGACCGTCGACGACAAAAACGCCGCGCTGCGAGCGAGGACGCTGTTGCGGGACACCGACCAAAGTCTTTCCAAAGAAATCGAAATGCTCGTCCGCGAGCGCTTTTGGCAGCACCCCCGCATACTCTTCAATAAAGTGATACGCCAGCCAGTCTCTCCAGGTATCCACCGGCGTCGACGCCACCAGCGCCGCTTCACCGGTAAACGCACTCGGCTGCCAGACGATAAAACTGTCCTGATCCGCCAGCTTTGCGGCACGGAAATATTCCGCCCAATCCAGCCCCGGAGCCTTGGCGGCGAATTCCGAGCGCTTCCAGGTATTGTCCGCCTTGTGAATGTCTTCATCGTCGGCCAGACTGGTGTGCGTTTTCGCGATCGCTCTTTCCAGCGCAATTACGCGAGTCGCCCGCGCATCGGAATCGTCAAAACCGGCAAGCCGAAACATCGCTGCCACGTGGGTCTGATATTTCGCCTGGATCTCCTTCATGTGGGCGCTGTCGCCCAGGTAGTACTCGCGGTCAGGCAGCTCGATTCCACCTTGCAGCAGATACGGATGGTAATGTTCCGGATCGTGAAAACCCGGCGCAACCCACAGTCCGAATAGATTTGCCGTATGGAAGTTGGTGTTGTTGAGGGGATCCACATCCGCCCGCAGGCTTTCGCCCAGGGCGCGGGCCAGGTCGCGTTGGGTGTGGATCGCAGCGATTGCGGCCAACTGCGAATGCAACGGCGTCAGCCCCTTCGCCTCAATTGCGGACTCGTTCATGTACGAGTTGTACAGATCAGCGATTTTTCGCGCCTCCGAACCAGCCGGCGCGTCGGCCTTGGCGGACTCTTGAATCAACGCCGCGGTATTCTTGTTGGCCGTATCATCCAGCGTGAAGAAAACGCCAATGCCGGCGCGGTCGGCAGGAATCACCGTCCGCTTGATCCAGTCGCCGTTGGCATACAGGTAAAAGTTATCTCCCGGGATTACCGACCGGTCCATGTTGGCAACATTAATTCCATGCGTTGCCGGCTGCCGCGCATTCCCTGCGCTCTGGGCATGGAGGATCAATAAAGACGGCGCAAGAACCACGCAAGCCGAAGCGATGACAATAGAATGGAGGGATAGACGAAATCGCATGCGAGTGCTCTCCTTGACTCCTACATCTATTGCCCACAATCGCTAAGAGATACAACCCTTTACTGGGCACCGATCAGGGTAGCACGAACGAAATTGCCACGAAGTTTCGGGGCGGCCGCGACGACCCGGAGCTACACTGAAGATTCATGCTCGATGAATTCCGCCGACCGATGACGAGGGCCTAAGACACCACCGTGCGCATCCTGACACGCTACATTCTCGGCGAGGTTCTCTCCCACACTTTGGTGGGCATCGGGTTATTTACGTTTGTGCTTTTCATGCCCCAGTTGGTCCAGATTCTGGAGCTGGTGGTGCAGGACGGCGCCTCTCCTATGAGCGTTCTGAAATTGGTGCTGTTCACGCTGCCCAATTCTTTAACGGTCACCATCCCGATGGCGCTGCTCGTGGGCGTCTTGCTTGGACTAAGCCGGTTGGCGGCCGATAGCGAAGTCACGGCGATGCGGGCCTGCGGCTTCGGCGTGTTTCAGTTCGTCCGCATTGTCGCCATGGTCGGCGTCGCGGCTTGGTTTCTCGGACTTTTCAATTCGCTGTACCTTGCACCCAAGTCCACCACCGCGATGCTGAAGGTGGAAAACTCGTTGCGAGATTCCCAGGCCTCGTTTCAGGTGCAGCCGCGAGTGTTCTATGAAGATTTTCGGAATTCCATTCTGTACGTGCAGGATGTCCGGGTTGGCCGTCACGCTTCTGTGTGGTCGCATGTGTTTCTGGCGGACATCAGCGATCCTCGCTCTCCGAAAATTACATTGGCCGAGCAAGCCACCGTAGTCGGCGGACAGCACCATGATCTGCGCATGCGGCTGCGCGATGGCGAGCAGCATGAAATGCCCCCGAATGATCCCGGAGCGTACAGCATCTCCACTTTTGCGCAGACGGACCTCCCGATCCAAATCAGCAGCGGGCAGGAAACCACGCGCATCGGCCACAGCGACGTCCCGATTCTGGCCATGTCGAATCGCCAATTGTATGACCGTGCCCACTCCGCGAATGGTCGCTGGTATCAGATCGAACTGCAAAAGCGCTATGCCTATCCCACGGCATGCATGGTGCTGATGTTGGTTGGCATTCCGCTGGGATTGTCATCACGGCGCGGCGGCAAGAGCATGGGCTTCGTGCTGACGATTTTCCTCGTCTTTGTGTACTACTTCCTTTCCTCCACCGGGATGGCGCTGGCCAGGCAGCAAAAAATTCCCGTTCTGCTTGGCGTGTGGGGAGCCAACCTGTTGTTCGGCATGGCTGGCATGTTGCTGCTGTACCAAATGTCGCGTGGGACGGTTCGTTTCCCCATGCCTCGGGTCGGCGAAAAGCTGCGCAAGGTCTTTCGTCGAGGAGCGGAGCCATCTCCAGGAGCGGTGTTCGACGCTCTACCGCGACGCACGCTGTATGAGGGCTTTCCCCTGATTCTGGACGACTACGTGCTGCGCTCGTTCATTGGCAGCTTCCTCCTGGTCGAAATCAGCTTCGTGATGCTGTCACTGATTTTCTCTTTGTTTGAGCTGCTCAGCGATATCATCCGCAACCATGCCGCACTGGAAGTGGTCGGAGAATACCTGCTGAACCTCACGCCAAGCATGATCTACACCATCACTCCCCTCAGCGTGCTGATCGCGGTCCTGGCCACAATTGGCACCCTGAATCGGTCCAGCGAATTGACTGCGATGAAGGCCACCGGCATCAGCCTGTACCGCGCCGTGGTGCCGATTTTCATGATCGCCGCCATCCTTTCCGTCGTAATGTTCACCTTCGACCAGTTCTACCTGCCGAACGCCAACCGCAAACAAGAGGCATTGCGCAGCGAAATCAAGGGCAAACCGCCACGCACTTTTCTGCGTCCGGACCGTGAATGGGTATTCGGAAAGACCAAACCCGACGAAGGCGCGCACATCTTTTATTACGAATATTTCGACTCTGCGAACAACCGCTTTGCCAATCTGACAGTGCTGGAGTTTCAGCCCAACAGCTTCGTCCTCGCGGGGCGCATTTTCGCTTCGAACGTTGTCTGGGATCCACAGCAACATGAATGGAAATTCGAAGATGGCTGGGAACGAACCTTCCAGGGCGGCACAATTTCCTCCTACCGCAAATTCAAGAGTGAAGTATTTCCTAACATCACGGAACCGCCGGGCTACTTTAAGAAAGAAGACCTCCAGTCTTCAGAGATGACGTTCGCGGAGCTGGCCCACTACATCCATGACCTGAGCCAGAGCGGCTTCGACACCCTTCCCTTACGGGTGCAACTCAACAAGAAAATCGCGTATCCCTTGGTCACCCTGGTGATGGCCATCCTTGCAGTTCCCTTTTCCCTTTCCATGGGTCGGCGAGGATCGCTTACCGGTGTCGCAGTTGCCATCGGCGTGGCCATAGCCTACTGGGTAGCTGCGGGACTGTTTGAAGCCATGGGTAACGTGAATACGCTACCCGCAGTGCTCGCCGCCTGGTCACCCGATCTGCTGTTTGGCCTTGTCGGTGGATATCTGCTGCTGCGCACCCCAACCTAACCCACATCGCCGGCAAGCAAACTCGGATTTCCGCAACCATTTGTCTTGGCTACAATCAAATGTAAGAAGGCATCCTTTTGACTCTGCTCGAAAATCTGCGCCCCCTGTTTCCGTACATGCGACGCTACCGCCGCGGATTTCTGCTGGGCGGCTTCTTCGCCGTTTGCAGCAATGCCATCTGGGTCTTGTTCCCGGAAGTCATTCGTCGCGCGATCGACGACATGACCAAGCATCTGAGTTATCGAGGCATTCTTTTCTACGCCGGAATTCTGGTTGCCGTAGCCCTGTCGAAGGGCGTCTTCCTCTTCCTGACCCGATGGGTTCTGATTGGCATCTCGCGCGACATTGAGTATGACCTGCGCAATGATTTGTTCCGCGTGCTGGAACGGCAAGCTCCCTCCTACTTCCAGGAGAACCGCACCGGCGACATCATGGCGCGTGCGACCAATGATCTGAACGCCGTCCGAATGTTGCTCGGTCCCGCCATCATGTACAGCGCTAACACGCTGCTGTTCACCGTAGGCGCGCTCGCTTTTATGATCCGCATCAGCCCCTGGCTGACGCTATTGGCATTTGTGCCGCTGCCCGCCGCCAGCATTCTGGTCCAGTATTTTGGACGCAAAATTCATGAACGGTTTGAGCGTATCCAGGCCATGTACTCCGACATCTCTGCGCAGGTGCAGGAGAATGTTTCGGGCGCCCGGCTAGTGCGCGCTTTCGCGCAGGAAGAGTCTGAGATTTCCGCATTCGAACGCGCCAACGCGGAGTATGTTCGTCGCGCCCTGCGCCTGGTTCGCCTGATGGGAATGTTGTGGCCCACGCTGGAATTCATGCTCGGCCTCTCTCTCGTCGTCGTGTTGCTTGTGGGAGGACACGAAGTCGTCAACGCCAAAATCTCTGTGGGCGCGTTCGTTGCATTCACCACATATATGGTGATGTTGACCTGGCCCGTGATCGCCCTCGGATGGGTGGTCAATCTGGTGCAGCGCGGCACCGCATCCGTCACCCGCATCCATGAGATCCTGATCGCGAAGCCGTCGATTTCCGACGCCACATTGCCTTCGACCGGGCCAGTCACAAGAGAGATTCGCGGCGACATTGAATTCCGCAATCTCAGCTTCGCCTACGATAACTCCACGGCCCCGGTGCTTCGAGACATCAATCTACGAATTCCGGCAGGCAGCAGCTTCGCCATCGTGGGTCCGACCGGCTCTGGCAAAACCACGCTGGTGCGCCTGATTCCACGGTTGCTCGAAGCGCAACGAGGCATGCTGCTGGTGGATGGTCGTTCGGTGATGGATTATCCGCTGGCGAAATTGCGGGAAGCGATCGGATTTGTTCCGCAGGAAACATTTCTCTTCAGCGAATCGATCCGCGAAAATGTTGCCTTTGGAGCACCCTCTGCAACCGAGCAGGAAATTCTCGATGCGGCTGCCACGGCTCATATCCGCGATGAAATTCTTGAGTTCCCCAAAGGATTCGATACCCTGGTCGGCGAGCGTGGTGTTACGCTCTCTGGCGGTCAGAAGCAGCGCACTGCCATTGCGCGCGCCCTGGTGCGCGACCCTCGCATCCTGATCCTCGATGATGCTCTGTCCAGCGTCGACACATTCACGGAGGAACGGATTCTTCAAGGGCTGGCGGAGGCCATGCGCGGTCGCACCACAATCTTTATCTCCCACCGCGTTTCCACCGTGCGCCACGCCGATCAGATCGCCGTGCTAGTCGACGGCTCTATTGTCGAGTTGGGAACGCATGACGAACTGGTCGCCCGCAATGGCTACTATACCCAGCTGCACGAAAAGCAAATGCTGGAAGAAGAGCTTTCCGTCGTCAGTTGATACCTTTCCTGCTTCGATGATTGGACCGCGATCGTCCTCGACGATTCTGCGTCCCGCGTTCCTCTACACGACCGTCGAGTCCAGTTGACGTCGCAAATCATCCGGCTGATAACAGTGGGCAAAAGCAGTCTCGCGCGAGATGCGATTCGCGCGAACCAGCTCGCCTAAAGATTGATCCATCGTCATCATGCCTTCACCACGCGCAATCATGATTTGCGAGCGAATCTGGTGGTCGTGACCCTGGCGGATCAGGTTGCGCATGGCAAAATTCGCGAGCATCACCTCGGTTGCCGGATAACGGCCAGTGCCGTCCGACGCAGGGACCAGTTGTTGCGCGACGATCGCGAGTAAGGCCAACGAAAGCTGCTGCCGAATTTGCTGCTGGTGTCCGGTCGGAAACACATCGAGGATGCGGCTGATGGTTTGGGCGGTGTCGTTTGTGTGCAGCGAAGAAAGAACAAGGTGGCCGGTTTCCGCGGCAGTCAGCGCCGCCGACATGGTTTCCGCGTCGCGAATTTCACCAATCAAAATCACGTCTGGATTTTGCCGCAGGACCGAACGCACCGCTTCCGCAAAGCCAAGGGCATCGGTGCCCACCTCGACCTGCTCTACGATGGAACTGCGGTTGGGATGCTCGTACTCGATGGGATCTTCAATGGTGATGATGTGGTCGCGGCGCCTTGCGTTGATCAAATCAATGAGGGCGGCGAGGGAGGACGTCTTTCCGCAACCCGTAGGACCGGTGAACAGCACAAAGCCCTGGCGGCGCTCGGCAAGTGGGGCCAGGATGGCAGGAAGATGGAGCGAATCGAGCGATGGAATTTGCGCGGGAAGCAGGCGGATCGCCGCCGCCAAACTGCCGCGCTGATAGTGAAAATTGGCGCGAAAACGGCCGATATTGGGCCGCATGAAACAGAAATCGATGGAGCGATTCCTCTCAAGTTCTTGCGAAAGGGTGGCGGTCAGCAGCGGCTGCAAATAGCTGCGCACTTCCTCGGAGGAAGTGAGGCTGCTGCTGGCTGTAGCCAACGCTCCGTTAATGCGAAACGCGATGGGCGAGTTGGCAACAAGCAACAGGTCGGATGCCTGCCGCTGGGCGGCAAGAGCGAGAAGCTGATCGAGGTCGCGCGGACTGGCGCCGGTTTTGTCGCTGACTCGCGGCGCACGGGTGGCAGACCGATTCAACTCCTCGACCAGGCGAGCGAGTTCGCTATCATTGGCGGACATGCAACCTAGTATGACTGAGAATCGCACCGCAATAAAGCAGGCTGATGCCGGCAGCATTCAAGCGGCGAAATCAACCGGGCCGCCCCTCCTGCATCGTTCCCTCTCTGGCACGTCCGCAAACAAAATAAAAGGCTGCGCCCTAGCCCTTTTCTGTTACGCCGATGGCTTTCACAATGACACGCTTGCGTCGCTGTCCGTCAAACTCCGCATAAAACACGCGCTGCCACCGACCCAAATCAAGCTTGCCCCCGGTGATGGGCAACGTTGTCTCATGGTGCAGCAACAGCGACTTCAGATGCGCATCCCCGTTATCCTCCCCGGTCTGATGATGGCGATAATCCGGACCCACCGGCGCTAGCTTATCCAGCCATTCCATGATGTCTTCGATCAATCCTTCTTCCAGGTCATTGACGTAGACCGCGGCGGTAATGTGCATTGGCGACACGAAGCATAACCCATCCTGGATTCCACTGCGACGAACAATCTCTTCCACCTGCGGTGTGATGTGGACAATTTCCCGCCGCAGGGGCGTCTCCATATTCAGGTATTCCGTATGTACCTTCATAAGACATTAGGATACTGAGGAGAGCTGGAACGCTGCCAGCACATGGAAAACTCCATGAGCCGCCACCACCACAAATCGTCGCACGCGTCCGAAGGTTCACAATCCGAGCAGCAATTGCGCAAAATGTACGCGGCCCTGTTCGACGCCTATGGAACCCGCAAGTGGTGGCCCGCTGAAACTGCATTTGAGGTGGTGCTTGGTGCTTTCTTAACCCAGGCGACTGCGTGGCGCAGCGTCGAACGCTCGATCGCAAACCTGCGCGAAGCCAGAATGCTTACCGTCGAAGCCATTCGCGGAATCTCAGAAGAGACATTGCGCGAGCTGATTCGGCCTTCTGGCTTTGTTCAGCGAAAAGCAGCCTCCATCAAAACCTTTGCCCAATTTCTGGATGAATGCTACGGTGGCTCGCTGGAACAAATGGCGGAGTCCCCCACTGCTGAACTGCGCACACAGTTGCTGGCGCTGCCTGGGGTTGGCCCGGAGACGGCCGATGCAATCCTGCTGTACGCACTCGAACATCCTGTGTTTGTGGTCGACGAATATCTTCGGCGTGTGGTCACTCGGCATGAACTTCTTCCCGCCAACGCGCGCTATGCGGACTTGCAGGCCCTGGGAGACGGCGCGATTGCCAGTCCTACTCGCGAAGAAACTGCCCGCCACGCCAACGAACTGCACGCGCTGATCGTCGAAGTGGGCAAGCGTCATTGCGGCACCACTCCACAATGCGAAGGATGCCCCTTGCAACCCTTTCTCCCGGACGCGGACTCGAAGCCGCTATACTGAAGGTTCTGGCTGGAAGGATTCACCGGCAGAATTGATCCCCATCTGAAAGGAAATTCTTATGAAAATCTCTCACATGTCCGGAGTGCTCGCTATCGTGGCCATCTTGTCCGCCGGTGCTGCCAGCGCCCAGACCACGACGCTAAAAGGCATCGTCAGCGATCAGATGTGCGGTGCGCATCACATGATGTCCGGAGCCACCGCGCAAAAATGTACGCGCGAATGCGTGGGCATGGGCTCCCCCTATGCGCTCATCGTCGGCGACAAGGTGTATACGCTGCAGGCCAACCCTGAAGTCAAGAAGGAACTGTACGCGCTTGCCGGCGCGCCCGCAGTGGTCAAAGGCACCGTATCCGGCATGACAGTGCAAGTCTCCACGGTGGCACCCGGCAAGTAGACGTTCGCCTCTCGCTCTCTCTGCGTGATTAGAAGGTCTTCGCAAAGCGCGACCAACCTCGGGGCCGCATGTTCGCCAACCGATCGATTCCAACGATGCCACTTCTGCTCCACGTCGCGACGACAAATCCCGGGAAACTTCGCGACTTCGAAGTCGCCGCCAGGCCGCATGCACACGAAGTTTCTTTTGCCCGTCTTCCGGGAATGGAGATGATCGAGCCCCCACCCGAAGACGGCGCTACGTTTGAAGAGAATGCCCGCATCAAAGCGATCGAATATAGCAGCCATGCACCGGGCTCAATCGTGCTGGCCGACGATTCCGGCTTGGAGGTAGATGCATTGCACGGTGCGCCGGGTGTACGTTCCGCACGCTATGCAGCCGACGCAGGCTTTCATCGCGAACCATACGATCGAACCGACGATGACATGCGCAACAATGCGTTGTTGTTGGAAAATATGCGCGGCGTTCAACCCTCGCGGCGGACGGCGCGGTACCGCTGTGTGCTGGCGGCGGCCCGCGACGGCGAATGCATCGCGGTCGCACATGGCACTGTAGAAGGCACCATCCTCGAAACTCCGCGAGGGAGCGGCGGATTTGGCTACGATCCTCTTTTTTACGTGCCGGAGTTGCATCAGACGATGGCGGAAATCAGCCTTGAAGAAAAATACAAAATCAGCCATCGCGGGCATGCCTTGCGTCGTCTGCTGACACAACTGATTCCAAGCCCGCGCGAAGCGACAAACTTATAAGCCGCGTCCAGGCTAACTCTTCGCGGTCAGCTCAACCACAGGAGCGATATCGACCTCGGTATCCTCACGCTTTTTCACGCTGGCGCAAAGGTAGTCGCGATTCATGGTGGCGATCACCTCCAGCGGGATCTCTTTTGGACATACGCCGGTACACTCGCCAATGCTGGTGCAATTGCCGAAGGCTTCGGCGTTCATTTGCGCCACCATGCGCAATGCGCGACGATCGCGTTCCGGACCACCCTGCGGAAGAGTGCCCAGGTGCGCAATTTTCGCTCCGGTAAACAGCGCAGCGGAAGCATTCGGGCAGGCTGCCACGCAGGCGCCGCAGCCAATGCAGGAAGCCGCGTCCATCGCTTGGTCCGCCGTCTCCTTGCCCACCAGCAACGTATTGCCATCGGGCGCTTGACCGGTCGAAACCGAGATGTAGCCGCCCGCCTCGATAATGTGATCGAAGGCGCGACGCTCGACCACCAGGTCTTTGATCAGTGGGAACGCCAGCGCACGCCACGGCTCAATCACCAACTCGTCGCCGTCTTTAAAGTGCCGCATGGTCAACTGGCAGACCGTGGTTGCGCGTTCCGGACCATGGGCCACACCGTTGATCATGAAGCCGCAGGAGCCGCAGATGCCCTCGCGACAGTCATGGTCGAATGCCACCGGCTCTTCACCGCGCTCGATCAGCGATTCATTCAGCACGTCGAGGCACTCCAGCATCGACATTTCCGCATCGACATTGTCGACCGCGTAGGTGACGAATTTGCCCTTCTCTTTACAATTCTTCTGCCGCCAGATTTTCAATGTTAGTTTCATTACTTATAGCTCCTCTGGCTCGGATGAACGTAGTGGAACTCGAGCGGTTCCTTGATCAGTTCAGGAGCAGCATCGCGGCCGCGATAGCCCCAGGCCGCGACATAAGAGTAGCGCTCATCGTCTCGCTCCGCTTCGCCCTCCGGTGTCTGATATTCCTCGCGGAAGTGGCCGCCGCAGGACTCATTCCGGTCACGGGCGTCGATGCAGAGCAACTCCGCCAGTTCAAAGAAATCGGCCACGCGTCCAGCCTTCTCGAGGCTCTGATTCAGGTCGTCTCCGCTGCCGGGAACCGTGACATTCTGCCAGTATTCCTCACGCAGCGCGCGAATTTTTCCGATCGCAGTTTCAAGTCCCTCCGCCGTGCGTGCCATGCCACAGTAGTCCCATAGAATCTTGCCCAGCTCGCGATGGAAAGAATCCACCGTGCGCTTTCCTTTGATCGCGAGCAGCTTCTCCACCTTTTGCTGGGCTTCGTTCAGGGCACTCTGCACTTCGGCACGCGACTCATCGACCTTAGCAAACTTGTTGGTCGCCAGATAATTTCCGACCGTGTAGGGAATGATGAAGTAGCCGTCGGAAAGTCCCTGCATCAGCGCGCTGGCACCCAGGCGGTTGGCGCCGTGATCGGAGAAATTCGCCTCACCCAGCACAAACAATCCCGGAATCGTGCTCTGCAATTGATAATCCACCCAAAGGCCGCCCATGGTGTAGTGCATCGCCGGGTAGATGCGCATCGGCACCTTGTAGGGATCTTCGTCCGTGATGCGCTGATACATGTCGAACAAGTTTCCGTAGCGCTCACGAATTGTCTTTTCGCCCAGGCGGGCAATGGCCTCAGAGAAATCCAGATAGACGCCGAGCCCTGTCTTCCCTACTCCGCGCCCTTCATCGCAAACCGCTTTGGCATTGCGCGAAGCTACATCGCGCGGCACCAGGTTCCCAAAGCTGGGATAGCGGCGCTCCAGATAATAATCCCGCTCCGCTTCTGGGATTTCGTTCGGCGGCCGCTTGTCGCCTTTCAGCTTCGGCACCCAGATACGACCGTCGTTGCGCAGCGACTCGCTCATCAGCGTCAACTTCGATTGGTACTCGCCGGAGACCGGAATGCAGGTGGGATGAATCTGCGTGAAGCATGGATTGGCGAACAGCGCTCCCCGCTTGTAGGCGCGCCAGATTGCGGTGGCGTTGGAGCCCTTGGCATTCGTCGACAGGTAGTAGACGTTGCCGTAGCCGCCGGTAGCCAGGATCACAGCGTCCGCCAGATGGACGTCAAATGTACCGGTCACCAGGTTGCGAGTGACGATCCCTCTTGCCTGTCCATCGATCACAATCAGATCCAGCATTTCTGTGCGCGGGATCATGGTCACGGTTCCGGCATGAACCTGGCGTTCGAGCGCCTGGTACGCACCTAGAAGTAGCTGCTGCCCTGTCTGGCCTCGCGCGTAGAAAGTGCGCGATACCTGGGCACCGCCGAAGGACCGATTCGTCAGCGTTCCACCATATTCCCGAGCAAACGGAACACCCTGGGCGACACACTGAT
>Ga0307374_10010523_pt1 | contig 13378 bp, 12 predicted proteins | sample OX3MG_FD_202532 | JGI IMG/M metagenome (GOLD analysis project Ga0307374, IMG submission 202532) | Soil microbial communities from Risofladan, Vaasa, Finland - OX-3 | ecosystem: Environmental > Terrestrial > Soil > Coastal area > Acid sulfate soil | place: Finland: Risofladan, Vaasa | collected...
CGGAGAACGGCGAGATCGTGGTGGCCATGCTCGACGACGAGGTGACGGTCAAGACGTTCTACCGCGAGAGCGGGCGCGTGCGTCTCCAGCCCGAGAACAAAGCGTTGGAGCCCATCTACGCCGACCACGTCACGCTGGTCGGCCGCGTCTGCGGCGTGGTCCGCAGGCTCTAACCCGCGGCGGCGCGAAGGCGCGCCGCGTCATGGTCACCATCGGAGTCACCTCGCAGGTCGCGCACGGCGAGCCGCCCACCGCGGCCTTGCGCTCGTACCTCGAGGGGGTGCGCCGCGCGGGGGCCCAGCCGGTGCTGCTGCCGTGGGAGCCCGAGCGCGCCGCTGAGCTCCTCGAGGGCGTGGATGCGCTGCTGATCACCGGCGGCCCCGACATCGATCCCGCGCTCTACGGCCAGGGGCCGCACCCCACGGTGGCGGGAAAGACCGGCGCGCCGTAGCGCGACGCCTTCGAGCTCGCCATCGCGCGGCTGGCCTATCAGCGCGGCGTTCCCACGCTGGGCATCTGCCGGGGCCTCCAGGTGATGAACGTGGCGCTGGGGGGAACGCTGGTGCAAGACGTGCCCTCGCAGATCGTCGCCGCCGCGGAGCACCAGCAACAGTATCCGCAAACCGGCACGCCCGTGCGCCGGCGCGGCGAGCGCACCCACCGCGTGGAGGTGAGCGCGGACTCCCTGCTGGCGCGCGTGCTGGGCGAGAGCGCGCAGGCGCTCGCGGTCAACTCCATGCACCATCAGGCGGTCGACGCCCTCGCGCCGGATCTGCGGGTGAGCGCGCGCGCGCTGGAGGGGCAGCGGGGCGTGGAGATCGTGGAAGGCCTCGAAGCCTCGAGCGCGCGGCATCCCTTCTACCTGGCCGTGCAATGGCACCCCGAGGAGCTGGCCAACCCCGAGGTCGGGGGCGACGAGCAGGCGCCGGATGCGCACGCGCTCTTCGCGGCCCTCGCGCACGCCGCGCGGCGGCGCGGAGTCCCGCGGCTCTGAACCGCCTGGAGCGCATCCTCGCGCTGCTGCGGGCCGTTGGCGAGGAGCCCAATCTCGCGGCCGTGCGCACCAGCATTCCGCTGGCCTTCATCGGCTTGGTCTCGCTGATCCCGTTCTACCTGCTCTCGCCGGGCCACGACTTTCGCACGCGCTTCTACGCGGCGTTTCCCGCGGGCTTCGGCGTGATGTCGTGGGCGTTGGTTGCCATCTTGGCGTACGCGGCGGCGCGGCGTCTGCAGACGCCGCGCTGGAGCGCGGTGGCCGTCTCGTTGCTCTGCTTTTGGCTGGCTCTGCCGCAGCCGCCCGCGCACGGGGCGATCGCCCAGCTGGCGCAACTGGGCTCGAGCGGACTCTTTCTGGCCATGCTGGTGGCGCTGGTGGTGGTCAACGCGCAACGCGCGGGGGCGCGCGCCGCGGGCGTGACGGGGGGCGCGGCGGCGCTGGCCGTGTGCGTCATGGTCTCGTACGCGCTCTTCGCCGAGCACCTCTCACTGGCCGCGGGGATCGCGCACCTGATGTCGCCGCTGGGGCGCCTCGGCGACAGTCTGCCCGCGGTGCTGGTGATCGTGCTGGTGGAGACGGTGCTCTGGATGGCGGGCATCCACGGCCCGGCGCTGGTGGCCCCGATCGTGACGCCGATCTTTCTGCACCTGGTGCAGCAGAACGGCGACGCGCTGGCGCACGGGCTGCACCCGCCGCACATCGTCACCATCGCGTTCTTCGCCTTCGTCTTTCCCGGCGGCGCCGGCGCCACCATCGCGCTGCCGTTCCAACTGCTGCGCGGCGGGACGCCGCGCATGCGCCGCATCGCCGCGGCCGCGCTCCTGCCCTCGTTGGTGAACGCCAACGAGCCGCTGATGTTCGGCTTGCCGGTGATCGCCAATCCCACGCTGGCCGTGCCGTTCATCGCGGTGCCCGTGGTTCTGGCCAGCGTGACCTACGCGGCCACCGCGCTGCACCTGGTCTCGCCGACGGTGCTGTGGCTGCCGTCGTCGATCCCCACGCCCATCTTCGCCTACTTCGCCACCGGGGGCGACTGGCGGGCGGTGATCCTGGCGGTGGTGAACATCGCCATCGCGACGCTGATCTATCTGCCGTTCGCGCGCACCTACCGGCGCCACCTGGAGATCCCATGCGAGAGTTCGTAGCGGCGCTGCTCGACGCCGCGCCGCAAGCGTATCACCCGCGGCTTGCGGAGGCGGCGCGCGCCGCCGCGGAGGACGTGGCCCACGCGCTGCCCGGCGAGCGTGCCCGCGACGCCGCCGTGCGCGCGCGCGTGCTGCGCGCCTTTGTGGAAGCCGATCTCACCGACGCCGATCTCGCCGGCACCACGGGCTACGGCTATGGCGACGCCGCGCGCGAGGGTTACGAGCGGCTGTTGGCGGGACTCTTCGGCGCGGAGCGCGCGCTGGCGCGCCTCTCGCTCGTAAGCGGGACGCACGCGATCGTCGCCTCCGTCGGCGCGCTGGTGGCGCGGGGAGAGCGCCTGCTCTCGGCCACGGGGCGCCCCTACGACACGCTGCGCAACGCGATCGCGCAGGATTCCGCCTCGCTGGTGAACCGCGAGGGCATCCGCTACGACGAGGTCGCCCTGCGCGACGACGGCACCCCGGACCTCGAGGCTCTGCGGCGCGCCCTGGCGGAGCCCACGCGCGCCGTCTTCGTCCAGCGCTCGCGCGGGTACGCCCCCCGCCCCTCGCTCTCCATCGACGACTGCGAGCGGATCGTGCGCACGGTGCGCGAGGCCTCGCCGCCCACGCTGGTGCTGGTGGACAACTGCTACGGGGAGCTGATCGAGGCGCGGGAGCCCACGCACGTGGGCGCCGATCTCTGCATGGGCTCGCTGATCAAGAACCCCGGCGGCGGCCTGGCGCCCACGGGCGGTTACGTCATCGGCCGGAGCCGGGTGGTGGAGGCGGTGGCCACGCGCCTCTACGCCCCCGGCCTGGGCGACCGCCTGGGGCCCACGCTGGGCCTGGGGCGTCTCTTCTTCCAGGGCCTCTTCCAGGCGCCGCTGATGGTGCGCGAAGCCTTGCGCGGCCTGCGTTTCGCCGCGGCCCTCTTCGCGCGGCTGGGGTACGCGGTGGATCCCGCCCCCGAGGCGCTCCGGCGCGACATCATCCAAGCGGTGCGCCTGCGCGGCCCCGAGGAGCTGGTGGCGTTCGCCCGCGGCCTCCAGCGCGCCATGCCCGTCAACGCCCGCTTCGCCCCCGAGCCCGGCCCCGTTCCCGGCTACGTGGACCCGGTGGTCATGGCCGGCGGCTCCTTCGTCGGCGGCGCCACGCTGGAGCTCTCGTGCGACGCGCCGCTGCGCCCGCCCTACGACGTCTACCTCCAGGGGGGACTGCTCGCGGAGCACACGGCGCTGGGCGCGCTCTGCGCGGCCCAGGCCTTGCTCGAAAGGGGGTCGTAGGCAAGAGCGAAAACCTGTTCCACACGTAGAGATGGACGAGAGAAGGGTCAATGTCCGCGCGTACTTTCGCGCCACCGTCTCGATCCCGGTGCGGTACTCGCTGGACGGGCGCCTGGGCATCTCCGTGGGCACCATCAACGACATCAGCGGCGGCGGCGTCAAGCTGACCGCCGACGAGAGGCTGCCCACCATGGGCGCGGTGGTGCTGCGCTTCACCCTGCCGGAGTCGGACGACGCCATCCACGTGCGCGCCCGCGTGGTGCTCTCGTACCCCGAGCGCCCACGCGGACGCCACGCCCACGGCGTCACCTTCACCGTGATCGACCCGCCCACGCGCGAGCGGATCGTGCGCTGCGTCCACCACCTGCAGCTTCGGCGCCTCCAGGAGGGGAAGAACTAGCGGCGAAGCCCCACGCGTCCATGTACCAGCTGGAAGTGATGAACGGACCGCTCGACGGGAAGACGTGGTCGTTCGAGAGCGAGATCACGATCGGCCGCGACGAGGCGCAGGCCCACGCGTGCATCAGCACCGATCGCTATGTCTCGCGCCGGCACGCCATCCTGCGCGCCGAGCCCGACCACCTCTCGCTCACCGATCTCGGCAGCCGCAACGGCGTCCGCGTCTGCGGTCGTCAGGTGACCGGCAGCGTCGCGATCGCTCCGGGCGAGACCTTCGTCGTGGGGCGCACGGAGCTGCGGGTGACGGAGCTGTCGTGAAGACGGAGCGGCGGGCGCGATGAGCGTCCTGGCCGGCCGCACCCTGGTGGTCGGCGTCTGCGGCGGGATCGCCGCGTACAAGGTCGCAGGCATCGTCTCCAAGCTCGCCCAGTGCGGTGCCGACGTGCACGTGGTGATGACCGAGGCGGCGCAGCGCTTCGTGGCCCCGCTGACGTTCCACGCGCTCTCCGCCAACCGCGTCCACACCTCGCTCTGGGAGATGCGCGAGCGCGAGGACCACGTGCTCCACGTGAACTTGGCCCACCGCGCCGCCGCGCTGCTGATCGCGCCCGCCACCGCCGACGCGATCGCCAAGCTCGCTCACGGCTACGCCGGCGACCTGCTGGGCTCCGTGGCGCTGGCGGCGCGCTGTCCCGTGATCGTGGCGCCCGCCATGAACACCTCGATGTGGGAGCACCCCGCCACGCGCGCCAACGTGGCGACCCTGCGCGCGCGCGGCTGCGTGATCGTGGAGCCCGAGAGCGGCTTTCTGGCCGAGCGCGAGCGCGGCGTGGGACGCCTGGCGGGCGAGGAGCGGATCGTCGGCGCGCTGGAGGACGCCGTGGCGCGGACGCGCGAGCTGGAAGGCCAGCGCGTGGTGGTGACCGCGGGACCCACGCGCGAGGCGATCGACCCGGTGCGCTTCATCTCCAACGCCTCCACGGGAGCGATGGGGATCGAGCTGGCGCGCGAGGCGGCGCTGCGCGGCGCGAGCGTCGATCTGGTGCTGGGCCCCGCGCATCTGGAGCCCCCGCACGGCGTGCGCACCCATCGCGTGGAGAGCGCCCGCGAGATGCACGCGCGCGTCATGGCGCTGCGCGGCGGCACCGACGTGGTGGTGGCCAGCGCCGCCGTGGCCGATTGGCGGCCGGCGGTGACGTACGAGCAGAAGGTGAAGAAGGAGGACGTGGAGCCGGTGGTGCGGCTGGAGCGCAACCCCGACATCCTGGCCGAGCTGGGGCGCGAGAAGGGCGAGACGTTCCTGGTGGGCTTCGCCGCGGAGACCGAGGACGTTGAGGCGCACGCGCGCCGCAAGCTCGCGGCCAAGCACCTCGACATGATCTGCGTCAACGACGTCTCCAAGCCGGGCGTGGGCTTCGCCAGCGCCGAGAACGAAGTGATGCTCATCTGGAGCGGCGGCAGCGAGCCGTTGGCGCGCGCGTCCAAGCGCGAGATCGCCGCGCGCATCTGGGACCGCGTGGCGGCGCTGCGCAACGAGAGGAAAGGCTGATGCTGCTCACGATCGACGTTGGCAACACCGAGATGAAGCTCGGCGTCTACGGCAAGGAGCGCAAGGGGCAGGCGCAGCTCATCCGCGTCTGGCGCCTCACCACGGAGCGCCGCCGCACCGCCGACGAGTACGGCATCCAGTTCGTCGACCTCTTCGCCTTCGCGGGGCTCGATCCGCACGGCGTCACGGCGGTGGCCATAGCAAGCGTGGTGCCGGCCTGCGAGCGCTCGCTGCGCATGGCGTGCGAAGCGTACTTCGGCGTGGAGCCCACGTTCCTGCGCTCGGCGGCGCAGACGCTGATCCCCATTCGCACGCAGCAGCCCCGGGAGCTGGGCGCCGACATCGTGGCCGGGGCCATCGGCGGCGTCGAGAAATACGGCGCGCCGCTGATCGTCGTCGGTTACGGCACCGCAACCACCTACGCCGCCATCTCGGCGGAGGGCGAGATCCTGGGCACAGCGATCGCGCCGGGCATCCAGATCTCCTTCGACGCGCTGGTGGGGCGCACGGCGCAGCTGCCGCAGGTCTCGCTGGAGAGCATCAACTCCGTGATCGGGAGAAACACGCAAGAGGCCCTGCAGTCCGGCGTGATCTACGGCGTGATCGGGCAGACCGAGGGGATCGTCGCGCGCATGCGCGCCGAGCTCGGCCTCGAGACGCGCGTGGTGGCCACGGGCGGCCTGGCCGACCTGGTGGCCCGTCACCAAGACATCTTCGACGCCATCGACGCCGTCGATCCGCACCTCAATCTCGAAGGGCTGCGCTTGTTCGCGCGGACGTTGGAGCGCGTGCCCGCCGACGCCACGTGAGCGCGCGCTGGCCGCTCGGGCGCCGCCTAGGGATCGGCCTGCGCATCACGCTGTGGTGGACGGCGCTCTTCGCCGCCTGCCTGCTGGTCTTCGCCGTGCTCTCCGCCGCCTTGGTCGAGCGCGCGCGCACGCAGTCGCTGGAGCGCTCCCTGGAGATTCAGGCACAGCTCGCGGCGAGCGTGATCGACGGCGAGACGGGGCGGCTGGAGCGCGACGTGGAGCCGCCCGATGCCGCGGGCTTCACCTTCGCCTCGTATCGCGGGGACCGGCTGCTCGATCGGTTCGGGCCGCCGCTGCCGGCCGACGTGGCGCGCGACGGCGCGGCGATTCCGCTCGAGAGCGTCACCTTCGTGCGCGCATCGCAGGCGTACTACGCCGTGGCCGCGCCCGTCGGAGACTTCACGAGCATGCGCGTGGTGGTCTTCGCTCCCAACGCACCGCTCGAGGAGGAGGAGGGACGCGTGCGCGCGGCTCTGGCGGCGACCGCGCTGCCCATGCTCGCGATCGCGGCGCTCGTGGGGTGGTTCTTGGCGCGGCGCATGCTCCAACCCATCGACGCCATCAACGCGGCCGCCTCGGAGGTGGCGCGTTCGGGGCGCCTCACCGCGCGCTTGAGCCCGGAGGGCGACGATGAGCTGGCCCGCCTGGCGCGCACGTTCAACGAGATGCTGGAGCGCTTGGAGGCGTCGTTCGAGCGCGAGCGCGGCTTCATCGGAGACGTCTCGCACGAGGTGCGCCAGCCGCTGGCCGCGATCAGCGGCGAGGCCGACTTGGCCTTGCGACGTCCGCGCGACGCCGCGGAGTACGGCCAGGCGCTGGAGGCCATCCGCGTGCGCTCCGAGCGCCTGGCGCGCTTGATCGACGATCTGCTGGTCCTGGCGCGCGCCGATGCGGGCGTGGTTGGGCGGCGCCAACCCGGCGAGCTGAACGAGGCGGCGAGCACGGCTTGCGCCGAGGTGCAGCGCCGAGGCCCCGGCATGCCGGTGACGCTGCAGCTGAGCGACGATCCGTATGCCGTGCGGATCAGCGGCGCGCTCCTCGTGCGCGTCGTCGAGAATCTCGTGGCCAACGCTCGTCGCGCCGCGCGCACGCTGGTGCGCGTGGTGGTCGAGCGGCGCGGTGATCAGGCGGTGCTGGTCGTGGAGGACGATGGACCGGGCATCCCGCCGGCTGAGCGCGAGGCCGTCTTTCGCCGCTTCTATCGCCGCGACGCGAGCCCGGACGGCACCGGCCTCGGTCTTCCCATCGCCGCCGCGGTCGCGCACGCCGCGGGTGGGGAGATTCGCGTCGAGGAGCGTCCCGGGGGCGGGGCGCGCTTGGTCGTCAGCTTCCCGATCGCGCGCTGAGGCGGTAGCCGAAGCCGCGAATCGTCTCGACGGCGCCCTCGGCATCGCCGAGCTTGCGCCGCAGACGGCGGATGAAGACGTCGAGCACGTTCGAGGCCGCCTCGAACGTGGCGCCCCAGACCGCCTCCTCGATGCGGTCGCGCGCGAGCGCGATGCCGGCGTTGCGCACGAGGTACTCGAGCAATTCGAACTCTCGCCCCGTCAGCGCGATCTCGTTGCCGTCCACCGAGGCGCGGCGCGCGCGGACGTCGACCTCGATGGGCCCCGCGACGTAGCGGGCGGTGCGTTGCGTGCCCGCGCGCCGGATCGCGGAGCGCAGCCGCGCCGCCAGCTCCTCCACGTGAAAGGGCTTGACAACGTAGTCGTCCGCCCCGGCGTCGAGCCCGTAGACGCGGTCGTCGAGCTCGTCGCGCGCCGTGACCATCAGCACCGGCGTCTGGTCGTCCGCATCGCGCATGCGCGCGACGATCTCCACGCCACTGCGCTCCGGCAGGTTCCAGTCGAGCACGAGCGCGTCGTAGCCGCCTTCGGAGGCCAAGGCCTCTCCCGTCTTGCCGTCGTGCGCCACAAACGTCTCGAAGCCTTCCTCGCGCAGCGCGCGCTCGATGACACCGCAGAGCTCGGCGTCATCCTCGACGATGAGTACCCGCATAGTCATTCTCCCGTCAGGTGACGTTGCTATGATCACTCCACGGCGCCTCGCGATGCGAGCGCCCACCACAGGACCCGACAAACGAGGAACACGAGATGAATGGCAAGATGCCGCTGATCGCCACCCTGGCCGTGGCGCTCGGCGTACCGCTCGCCCTGCATGCCGAACGCCCCGCCTTCGCGGCCGCGACGACGGCGGCGGCGGCAACCGCCGCGCCGTCCGCGAACGGGCAGCGCGACGAGGTAGAGGCAGGGGAGTCCACGGAGAAGGCGGAGGACACCGACGCGCGCCAGGGCGCCCAGGAAGAGCGGAACGACGACGATCGCGGCGCAGGCGTGAAAAGCAGCGCGGAGCAGCACGTCACGTCCGGGACGTAGCGCTCGACTCCGCTCTTCAACCCGATCGCACCCGCCGCGCGGCCGCCGGCGGGTGCCTGTGTCTGCGGAGCCTCCGTCATGAGCCAGCGGCGAGCAGCTCGTAGCTGCCGTAGGTGGCGACACTCGTCCCCGGCCTGATGGCGGCGGCACGCACCTCTTGCCACCCGCCGTGCGCCCAGCCCACGCGCACGGCGACGGGAGCGAAGCGGCCCGTGCGACCGGAGCGCGCGAAGACGGTGTACGCGCCGCTGGCGGGGTCTTGCACCACGGCCGTCTGCGGCACCAGCGTCACGCCGCGATGGACGCCCGTGCGGATCTCCACGGGCAGCACCGCGCCCAGCGCCCGCGGCGGATCGGAGGAGAAGGTCACGATGGCTTGCCCCATCTGCGTCGTGGGATCGAGCGGGTGCACCACGCGCACCACGCGCCCGCACGCGCTGCCCGCTTGCGCCGGGTCGCCGGTCTGCACCAGCGCGGCCTCGTCTTCCGGCAGGGCCACGCGCAGCTCCGCCGTCGCGGGATTCACGACGGTGGCAACCACGGCGCCGGGATCCGCCCACTCGCCGGGATTCTTGTCGAGGGCCGTCACCACGCCGTCGATCGGCGCGCGCAGGGTGGCGTTGGAGGCGCCGCGCCGCGCCGCGGAGAGCGCCGCGGATGCCGCGGCGGCGTCGGAGACGGCCTGCGCGTAGCGCTGCTTGGCCTGCAGGAGCGCGTCGGGCAGCTTGGCGCGGTCGGCGGCGAGCGCCGCGCGGTCGAGCGCCAGCTGTTGGCGGGCCGCCTCGACGTCCTTGAGCGCGTCGACGCCGCCGCGATAGAGCGTCCGCGCGCGCCGGAGCGCGGCCTGGTCGCCGGCGATGCGGGCCTGGTCTTGACGCACCTGCGCCGCCTCGCTGCTCAGCTCTGCGCCGCTGGTGGAGCGCGCGAGGCGCTGCGCGCGCTCCAGCTCCACCGTCGCCACGGCCAGACGCTCGCGTGCGGCCTGTGCTTGCGTCGCCAGCGCCGCCAGGTCTCCCTTGGCGGCCGCGGAGACGGTGGAGAGGTCGAGCCGCGCCACGGCGTCGCCGGCGCGCACGTGCTGGCCGACGTGCACCTCCACGGCGGCGATGCGCCCGGCCACGGCGAACGAGAGCTGCGAGATGCCGTCGGGCGCGGCGGCGATGCGCCCCTCGCCGCGCACGAAGCGCGCGACGCTGCCGATGCGGGCCATCGCCGTCTCTACGCGCGGCCCGGTCGCGGCGAATTGCGCAACCGCTCCCGCGCTCGCGCGCGCCGGCGCGCGGTGCGCCCGCACCAGCAGCGCTCCCGCCGCGAGGATCGCGACGGCGGCCAAGATCATCAGGTTGCGCCTAGCGGATGACATCGGGATCGACTCCTTCGGCCGTGCGGAGGGCGTAGCGCGCCTTGACGGCGTCGGCCTCCGCGGAGATCAGGCTTCCGCGCGCCGCGGCGTACTGGCTCTGCGCCAGCAGCACGTCGACGGCGCTCGTGACACCTTGCGAGAACCCCAGCGCGGCGGCGGCGGCGGCGCGGCGGGCGGCGTCGACGGCTCGCGCCTCCGCGGCGACCCGCACCTGCGCCGAGCGGACGTCCGCGGTCGCCGACTCCACGTCCTGCACCACGGAGCGCCGCACCTCCTCGCGCCGGGCCAGCGCCCCGTCCAGCTCGGCGCGCGCGCGCTCCACCTGTGCGCGCATGGCGCCGCTCGTGTCGAGGGGCAGATGAAGGCTGACGCTCACCGTTCCGCCCGCGACCGGGACTCCCGTGTCGATGCCGGACTGGCGCCCCGCGCTCACGTCGAGCGATGGCGCGTAGGCCAGCTCGGCGGCGCGCAGCGAGGCGCGCGCGGCCCGCACCTCCGCGTCGGCGGAGCGTAGATCCGGCCGCGCGCGCAGCGCCGCAGCCAGCGCGGCGGCGGCGTTGGGCACCGCGGTGATGGCGGCGGCCGGCTCCTGCAGCGCGGGGCGTGCGGAGGGGTCGAGGCCCACGGCGAGATCGAGCGCCACGTATGCCGCGTCGCGCCTGCCGTCCGCCGCCGCGCGCACAGCCTGTGCCGAGGCGTAGGCCGCCGTCGCCTGATCGACGGCGATCGCCGGGCCGTCTCCCGACCGCAGGCGCAGCTGCGCGGCATCGAGGACGCGCTTGGCGGCCCCCACGGCGTCCGCGGCGATGGCGGCCTGGTCGCCGGCCACTACGGCGCCCAAATAGTCGCCCACGATGCGCACGGTGGCTTCACCGCGCGCGCGGATCAGCGCCTCGTCCACGGCCTGCTGACCCGAGCGCGCGGCGGCGGTTTGCGCGCCGGTCAGCGCGGGGATCTCGAACGTCTTGCCGATGCCCACGATGGTGGAGCGCTGGGCGATGGTTCCGGCGCTTCCGGACTGCGGAGCGTTGGCGTACGAGACGAAGAGCTGGGGCGCGCTCCCCGCTCGCGCCGCCAGCGTCTGCGCCGCCGCCGCATGCGTGGCGGCCCGCGCCTGAAGCACGGCGGGATCGCGCACCAGGCCGCGCTCGACGGCGGTGCGCAGCGAGAGCGAGAGGGCCAGCGCGTGCGCGTGCGTCATGCGCGCGCCTTCTTTCCCGAGAGCGCGGCATAGAACGTGGGGATGATGCCCAGCGTGAAGATCGTGGCCGTCGAGAGGCCGCCGATGACGGCGATGGCCAGCGGCTTCTCCATCTCCGAGCCGGCGCCCAACCCGAGCGCGAGCGGCAGCAAGCCGCCGATGGCGGCGAGCGTGGTCATCACGATCGGGCGCAGACGCACGCGCCCCGCGGCGACCAGCGCGTCGTCGATGCTCGCTCCGGCCGCCAGCTCCTTGTGCGCCGCATCCAAGAGCAGGATGCCGTTCTTTACCACGATGCCCACCAGCAGGATCAATCCCATGAACGAGGAGACGTTGAACGGCGTGCCTGTCACGACGAGCGCGATGGCCACTCCCACCATGGCCAGCGGTATGGCGATCAGGATCACGGCGGGCTCGCGGTAGCTGCGGAACGTGAAGACCATCACGACGAAGACGAGCAGCACGGCAAGCACGCCGACCATGGCGAACTCGCGGAACGACTGCTGCTGCGCCGCATAGGCTCCGCCGATGGAGAGGCCGTAGCCGGGCGGCAGGTGCACGGCGGCCAGCCGCCGCTTCATGGAGGAGATGGCCGCGGAGAGGTTGCCGGAGTACGAGGCGGTGACGATGTCCTCCGGCTGGCCGTTGGCCTCGTAGATGTCCGTGCTCGGCGGGTCCGGCGCGATGCGCGCCACGCTGCCGAGCGCAGCGACTTCGCCGCCCGCGCCCACCACGGGTATGCGCGCGATCTCCGCGGGCGCGAAGCGCCACTCCGGCGCGTAGCGGACGCGAATCGGCACCACGTTGGGCGGCACCGAGACGCTCCCCACCACGTCGCCGCGCAACGCCGCCGTGAGCGCCGCGTCGAAGTCGCCGGGCGTCAGCCCCAGACCCGTGGGCAGGCCCAACCGCGAGCGGATGCCGAGCGAGGGATCCTCGATGGTCACGCCATCGAAGACGTCGTGGATGCCGCGAGCGCGCGCCACGGCTGCGGCGACCTGCGGCGCCAGCGCCACCAGCGCGGCGTGGTCGGGACCCGAGAGCGTCACCTCCACGGGAGCCGGCGCGCCGGAGAGATCGTTGATCATGTCCTCCAGCACTTGATGGAAGTCGAGTTGGACGCCGGGATAGGCGGCGCTCAGCCCGTCGCGCAGATGAGAGATCACCTCGCGGATGGGCGGGCGCGTGCCGACGGAGCCGAGGGTGATGCGCAGGATGCCTTGGTTCTGCGGCAGCGGGGAGAAGCCGTTGGTGTCGATGCCGACGAAGTTGCCTTGCGCCTTGACGCCCGGCACCGCGGCGACGTAGCGCTCCATGCCGACGGCCACGCGCTGCGTCTCGCGCAGCGAGGTCCCCGGCGGGAGCGCGTAGCTGAGCTCGAAGGCGCCTTCGTCCATGCTGGGCAGAAAGCCGCTGGGCAGCCGCATGAACGCGCCCAGCGTGATCGCCAGGCAGACCCCGCCCACCACGTACGCCTTCCAGGGCTTGGCCAGCGCTCCGCGCAGGATGGGCTCGTACAGGCCAACGAGCGCGCTCAGCAGGCGGTTGTGCTTGGGCGGGCCCTCGTCGTGCGGGAGAAAGCGCTCCGCGAGGATCGGCGCCAGGAAGAGCGCGAGGAGGAGCGAGGCGATCAGCGAGACGCTCAGCGTGAGGGCCAGCGCGCGGAAGAACGATCCGGAGACGCCACTTACCAAGGCCAGCGGCAGAAAGACCACCAGCGTGGTGGTGGTGGAGGCCACCATGGCCGCGGAGATCTGGCCGCTGGCGTCGACGATCGCCTGAACGCGCCCCTTGCCCATCTGCAGGTTGCGCTCGATGTTCTCGATCACCACGATGGCATCGTCGATGATCAGCCCCACGGCCACGGCCAGTCCGCCGGCGCTCATGAGGTTGACCGACTCGTGCGCGACGCGCATGAAGCCGAAGGTGACGAGCATCGCCATGGGGATGACGAAGGCCGCGATGGCCGTGATGCGCCAGCTGCCGAGGAACCAGAAGATGACCCCGATGGCCAGCGCCGCGCCGATGAGGATGGAGTCCCGGATGGTGCGCTGGGAGTCGCGGATGAGCTTGGTCTGGTCCCAATACTTGCGGACCGTGGTCCCGGCGGGAAGCTCGCCCATGAAGCGCGGAAGGCGCGCGGAGAAGGCATCGGCCATCTTCACGATGTCGGCGTTCTGCTGCGCGTAGACGCTCAGCGCGACCACCGGCTCTCCGGCGGAGCTGGCGGCGTCGCTCCGGGGCGCCACCGAGAGCCGCACGCGCGCGACGTCTC
>Ga0307374_10010524_pt1 | contig 13376 bp, 12 predicted proteins | sample OX3MG_FD_202532 | JGI IMG/M metagenome (GOLD analysis project Ga0307374, IMG submission 202532) | Soil microbial communities from Risofladan, Vaasa, Finland - OX-3 | ecosystem: Environmental > Terrestrial > Soil > Coastal area > Acid sulfate soil | place: Finland: Risofladan, Vaasa | collected...
CCAGAGCCGAGCTATTCCTGCCGTGAGAAAGCCCGTGCGCGGCCTTGTGGCACTCGGCGCAGGCGCTGGCAAAGATTTGGGACGCCGATTTGCCCTGATCCAGGTTGGTTTGGGCATGCGCCAGCACTGGAGCCAAGGCTCCCAGCAAGCCAATTATCGGCGAAAGATAGCGGATCACCCTCAAGCTCCCTGAATCGCAGCAGCCGGGGCTTTCCTTACCCCAAATCCAGCCCAAGGTGGCGGCCTTTTGCCGCCTCCGGCCGAGGGCCCAGGGCCGCCTTCCCTTCCCTGCATTGCTGGTCAACGAGGATTTTGTTTTAATAACGGCAGCCGGAATTTCGGCCCTCACGGCTACGGCGGCGTGGTCGGTTTTGGATTATGCGCTCCGTGGTCGAGTTGTCGTGCGTGGAGACGGCCATGGATAAGTTACTTTCGATTTTCCTTCGACGCTTCATCCGGCGCGGTTCCCTGACCGTAACAACCGCGGGCGGCAGCCAATACACGTTTGGCGACGGCACCGGCCCTGCAGTCGCGGTGCGCTTCGCCACCCGGAGCGCGCAACGCGCAGTCCTGTTCAATCCCGAGCTACGGGTAGGCGAAGCCTATATGGACGGCACGTTCGTGGTCGATCAGGGTTCGATCGCGGATGTGATGGCGCTCCTGCTGCGGCAAGAACACATCGCACCCCCGCGTTGGGCGCTGACACTGCGGGCGGCGCGCTACCTGTTCCGCCGTTTGCAGCAATTCAACCTGCGCTCTCGGTCGCGCCGGAACGTCGCGCATCACTACGACCTGGACGGCCGGCTCTATCAGCTCTTCCTCGACTCCGACCAGCAATATAGCTGCGCGTATTTCGAGAAGGCGGATCAGTCGCTCGACGACGCTCAACTCGCCAAACGGCGCCACCTGGCGGCAAAGCTTCTGATCCAGCCCGGCAATACAGTGCTGGATATCGGCTGCGGTTGGGGCGGGCTTGCCCTTTATCTTGCGGAGATCACCGGCGCCCACGTTACCGGCATCACCTTGTCCAAGGAACAACACGCCCGCGCACAGCAGCGCGCTCTGGAACGCGGCAGGAAGCAAGACGCGCTGTTCCGCCTCCAAGATTATCGCGACGTTGCGGGAACCTTCGATCGCATCGTGTCGGTCGGTATGTTCGAGCATGTCGGCGTCGGCTTTTACGACACTTTCTTCCGCAGGGCGGCCGAGCTTCTGCGGGAGGACGGCGTGTTCCTGTTGCACACGATCGGCCGCAGCGGCTCGCCGAGCGTTACCAATCCATGGATTGCCAAATACATTTTCCCCGGCGGCTACATTCCGGCCTTGTCGGAAGCCTTGTCCGCGATTCAACGCTCGGGACTGGTCGCAACCGACGTCGAGATCCTGCAACTCCACTACGCGGAGACTTTGAAAGCTTGGCGCGAGCGTTTTCTGGCCCACCGCGACGACGTTGAGCGGCTCTACGACGCGCGCTTCGTACGGATGTGGGAATTCTATCTCGCGGCTTCGGAAATGGCCTTCCGCGAGAGCGACCTGGTCGTGTTCCAGATCCAAATGGCCAAGCGCAAAGGCGTCGTACCGCAGACCCGGGACTATATCGGGCGCGAAGAGGCGCGGCTTCGGACGCTCGAAAACGGCCTCGCGAGACCGCTGCGTCTGGCGGGAGAATAACGCCGGCGCACCGCGGCGGGAATCAGCGGGTCGTCAAGAGCCGACGTATCGTTTAACCACCGCGCAGCGCATACAGTGGGTAGCGGGGAAAGCCGCAATGAGCATTTCCCAACGGCCGCCTGCTCGACTATCGACGGTAACCTCGTGGTTTGAGAGCAACGGTTGCAAGTCCACCTTGGTGCCGTCGTTGAGTGATCCGCGATGTTGTGTCACCGCAAATTAGTCACACGCAGATACTTTGATCGGGACCATGGCCGTATTCGATTCGACTGCGCGCAAACAGCTTCCCGCGGAACCGGCATTTCGCACGCCGCCGCACAATATCGAAGCCGAGCAGGCATTGCTGGGCGCGATCCTCGTCAATAACGAGGCTTTTTATCGCGTTTCCGATTTTCTCGAGCCGAAGCACTTCCTCGAAACCATTCATCGGCGCATCTACGAACTGACGAGCGGCCTGATCAAGGCCGGAAAATTGGCGACGCCGGTCACGCTGAAGACTTTCCTGCCGCCCGATCTCGACATTGGCGGCCTCGGCGTCAATCAATACCTGGCCCGGCTTGCCGCTGAAGCGACAACCATCATCAACGCCGAGGATTACGGCCGAACCGTCTATGACCTCTCGGTGCGACGCGACCTGATCACCATCGGCGAGGATATGGTCAATCTCGCCTACGAGGCGCCGGTCGACGCGACACCGCACAGCCACATCGAGGAAGCCGAACGCAAGCTTTACGAGCTTGCCGAAACCGGCCGCTACGACACCGGCTTTCAGCGCTTCGCCCAAGCGCTTACCACCGCTGTGGACATGGCGGCCCGCGCCTACGAGCGCGACGGCGGTCTTTCGGGAGTGGCGACCGGGCTAGCCGATCTCGATTCCCGCATGGGCGGCTTGCAGCCGTCCGATATGATCATTCTGGCCGGCCGCCCCGGCATGGGTAAAACGGCGCTTGCCACCAACATCGCTTACAATGTCGCCAAGGCCTGGTCGGGCGAAGTGCGCGCCGACGGGCACACGGCCACCGTTAACGGCGGCATCGTCGGCTTTTTCTCGCTCGAAATGTCGGCCGAGCAGCTCGCCACCCGCATTATCTCCGAGCAGACCGGGATTCCTTCGAACAAGATCCGGCGCGGCGGCATCGACGAAGCCGATTTTGAAAAGATCAAGGACGTTTCGATCCAGCTGCAAAATCTACCGTTCTACGTCGACGAAACCGGCGGTCTTTCAATCGGGCAACTGGCGGCGCGCGCACGCCGGCTCAAACGGCAACGCGGCCTCGATCTTCTGGTTGTTGATTACATTCAGCTCCTGCAGGGCACCAGCCGCCGCGCCAGCGAGAATCGTGTCCAGGAAATCACCGAAATCACCACGCGACTAAAAGCGCTGGCGAAAGAACTCAACATCCCCATTCTGGCGCTCTCGCAATTGTCGCGTCAGGTCGAAGGGCGCGAAGACAAACGTCCGCAGCTTGCGGATTTGCGCGAGTCGGGCTCGATCGAACAAGACGCCGACGTCGTGATGTTCGTGTTCCGTGAGGAATATTACCATCAGATGCGCAAGCCCACGGAAGCAAACCGTGAAAAATTCGCGGAGTGGATGGCCGAGGGCGAACGGGTCGCTGGCAAAGCCGAAGTCATCATCGGCAAGCAACGTCACGGGCCAACAGGATCAGTCGAGCTACAATTCGACGCCGCGGTCACACGCTTCGCCAGTCTGGATTCCGCCCACAGCTCGCAATTTTAGGCCGCTCGCCCGACCCGCTTTACCGCCGCCCCCGCGCCAGCCATAAGGCAGGGATGGCTTTCGCAGAACCGTTGCCAGACTCGGCAAGTAACGCGACGGACCCCGAGACCGGCGGCACGCTCACGGTCGATCTCGACGCCATCGAAGCGAACTGGCGCGCGCTGTCGCGTGAGCTTCTCACGGCCGAGTGCGCGGCCGTGGTCAAGGCCAACGCATACGGCCTCGGACTTGAGCCGATCACCGCCAAACTCGCCAAAGCAGGCTGCAAGACCTTCTTCGTGGCCGACGTCGCGGAGGCGCGTCGCGCGCGCGCACGCGCCCGCGACGCCGACATTTATGTTCTTGGCGGGTTTTCACCGCAAACCGCCGGCGCGTTTCCCGAACTGAACGTTCGACCGGTCATCAACAGCACGACCGAGCTGGCGGAATGGGATGCTTTCGGCTCCGCACACAACTGGCGCGGCGGGGCGGCAATCCATGTCGACACCGGGATGAACAGACTAGGCATTTCCCCGGATGAGGCCGCCGCGCTGGCGCTGCGCGTGCAGAGCCTGAACCACGGCATCACGCTCTTGATGAGCCACCTCGCCTGCGCCGATATCCAGGATCACCCTCTCAATGCGAGCCAAATCCGCCTGTTTCGCGAGTTGCGCATGCTCTACCACGGCATAGCGGCTTCTCTTGCCAATTCCTCCGGCATTTTCCTCGGCGATACTGCGCATTATGACATGGCGCGGCCCGGCGCCGCGCTTTACGGCATCAATCCAACGCCGCAGCGCGCCAATCCCATGCGCAATACGGTCGAACTGACCGGACGCATCTTGCAGGTACGCAAAGTCGCGCAAGGCGAGACCGTCGGTTACGGCGCCACCTGGACCGCGCCACGCACCACGCGGATCGCCGTAGCCTCAATCGGCTATGCTGACGGTCTCATGCGGTCGACGAGCGGTAGCGCCCGCAAACCCGGCGGTACGGCTATCGTCGCGGCGAGCCGCTGCCCGATCGTCGGGCTGGTGTCGATGGACCTCGTTTGCATCGACACCACCGATCTTGCTGAGGGTTTGGTTCATCGCGGCGACGTCGCCAGATTCGTCGGCGATGACATTCCGGTCGACGAGGTGGCCGCCGCCGCGGGTACCAATAGCTACGAAATTCTGACCCGGCTCGGACCGCGGTGCCATCTCGTCTATCGTGGCAGCTGAGTCGCAGAGTTCACATGGTCGCGCGCGCCAAAAATTATGTTTGCCAAAGCTGCGGCGCCGCCGCCGCGCGGTGGTCCGGCCGCTGCGACGCTTGCGGGGGGTGGAATTCCCTGGTCGAGGAAGGCACGGTCGCCGCGTCGCGCTCCGCGCGTAAAGGCCGGCTATTCGTCATCGAGCCCCTGCAGGGCCAGACACTTGAAGCGCCGCGGCTTGCCGCCGGCATCGCCGAATTCGATCGCGTCACCGGCGGTGGGTTGGTGCGCGGCTCGGTGCTGCTGCTCGGCGGCGATCCCGGCATCGGCAAATCGACGCTGCTGCTCGAAGTAGCCGCAGCGTATGCGCGCAACGGTCAACGCGCGATCTACATCTCCGGCGAGGAGGCAGTGGCTCAGGTCCGCTTGCGCGCCGAGCGGCTCGGCCTTGCCGACGCAACCGTCGAACTCGCCGCCGAAACCTCGGTCGAGGACATCGTGGCAACGCTGTCGCAAGGACGGGTACCGCAACTCCTCGTCATCGATTCGATCCAGACCATGTGGACGCAGACGGTTGAAGCCGCGCCCGGCACAGTGACCCAGGTGCGCGGATCGGCCGGTGAACTCATTCGCTTTGCCAAGCGCAGCGGTGCCGCCATCATTCTGGTCGGCCACGTTACCAAGGATGGACAGATCGCCGGCCCACGGGTCGTCGAGCACATGGTCGATGCCGTGCTGTCGTTCGAGGGCGAAGGCTCGCAACAATTCCGTATCCTGCGCGCGATCAAGAACCGCTTTGGACCCACTGACGAAATCGGTGTGTTCGAGATGACCGGCACCGGGCTGCGCGAGGTCGCCAATCCCTCCGAACTCTTCCTGTCCGAGCGCGAACTCGGCAGCGCCGGCACCGCCGTCTTTGCCGGCATTGAGGGAACGCGGCCGTTGCTCGTCGAAATCCAGGCGCTGGTCGCCCCGACCACCCTGGGCACGCCGCGCCGGGCGGTCGTCGGTTGGGATCCGAGCCGGTTGTCGATGGTGCTGGCGGTGCTCGAGGCGCATTGCGGCGTCCGACTTTCGGGGCACGACGTTTACCTCAACGTCGCCGGCGGTTTGCGCATTACCGAACCGGCTGCCGATGTGGCGGCCGCGGCGGCATTGGTATCCTCGCTCGTGCATGCGCCGCTGCCTGCGGATGCCGTTTATTTCGGCGAAGTGTCGCTCTCCGGCGCGGTGCGGCCGGTGGCGCAGACGCCGACGCGGCTCAAAGAAGCTCAGAAGCTCGGGTTTACCCGCGCTATCGTACCGGAAGCGGCGCGCGGCGACGCTCCCGACGGCTTCGCGGTGTCCACGATCGGCACACTGGCCAACCTCGTTGTCGATATCGCCCGCGACGGGACGCCGGCCATACGTCGGATCGGCCCGAAAGAGGCATAACCACGCGGCTGTTGAGCGCACGAGAAGGCGGATGACGACGACGCCCGGCCCGGCTATACACGCGGCGGGCTTTTGTCTTCGGGAAACCCCCGCCTCAATTTAAGGCCGTATCAGCGAGCGAACCAGCAGACCATGCCGATCACGCTGCTCGACATCGTGCTCATTATCGTGATGCTGATTTCCGGGCTGCTTGCCCTCGTACGCGGCTTCATGCGTGAGGTATTGTCGATCGTTGCCTGGGTGCTGGCCGCCGGCGCGACGCTTTACTCGTACGGCAAGCTGCTGCCGTTCGCCAAGCAGTACTTCAACAACGACATTGTCGCTGCGGTCGTGGTCATCGGCGGCGTGTTCCTGATTACGTTGCTGGTAGTTTCGATACTGACGGTCAGGATTTCCGACATGGTGCTCGACAGCCGTGTGGGTGCGCTCGATCGCACGCTCGGCTTTTTGTTCGGGTTGGCGCGCGGGCTCGCCATCGTCGTGGTCGCCTTCATGTTTTTCACCTGGCTGGTCCCCGATCGAAGCCAGCCGGAATGGGTCAAAGGCGCCAAGTCGCGCGTCATCCTCGCCGGAACCGGTCAGTGGTTTATATCGATGTTGCCGGAAGACCCGGAGACCACCATCTTGAAGAGGCTGAAACGGCCTCGGCCGGACGAGAATGAGACGCCGGAGAGTGCGCCCGACCAGCACAGCGAACTGCCGTGGGTCAAAGGAACGGTGCATTGAAATGACCGCAGGCGCACCCGCCGCAGACCATTGCTTGCTCGATCCGGACTCCGACCGGCTCCGCGAAGAATGCGGGGTGTTCGGCATATTCGGCCATCCCGACGCTGCGGCCATAACGGCGCTCGGACTGCATGCCTTGCAACACCGCGGCCAGGAGGCCGCCGGCATCGTTTCGTTTGACGGCAAGCGCTTTCACTCCGAGCGCCGCCTCGGCCTTGTCGGCGACACGTTTTCAGGCCGCGAAGTCATCGACCGCCTGCCCGGCAATGCGGCGGTCGGTCATGTCCGTTACTCGACCACCGGCGAGACCATTCTGCGCAACGTCCAGCCGCTTTTCGCCGAGCTCAACGCCGGCGGTTTTGCCATCGGCCACAATGGCAACCTCACCAACGGCCTGACTTTGCGTCGCCAGCTGGTGCGTGAAGGCGCCATGATGCAGTCGACGACCGACACCGAGGTGATTTTGCATCTGGTGGCGCGCTCGCACCGTAATCGTTTTGTCGACCGCTTCGTCGAAGGCTTGCGCCTGCTCGAAGGTTCCTACGCCTTCGTCGGCCTCACCAACAAAAAATTAATCGGCGCCCGCGATCCGCTCGGCATCCGCCCGCTGGTGCTGGGCAAGCTCGACGGCTGCCCGATCCTCGCGTCCGAGACCTGCGCGCTCGACATCATCGGCGCACAATATGTGCGCGACGTCGAGAACGGCGAGGTTCTGGTTTTCGACGACGACGGCGCCCATTCCCATAAGCCGTTCTCGGCAATGCGGCCGCGGCCGTGTATTTTTGAATACATCTATTTCTCCCGGCCGGATTCGATCATCGGCGGACGCAGCGTCTACGATGTGCGCAAGACATGCGGCGCCGAGCTCGCGCGTGAGGCGCCGGCGGCGGCCGACGTCGTTGTACCGGTACCGGATTCCGGTGTGCCCGCCGCAATCGGCTACGCCCAGGCATCCGGCATACCCTACGAACTCGGGATTATCCGTAATCACTATGTCGGGCGGACATTCATCGAGCCCACCCAGCAGATCCGCGCGCTTGGCGTTCGCCTCAAGCACAGCGCCAATCGCGCCGTCGTCAACGGCAGGCGTATCGTGTTGATCGACGACTCGATCGTGCGCGGCACCACCTCAGTAAAAATCGTTCGAATGATGCGCGATGCGGGTGCGCGAGAAGTGCATTTTCGCATCGCTTCACCGCCGATTACCCATCCGGATTATTACGGCATCGATACGCCCGAACGAGATAAGCTTCTCGCTGCCACGCATGACCTCGAAGGAATGCGCCAATTTATTGGCGCCGATTCCCTCGCCTTTCTGTCGCTCGATGGCCTCTATCGCGCGATGGGCGAGAAAGCGCGCAATCCGGATCGCCCGCAATTCACCGACCATTGCTTCACCGGCGAATATCCGACAGCGCTCACCGACCGCACCGCCGAGGACTCGCCACCCAGCCAACTCTCATTGCTCGCCGAGGCGAGCTGAGGGATGCCGCTTGCTCTCGCCGACCGTATTGCGCTCGTCACTGGCGCCTCGCGCGGCATCGGCTACGCGCTCGCGCTCGCGTTTGCGCGAGCGGGCGCGCACGTGGTCGCCGTGGCTCGCACCGTCGGCGGCCTCGAGGAACTCGACGACGCAATAAAGGCTGCCGGCAGTTCGGCAACACTGACGCCGCTCGATATGCGGGATTATCCGGGCCTGTACCGGCTCGCCACCGCGCTCAACGAACGCTACGGCCGGCTCGACATACTGATCGGCAATGCGGCTCTCGCCGGCGTGCCTTCGCCGCTCGGCCATATCGAACCGAAAGCGTGGGATGACACGATGGCGGTCAATGTTACCGCCAATTGGCATCTCATCCGCGCGATGGATCCGTTGCTCAAACGCTCCGATGCCGGCCGCGCGGTATTCATGACCTCAGGCATCGTGGCCTCGGCACGCGCATACTGGGCGCCCTATTCGGTTTCGAAAGCCGCACTCGACGTGCTGGTCCGAACTTATGCCGCGGAAGTGAGCTCAACGCCGGTGCGCGTCAATCTGTTCAATCCCGGACCGACGCGAACCCGCATGCGGGCCATAGCGATGCCGGGAGAGAATCCGATGACGCTGCCGGCGCCCGATGACGTGGCTGCGAAAATCGTCGATCTGTGCGTTCCGAGCTTTAGCGAAACCGGCAAGCTTTACGATTTTCGCGCCGGCAAACTGCAAGAGTTCATGCCGCCGGCTTAGGGCATGATCCGGAAAAGTGGAAGCCGGTTTTCCGAAAAGATCATGCTCAATCAAAAATGCCAGAGCGAAAATCGATTCGATCTGAAACGACTTTGCTCCAGGCGAAAAGATCACGTTCTCAAGCGCGTGACCTGCCAGGCGACGATGCCGGAGAGTGCCAACAGCAGCGTGGCGATCAGGAACGGCGCACCCGGGAGGTGCCAGCCGCGCGCCGGCGATATGGCGAAAGCAAACACCGCGGTAAACAGGCCGGGCCCGAATAGATTGGCAATTCCGGTGACGCTGGCATTGGCGCCTTGCAGCCTGCCTTGTTCGGTTTCGCCGACCAGGCGGCTCATCAGGGAAAGACAGGCCGGGCCCTCCAGCCCCCAAAGGGCAAGCAGCGGAACTCCGAGCCAAAACCACCATCCGGTTGGCGCGAAAGCAAACACCACGAAGCCCAATACGCCACAGCCGAGCCCGAGCATCAGCGCCGCACGCTCACCGATCCGCTTGGTGACCGCCCCGACCACCGCGCCCTGCACGATGATGGATGCGACTCCAACGCCGGCCATCGTCAACCCGATTGTGCGCTGGTCCCAACCGTAACGGTACAGCATGTAGAGCACGGAAATACTTGGCAGCACGGCATGGGCCAGGTCGCTCAAGAATTGGACGGTCGCCAATCCGGACAGCCCAAAACGCGATCGCAACAGCAACAATGCGCCAAACGGGTTGGCGCGTCGCCAGTTAAACGGCGCGCGGCGGACTCCTTTTGATTCTAACATTCGCATGAGAAGCTGCCGAATGCGGATGCGAATGTTAGAATCGGACCACTAGAAGGACGGTGGCAAAAATGAAAACGAAAGCGGCCTGGTGCCGCGCAGTCCCGATTTGCATTTTGGTTTGGTCGACGCGCTCTTCCATCACCGGCGGCGCTTTCGGCCGGCATAAGGATTGGCCTTGGCGCGCAGCGTAAGCCGGATGGGTGTACCGGGCAGATCGAACGCGTCGCGCAAGCCGTTGACGAGATAGCGCCGGTAGGTCTCGGGCAGCGACGAAGCGCGCGAGGAGAACAGGACGAAGGTCGGCGGCCTTGCTTTTGGCTGCGTCATGTAATTAAGCCGCAAACGGCGGCCGGCAATTGCAGGGGGCGGATGTTCCGATACGGCTTTTGACAAAAACCGGTTGAGCGCCGCCGTCGGCGCACGCCGGTTCCAGACTGCATACGCTTCGATGACGGCCGCCATCAGACGCTCGACGCCTTCGCCACCGCGCGCCGACATGGTGACGACCGGCACGCCTTTGAGCTGCGGCAGCGCGCGATCAACTCCCTCTCGCAACCAACGCTGCGCGTTCTGTTGCCGATCAATCAGGTCCATTTTGTTGATGCCGATGACGACGGCGCGCCCTTCCCGCTCGACCAGATCGGCGATTCGGATATCCTGTTCTTCAAACGGCGTTTGGGCGTCAACGAGCACGATCACGACTTCGGCAAAACGTATGGCGTTGAGCGCGTCGGCCACCGAGAGCTTTTCCAGTTTTTCCGCGACCCGCGAGCGGCGGCGCAGTCCGGCCGTGTCATAGATGCGCAACGCATGCCCCTGCCAGGCATGATCCACCGCGATCGCGTCCCGCGTGATGCCCGCCTCCGGGCCGGTCAGCAGACGTTCCTCGCCCAGCAAGCGATTGATCAGCGTCGACTTGCCGGTATTGGGCCGCCCGACAACCGCAACGCGGATCGGCTTCGGCTTGTCGTCGACAACCGCGTCCAGGTCGGACTCGGCCGTGGCCTCCGGAAGCGCTTCGCGTAACGCCGCATAGAGGTCGGCCAGTCCCTCGCCATGCTCGGCGCTCAACGCGACCGGATCTCCAAGGCCGAGACCGTAGGATTCCGGGAGACTTGCCTCGCCGGCGCGACCTTCGCTTTTGTTGGCGACGAGAATCGCGGGCTTACCCGACTTACGCACGAGATCGGCAAAGCCGCGGTCCGCCGCGGTCGTTCCGGTGCGCACATCGATGAGAAACAGAACCGCGTCGGCTTGAGCCATCGCCGCTTTGGTTTGCTCCTGCATCTTGCCGGAAAGGCTCTTGCGATCGGCGTCCTCAAGCCCCGCTGTATCGATAACCTTAAACGTCAAATCCCCAAGCTTGGCATCGCCCTCGCGCCGATCGCGGGTAACCCCCGGCAAATCGTCCACCAGCGCCCGGCGGGCCCCGACGAGACGGTTGAACAATGTCGATTTTCCCACGTTGGGCCGGCCGACAATAGCGACAGTAAAAGACATGGCGCAAAAGCCCTGGCGCGGCGATCTGGCGGAACGCCGGATCGTATGACGCGATGGTGATTAGCAGCGACGCCTTTGCGATGCACGCAAGCTCTTTACCGGCAGATCAGTGCGATTGGCCCAAGCCGGAGGGAGCGGGCCAGTTGGTCTGCGCTTGCGGCTGTGGCGGAGCGGGCCAACCCGTCTGCGCGGTGGCGGGGGCTGCCTTCTGAGCCTGACCGGTTTGCGGTGGCGCCGGCCAGTTGGTCTGGGCAGTTGGTGCAGGCGTATTCGGCCACGACGCTTGCGCCGGCTGCTGCGGCGGGACCGCGGAGGCCGGCTTCTGGTCGAAGGCGGGATCCGACGCGGGAGCGCGCGCTATTTTCGGTTTTGGCTTAGGCTTCGCTTTTGGTTTGGCGGCCGCAGTTTCGGCCTTTGGCGTGGCGTCGGCCGTGGCCGCAGGCGGTTCCGGCGGAGGCTGATAGCCCTTCACCAAATCCGGCGGTACGCCGGTTTCCGCCCCGGGTACGCCTTGCGGGAACAGTGGCTCGCGCTCACCCGAAATTTTTTTCTTGGAGCTGAACATGTCCGAGGAAACGATTTCGGTAGGATCAAACTGGCCCCCTGGCGTGCAAGCGCCCAAGCCGATCACCAGCGTCAATGCGCAACCGGCATAAATCAGCGATCGCGAATTTCGCCTTTGCATCGATCAACCCTTGCCGCTCGCGGCGATAACTTCACTCAGAACTTCGGCACGGCTGCGCGCGGCCGGCGGCGTTTGCGGATCGGTAATAATCATTTCGGCCCATTTACGCGCCGCGCTCATATCCGCGGCCTTCCACGCGGACAGCGCCAGCAACTCGCGGGCGCTGTAGCGAAAGGCTCGGTCGGGCGCGGTCAACGACTTAAGTCTGGCAAGCATGTCGGCGTAGGACGAGCCATCGACCAGCAGATACCCGGCGCGCAGATTTGCGAGATCCCGGATGGCCTGGCCGGAGCTGCCGTCGCCGGCGATTTGATCGTAGGCTTTGACAGCGGCCGAACGATCGGTCGACGCGAGTTCGGCGGCTTCGCGCAACCGTGCCAGCACGCGATAACCGGCGGTGCCGTCGGTCGCGAGTTTGCCGAACGCCACCTCCGCTTCCTGGTGTTTGCCGGCTTCGGCGAGGGTCACCGCTTGTTCAAATGCAGCGCCGGCTTCGGCCGCTTTTTTGGCTTCCCACCATTCGTAGCCGCGCCAGCCGCCAACAGCCACGACGAACAGGACGCAGCCCGCGATGATGAAGGTGCCGTAACGCTCCCACAGCTTCTTGAGCCGTTCGCGACGGACTTCCTCATCGACTTCATTGAAAATATCGGTCACGGATTCTTGCCCCCGTCCCTGCGCTCAAACCGGCTCCCCCCTGCTGCCGGGGAAAGGCCGCCAAACGCTGCGCCGGCAAACCTAAGGAATTCCCGACGGTTACGCCCGAGCGCCCTCGCGCGGGAGCTAGAATAGTGATGTGGCACGAGCAAGGCAAAGGGCGGCTTTTGCCCTGCCAATGCTCGTCGTCATTAAAGGGTCTTCTTGCGCATCGGATAGACGTTATCCGGCCCAGGAAAGCTGCGGGCCCGGACCTCGTCCGCATAGCTCTTGACCGCACGTTCGATGGAAGGGCCGAGTTCTCCGAAGCGCTTCACAAATTTCGGCACCCGAGGCGACAGCCCCAGCATATCCTCCAGCACAAGGATTTGACCATCGCACGCGGGGCTCGCGCCAATACCGATGGTCGGGATTGCGACCTGTCCGGCGATGCGGCGCGCCAATGGCTCGGCAATCGCTTCCAGCACCACGGCGAACGCGCCTGAATCGGCCACCGCGTGCGCGTCAGCCTCGATCGGCGCCCAGTCGCTTTCGTCACGGCCCTGCGCGCGAAACGACCCGATGGTATTGATGGCTTGCGGCGTCAATCCGACATGCCCCATCACGGGAACGCCGCGCTGAACGAGAAACGAGATCGTCTCGGCCATCCGGCGTCCGCCCTCGAGTTTTATGGCGCCGCAGCCGGTTTCCTTGAGCACACGCGCCGCTGACGCGAACGCCTGCTCCCTGGATGCTTCGTATGAACCGAAAGGCAAATCGACGACAACCAATGCGCGCTTCGAGCCGCGCATCAC
>Ga0307374_10010525_pt1 | contig 13376 bp, 12 predicted proteins | sample OX3MG_FD_202532 | JGI IMG/M metagenome (GOLD analysis project Ga0307374, IMG submission 202532) | Soil microbial communities from Risofladan, Vaasa, Finland - OX-3 | ecosystem: Environmental > Terrestrial > Soil > Coastal area > Acid sulfate soil | place: Finland: Risofladan, Vaasa | collected...
CAGCGGGGCCTGTCTGTGAGAGGACAGCTCCATGACCGAGATCGAACAGCAGCGCAAGATCCGGCACCGCTTGGCGGTCTTGCGCCACGCCCAGGAGGTCACCGGCAGCGTCTCCAAGACCTGCCGGCGAGTCGCTCCAGACATACCTCCCAGCCGGGGGCGTTGCGGGCGGCGATCCTCGGCGGCAGTTCGTCGATGAGCACCAGTCGCGTCCCACCGCTGCGCGCCGACAGCTCGAATCGCAGGGTCTCCTCTCCCCAAGTGAAGACCAGGAGCGTTGGCTCGTTGACCGCCACGACGCCGCCGGTCAGCGTCAGATCGATGACCTCGGGCGGGAAACGGAACGTAATCGCGGCCCGGACCTCCCACCGTCCACCGGCGACCTCCACCTCGCAGGGGAACCCCGCGCGCAACTGATTGGGCTCGGTAATCGCCTGCCAGACGACCGACGGTGGATCTGGGAGGTCGCGCCGGAGGCGCAGTGCAGCTCGGCCGCCGCCCGGGACGAGCGTCGGGTCGGTCACATCAACCTTCTGCGGTCGAGGTGGTCCTGGAGACCATCGAGATGTGTCGACCAGAGCTGACGGTACCCCGCCAGCCAACGATCGAGGTCGGCTAGTGGCTCGGGCCGGATGCGGTACAGGCGCCGCTGCGAGTCGCGGATGGCGCGTGGGTTGGCGTCGCCCAGGACATCGCGCGCGCCAAGGGTCGTCATGCGTCAAATATTCCGGAGCGGTGATATGCCCGGCAAGGAATGCGATCGACGGTGCCCGGTCATGCGCCGACCGGCCGCACCGGTTGCCACTCAGCCCCTGGCGATCAGCCCTGCTCGCGCATCGCGCGCAATCCCTGCTTGAGCGAGCCCATGGTCGCGAGCACCGCGGTGGGCTCGTAGCCGCAATGGGCCATGCAGTTGTTGCAGCGCGGATCCTTGCCGCGACCATAGGCGTCCCAGTCGGTGGTCTCGATCAGTTCCTTGTAGGTCGTCGTGTAGCCGTCGGCCATGAGATAGCACGGCCGCTGCCAGCCGAGCAGCGAGTAGGAGGGGATCCCCCACGCCGTGCAGCCGAAGTCCGCCTTGCCCTCGAGGAAGTCAAGAAACAGGGGCGAGTGGTTGAGCCGCCAGCGCTTCCGGTTGCCGTCGGCAAACGCCTTCGAGAACAAGGCGCGCGTTTCGGTGACCCCGAGGAAGTGATCCTGATCGGGTGCCTTCTCGTAGGCGTAGGCGGGGGAGATCATCATCTGATCGACCCCGAGATCGTCGTTGAGGAAATTCATGACATCGATGATCGTCTGGGGCGTATCGGTGTTGAAAAATGTCGAATTCGTCGTCACGCGGAAGCCCTTGCCCTGCAGGAACTTGATCGCCTCGACGGCCTCGTCGAACACGCCCTCCTGGGCGACGGATGCGTCGTGTCGCTCCCTGAGCCCGTCGATGTGGATCGCGAACGCGAAGTACGGCGATGGGGTGAACTCAAACTTGTCCCACCACTTGCGTACGAGCTTTGCGTTGGTGCACAGATAGACGTACTTCTTGCGCCGAATGAGCTCGCGCACCATCTGATCGATCTGGGGGTGCAGCAGCGGCTCGCCGCCGGCGATGGACACCATCGGTGCCCCGCATTCCTCGATCGCTGATACCGCTTGCTCGATCGGCATGCGCTGTTGGAGCACCTCCACGGGCTGCTGGATCTTGCCGCAGCCGTTGCATTTGAGATTGCATGCGTACAGCGGTTCGAGTTCGACGATCAGCGGGAAGTGCCGCCGCCGCCGGATCTTCTGAGTGAGCAGATATGCCGCGATACGGGAGCTTTGACGCACGGGGATGGCCATCAGCCTGAGATTTCCTTGGGGAGGGCGAATGAGACGTTTTCGTTGGTGACCGCGCGCTCGATGATCTCGACCGATCCGAGGGCACGCAGGGTGCCGATCACCTCGTCGACGAGGCCAGGGGGCGCAGACGCGCCTGCGGTGATGCCGATAGTCGACGCGCCCCGGAGCCACTCCGCGCGGATCTCGGCGGCATTGTCGACCAGGTAGGCCGGTGTGCCGCAACGCTCGGCGACCTCGACCAGGCGCTGTGAGTTGGAGGAATTGGTCGATCCCAACACGATGACGATGTCGGCGTCGTAGGCGATCGCGCGCACGGCCTGCTGCCGGTTGGTTGTGGCATAGCAGATGTCATCGGTGCTCGAGGACGCGATCTCGGGAAAGCGCTGCCGGAGCACCCCGGCGGTCTCGGCCGCATCGTCGATCGCCAGCGTGGTCTGCATCACGAAGGCCACCCGCTCCGGGTCCGCCACGGTGACCTGCTCAGCTTCTTCGGGGTTCTGCACCAGCACGATCTGGCCGGGTGCCTCGCCGAGGGTTCCCTCGGTCTCATCATGGCCGTCCTGGCCGATCAGGAGCACCGTGTCGCCGCGGCCGACAAACCGCCGCGCGGCGTTGTGCACCTTGCCGACAAGCGGGCAGGTTGCGTCGATGACGTGCAACTCGCGCCGGGCCGCTTCCTCGCGCACCGCGGGGGCGACGCCGTGCGCCGAGAAGATGACCGTCATCCCGTCGGGCACCTCGTCGAGTTCGTCGACGAACACCACGCCCCGACGCGACAGATCCGCCACGACATGGGCGTTGTGCACGATCTGTCGCCGCACGTAGATCGGCCGGGGGAAGCGCTCGAGTGCCAGCTCGACGATTTCGATCGCCCGATCGACGCCCGCGCAAAACGAGCGCGGCGCCGCCAGCACGACGCGTCGCGGTCCGGCCAAGTCCGCCCATGTCTGGAACGTCGGTCCGATGTTGCGCAGCGTGCGCAGGGCCTGGATGCCCGCCGGCACCGTCGACGCCCCGGCCAGCGGACGCTGCGGCGTGTCGACGATGACCCGCAGCACCGCCACGGGAACGTCGCCATGGTCCTCGGCCAGCGCGCGGACGATTGCGGTCGACTCCATGTCGGTGGCCAGTGCGCCCGTGGCCGACAGCCGCTCACGCTCGTCGATGGTGTCGACGATGTGGTCGGAGCTGACGATCGGTCCGCTGCGCGCACGCAGGCCCATGCTGCACAGCTCGGCGGTGAGCGGTGCGCCGGCCGGGGTCATGACGCTGCCCTGGGCGTCGCGGACTTCGCTTGCGACGATGACGTCGCCCGGCTCCAACGACGGATCGAGGCCACCCGCGACCCCGGCGATGATGACGGCCTGCGGGCGCAGTGTCCGCAGGCGCGGCAGCCAATCCTGGACGCGTGCGGGGCCCATCCCGCAGCGCTCGACCGTCGCGCCGTCGATCCGGCCCCAGAGGGCCGCACCCTCGGTGCGGAGTGCAGTGATTACCAGCAGGTTGGTCATTCGGCCACGCCCCGCGCAGTCATGAAGCGACCTAGTGCACTGAGAGGGAACACTAAACGGTACATTTCGTAACTAATATAGAAGTCTCCAGGGAATCCTGTCCCCGTGTAGTACTCCTCGTCCCACCCGCCGTCCGGCCGTTGCGCGTCAACCAGCCAGGTGACCCCGCGCTCCACAGCCGTGGTACCCGAATCTACGCCAATTAATGCCAGTAGCGCCCATGCGGTTTGCGACGGCGTCGATTGGCCCCGGCCACGCCAGGCCTCGTCGGCGTACGAGCGCAGGTCTTCGCCCCACCCGCCGTCGGCGTTCTGATGCTCTTCCAGCCAGCGCACCGCGCGGCGGATCGACGGATTCTCGGCGGCGATGCCGGCGGCGAGCAGCGCCGGGACCGCCGCTCCGGTGCCGTACACGTAGTTGGCCCCCCACCGACCAAACCACGAGCCGTCGGTCTCTTGGGCGTCAATCAGCCACCGCAGGCCACGCCGGGCCGCATTCGTGTCGACGAGCCCGCAGTGGCCGAGCATCTCGATGACGTGCGCGGTCACGTCGGCGGACGGGGGATCGATGACCGCCCCGAAGTCGCAGAACGGGAGTCGTTCGATCAACCGGCGGGTGTTGTCGGCATCGAAGGCAGCCCAGCCACCGTCGCGCGACTGCATGCCGACCGTCCACAGCGTCCCGCGCTCGATGGCCGCGGCCGCATCCGGCAGCACGTCGGTGAGACGGAACAACCCAAGCACGACCTCGGCCGCGTCGTCGATGTCCGGATAGATATCGTTGGCGAACTCGAACGCCCATCCGGACGGGGTCAGTCCCGGGCGGCGAACGGCCCAGTCGCCGGTGACGCGAATCTCCTCGTCGAGCAGCCACCTACCGGCGCGCACGACGGGTGCCGCATCTGGCGGCGCGCCGGCATCCAGCAGGGCCGTGACGGCCAGGCAGGTGTCCCAGACCGGTGACTGGCACGCCTCGAGGCGGCGCAGCACGCCATCTGTCGTCTGCTGGCGGATGAGGAACCCCTCGAGCCCGTTGATCGCGGCGGTGAGCACAGGGTGCTCGAGCGGGTAGTCGAGCAGGTGCAGGGCGAGAATCGAGTAGACCCACGGCGGCTGGATGCCGCCCCACCCGCCGTCCGCCTCCTGGCGGGCCACGATCCATTCGGCGGCGCGCCGGTAGGCAAACCCACGTCCCGGATGGACAGGCAGCCGGTGATAGGCCTTGAGCACGCGGTCGAGGACCCCGAAGGCCGTCGCGACCAGGCCGGACGTCGCCGGTCGGGGGTCCACGCCGGTGCGCAGTTCGGTGAGGGTGAACGGCAATGGACGCGTCGGTTGCATGGTCGCGACGATCGTGATCGGCACGACCGTCTGTCGCGCCCAGCAGGCCCAGTCGTAGACGTTGAGCGGGACCCACGAGGGCAGGAGTATGAGCTCGGGTGGCATCGCCGGAAGCTCGTCCCACGGCCACTCCCCGAACAGCGCCAGCCAGATTCGCGTGAAGACCCTGCTGGCCTCGATGCCGCCCTGCGCGATCACGAAGGCGCGTGCCCGCGTCATATGCCGCTGGTCGGGGCTGTCGCCGGCGAGGCGCAGCGCCGCATAGGCCTCGATGGTCACCGACAGGTCCCCCGGACCGCCGTGGAACGTCGCCCACGTGCCGTCGTCGCGCTGTTGGGATCGGATCCAGCGCGCGGCCTCGTCGAGCTGATCGGGGCGCAGGATGCCGAGGAACTGACGCAGCAGGAGATCCTCGGCATCCATCGTGACGTTCGTGCGCAGCTCGCCCTTCCACCACCCGTCCGGCGCCTGCCGGCCCACGAGGTGGTCGCGGGCGCGCATCGTGGCGTGGGCGACGGAGTCGGTGAGCTCGGCATGGGTCGGCGCGCTCATGTGCTACTCGCGTTGATCAGGCGGCCGCGGCTCACGATGTAGTCGGCGACTGTCGCAAGATCGGTGGCGGCATCCCGATCGGCCAGCATGAGTCCGTCGAGGCGCCGGCGCGCCCGGGCGACCCGCGCGTCGGCTTCTCCGGCCGCCCAGTCCACGCCGCCCGCCTCGACGATGAGCCGTGTGGCCAGCGCGACCGCATCGTCGTCCTCGGGCGGACCGTCGGCGAACAGATCATCGAGCCGACGTCCGGCCTCCGAGTTGGAGCGCAACGCCCGGACGATCGGCGCACTGCGCTTGCCGGTACGCACGTCGGACGACGAGGACTTCCCGGTCGCGGCGGGATCGCCGACGACGCCGAGGATGTCATCGACCAACTGGAACGCGATGCCGATCTCGTCGCCGAAGTCCGCGAGCCCGAGGACGACGTCGTCCGGCGCACCGACGGAGAGCGCGCCGATCGACGCGGCGCAGGCGAGCAGCGCGGCGGTCTTGCCGGACTCCATCCGCAGGACGTCGTCGATGCCGACATCGGCCCGTCGCTCCATCTCGATGTCCTGCGACTGCCCGGCGATCAGTCGCTGGATCGCCGCCAGCAGGCACGGCAAGCAGCGGGTTCCCGCACGACCGTCCCCGACAAGGACCTCGACCGCCGCGGTGAGCATCGCCGTGCCGGCGAGGATCGCCTGCGCCTCACCGAAGACCACCCAGCCGGTCGGACGGTGCCGTCGCTCGACGTCGCGATCCATCACGTCGTCGTGCAACAGCGAGAAGTTGTGCACCAGTTCGACCGCGACCGCCGCCGGCACGCCGTCCTCGAGCCGTCCTCCCGCGGCGGCGGCCGACAGCACCGCCAGGGCCGGTCGGATCGCCTTTCCGCCCGGGCGGCTGGGGTTGCCCGCGGCGTCGCACCAGCCCATTTGGTACCTCGTGATCCGTCGCATGCGTGGGTCGTCAAGGTCGTCGATCGCCGTGCGCAAGGCCGGCTCCACCAGGATCTTGAGCGCATCGAGGATTTCGGGCGCCGAGCGGCCGGGCGGGATCGGGGGGAGGCTCATGCCGCGAACTCCACCCCGTCGTAGGAAGGACGGCCCCGTGCGGCGTTGGCCGCCGCGATCCCGCTGCGAACCGCGCCCTCCATGGTGTCGGGCCAGCCGGTGTCGGTCCACGCCCCGGCCAGCCACAGGCCATCGACGCCGCTGTGGCTGGTCGGGCGCATGGCCACACATCCGGGCGCTTGCCGGAAGGTGGCCCGGCGTTCACGCGTGACGAACGTGTCCAGCACCTGCGCGCGTCGCGCCTCAGGCAGCAACCGCGCCAGCTCCTGCACGAACGACTCGCCCAGCGGCCCGCTCGGCGCGTCGACGATCGCGTCAGCCGCGGAGATCGTGACGGCAAGGTACTGGCCTGCCGGATGGACCGAGCGCAGCCCGGACGCGTCGGTGCGATCGAAGAACCACTGGACCGGTGAATTGATCGCAGCCGCGAACGGGATGTCGGTCACACGTCGGTCGTAGACCACGTGCACGTTGAGGATCGGCGTCGCGCCGAGCCCAGCTGCGGGCGCTGCGGGCGCGTCTGCGAGCCCCGGAGCGGCGGCGAAGGCCTCCCGATGCGCGGTCGCCAGAATGACCGTGTCGGTCGTCCACGCTCGCTCACCGCCGGAGCTCGAGGCGCGCACCACTCCGCCCGGTTCGATCGCCACGACACGATGGCCGACCAGCACTTCGACCCCCGCGGCGACGAGGGCACGCTGGGACGCGATGGCATGCAGATCGCCCAGCGGCACCGCCGAGTACCCGACATCCGCCGCGCTGGCATGGTCGAGCAGGCCGGTGCGAAAGACCTTGGCTGCCAACGCCAGCGATGCGTCGTCGGGGGCGAGATTCAAGGTCGCGGTCGCGACGACGCCCCACAGCGCGGAGATCGTGGCGTCGTTCTGTCCGTGCGCACGCAGGAACTCGCCGAGCGTGCGGGCGTCGAGCGCCGGATCGTCCGGATCCAGACGCCGCAGCGCGAGCGCACCCCGCACGGTGCGCGCCCGGTCGGCGGTGCTGAGCAGCCCGTAGCGGGCGAGTGCGGCTCCGAGGTGTGCCGGCGCCGGAACCCCCGGCACGCGGCTGAGCCGCGCCATACGACCGTCGCTGCGCAGCACGGGGATGTCCAGGTGCCGCTGCAGCGTGACCGAGTGCTGGACGCCAAGGCGCCCCAGGAGCCATTGATAGGCCTCACAGCACCGCAGGAACACGTGTTGGCCGTTGTCGATCGACAAGGGGCCGCGCTGAAAGGAATAGGCCAGCCCGCCCAGCCGTGCCCGCCGTTCGAGCAGCACGACCGCGCGCCCGGTGTCCGCCAGTCGCAGCGCGGCCGCGATCCCCGCAAGGCCGCCGCCGACCACGACTGCGGCTGAGTCAGCCACGGCGACCGCGGGGTCGGGCGATCGACTGGGTTGCGATGCGCAGCTTGCGGCTGGTTGGAAGCGACAGGCGGCCGCCCATCACGAGCGTCGGGTTGCCGGCGATGCGGGCCAGCAGGTCACGATAGATGCCGGCCATCGCCGCGCAACAGGCGGCGCTGCGTCGATCCAGGAGCTCGATGAGGGTCAGGCCGCGGTCGTACCAGCCCCAGGCGCGCGCAGCCTCGAACCGGATGACTTCGGCGAGTGCACCGTCGCATGGATCTAGGGCTCCATCGGCCAAGATGGTCAACTCGCAGCCGAACATGTCCAGGTCCCGTTCGGGCAGATAGATCCGCCCGTTCTGAAGGTCTTCGCGGACGTCGCGCAGGATGTTGGTCAGCTGGAGGGCGATGCCGAGGGCATCGGCGAGCTCCGCGGCGCGGTCGAGCTCGCCGGGCGTGAGTGCGGGATTGAAGACCCCGAGCGAGAGTCGCCCGATCGATCCGGCGACGCACCGGCAGTACTCGACCAGGTCGTCGAAGGAGTCGTAGTGTCTGCCGCTGACGTCCATCTCGCAGCCGTCGACCAACTCACCGAACGCCGCGAGGGGGATCGGGAGTCGGTGCGCGGCGTCGTCGAGGCCCAAGAGGACAGGATCGTCGCGGTGGGCCGCGGGATCGATCGCCCCGGCGCGTGCCTCGGCGAGCAGCCGCAGCTTCTCGGGCGCCGGGAGCGACCCGTCGCCGATGTCGTCGATGCGACGTGCCATCGCATACACCGCCGACAGCGCGTGCCGCTTCGGCTCGGGGAGTAGCCGGATTCCCCAGGAGAAGTTGCGGGCCTGCTCCCGGGTGATGCGCTCGCATTCGCGGTACGCCTCGGGGACTGTCACGGCACTCGACACGGCCTATCCGCCGACGGCCAGGCGGACGGCATGCAGCAGCGTCCGGCGCTTGGTGGGGATCACGGACCGCGCGAGCACGTCGTAGTCGGCGGCGCGGAGCGCGGAGGCGGTCGCAAGACCGCCCGCCAGGTATCCCGACACCGCCAGGCGCGACCATCCCGACAATCGGCGCACCAGTCCCGAGCTGTCGGCCAGCATGGTCTGGGACCGGTCGACCTGTGCGGCGATCACGCCGCGCACGGCGGCCGACGTGGCCGTCGCCACGAGATCCGCGTCGGTGACGCCGGCGGCGCGAAGCTCGGCGCGCGGAAGGTAGACGCGGCCCGCGCGGGCATCCTCTCCGACGTCCTGGCAATGCTCGAGGACTTGGAGCGCGGCACACGCAGCATCAGAGTCGGCGATGTTGTTCGCGTGCGCGGCACCGGCGATATACAACACGATTTGCCCAATTGGCGCCGCAGAAAGTGCGCAGTAGCCAAGCAGGTCATCAAACGTCTCGTAGCGGCTGACACGCTGATCGACGCGGTTCGCCTCGATCAGTGCCAGAAACGGCGCGATCGGCACCGCGCACTCGTCGAGCAACGGGCGGAGTCCCGCCACCGGAGCGAGCGCCGGCGTGCCAATGCCCAGCCCGCGTACCTGCGTGTCGATCACATCGAGCAGCTCGAGGCGATCCCCGGGTGCGGTGTCGCCGACATCGTCCACGAACCGCGCGAAGGCGTACACCCGGGTCAGCTGGGCGCGGGGCCGTGCGGGCAGGAGCCGGAGCGCCACCGGAAAGTTCTCCGTCCGCATTTGATGGGCGGATCGCGACGCAATGTCGTGGAGAACTCGGGCGACGTCGGCCGAGGGATGGCTGGTGCGCAACTCGCTATCCGCGACGGTTCATCGGCATGACCTCTTGACGGGAGTTACCGTATGCGAGTCGATCGCTCGGCACAGAGCGGTAGCATGCTAACGAGTTCGAGGGGAGAGACTAACGCAGTTGTCCGGACAGATGCCGCAACAGCCTCGCATATCGCGCTGCACCGATGATGCAATGTCCGCTGCGATGTGCATCACTCGATACGGTCTCGGCGCGTCACGTCAGCCAGGAAGGTGCGATCGACCGTGAGCGGCACAGAGCCCTTCGACCTTGCCAGCCTGCTCGCGCAGCGGGGTGGCGATCGCTATGCGTTGCACCGCGAGTATCTCAACCCGCAGCTGCCGCGCATGCTGCACGCGATCGGGTTCGATCGGTTCTATGTCCGTGGTGAGGGCGCCTACTTGTATGACGCCGACGGTGAGGCGTATCTGGACATGCTGGCGGGCTTCGGTGTCTTCGCGCTCGGGCGTCATCACCCGGTCGCCCGCCAAGCCATCCACGACGTCATCGACGCGGGGCTGGCCGACCTCACACAGTTTGATGCGCCGCCGCTGGCCGGCCTGCTCGGCGAAGCGCTGCTCGCGCGCGCGCCGCATCTTGACCGCGTCTATTTCGGCAACAGCGGCACGGAATCGGTCGAAGCCGCGCTCAAGTTCGCGCGGTATGCGACCGGCCGGCCGCGGATCATCTACTGCGACCACGCGTTTCACGGGATGACCGTTGGCTCACTGTCGGTCACCGCCGGCGCGGAGTTCCGCTCGGGCTTCGATCCACTCTTGGCTGACGTGCGGATCCCGTTTGGCGATCTGGATGCCTTGGCGCGCGAGCTGCGTCGCGGTGACGTCGCCGCATTCGTCATCGAGCCGATTCAGGGCAAGCGCGTCGCCGTGTCGCCGCCGGGATTCCTCGGGGAAGCCCATGCATTGCTCAAGCGGCACAAGGCGCTGCTGATCGCCGACGAGGTGCAAACCGGCATCGGCCGCACGGGCGACTTCTTCGCCGTCGAGCACGATGGGGTCGAGCCCGACATCATCAGCACCGCCAAGGGCCTCTCGGGCGGATACATCCCGATCGGGGCCACGCTCGCGCGCGACTGGATCTTCCAGAAGGTGTACTCGTCGATGGACCGGGTCTTGGCGCACGACTCGACCTTCGGGTCGAACGCCCAGGCGATGGCGGCGGGACTCGCGACGCTGCACGTGATCGACCAGGAGGGTCTGATCGACAACGCCCGCCGGACCGGCGACCTGCTGCGCACCCGTCTGGCCGAAGTCGGCGAGCGTTTCGAGTTCGTCGCCGATGTGCGTGGTCGCGGCTTGATGGTGGGCATCGAGTTCGGCCGCCCCAAATCCTTGAAGTTGCGCGGCACCTGGGCGGCCCTGCAGGCGGCGCGCAAGGGGCTTTTCGCACAGACCGTCGTGCACGGCCTGTTTCACCAGCATCGGATTCTCACCCAGGTGTCCGCCGATCACCTCGAGGTCATCAAGCTCATCCCTCCGCTGATCATCGGCGAGACCGAAGTCGAGTACTTCGTCAACGCCTTCGAGGACGTGATGGAGGACGCCCACAGCGGGTCCGGGCTCGTGCTGGATTTCGGAAAGTCGCTGATCAAGCAGGCGCGCGCGTAGGCCGCGCGCCCGCGGCCGCGTTCGCCCGCCGCCGCATCAGGGCTCGCATGCGGCACCATCCGGGAAAAACGTCAACGGGGTGATGCCAGCGTGGACGGTCCGCCAGTGCGTGGGTTTCACGCCAGACCCGCCGCTGAACTGCCGAGCGGCACGGCCCCGGGCGTCGCGGCCCGCACGGCTGCGGCCTCAGCCGGTCGGCCGCGCCCTAGTCGTTCTCGCGCTCGCTCGATTGCTCATGATCGGCCTCGCCGTAGGTCCCGGGGTCCGCTTCCGCTTCCTCGGCGCCGGCATCGTGTGTGATGCGTGTCGTGCCATCGAGGCCGCTCGTGGCGTGATCGACAAGGAGCGCCTCTGACTGCTCAAACCCCTCCGATACGCCCCCACCGGCCTCGATGACCGGCGCCATTGCCGGATCGACGGCCTCGTCGGAGTACGCACCGTCGGCCGTCGGGAGGGCCTCGCTGTCGGTGTCGTCGTCGGGCAGTTCAGCCCAGTCGTCGTCGAGTGGATCGGGTGGGGTACTCATGTCGTCTCCGTTTTGGGGTACCCGGAGCATAGTCCGCCCACACGCGACGACCAGGCCAGATGGGCCCATGGGTCAGCCCCCCGCGGTCTGGGTGGCGGGCGCGGCCAGCGTCGCCAGGTAGGTGAGAAACCAGTCCTGCGCGAGCTCCGCGACCGCCTCGAGGGTGCCGTGTTCCGTGAACAGGTGCCCGGCCCCGGCCACGACCTCGACCCGGTGCGGTGCCCGCAGCGATTGGGCCGCCCGACGGTTGAGCGCCAGGACCTCCGGGTCCTGGGAGCCCACGATCAGAAGGGTCGGGGCGCACACGTCGCCAAGGCGATCGGACGCAAGGTCCGGCCGGCCGCCCCGCGACACGACAGCCCGGACCTGCGTGCCGGCGCTCGCCGCCGCCCACAGCGCGGCGCCCGCCCCGGTCGAGGCCCCGAAGTAGCCGATCGGTAACCCGCTCGTTGCGGGGTTGCCGCGCGCCCAGCGCGCGACGGCCTCCAGACGGCGCGCCAGGAACGGGATGTCGAAGACCAGGTCGCGGCGATCCTCCTCCCGCTCGGCCAGCAGATCGAACAGCAGCGTCGCCAACCCGGCCCGTTCGAGCGTCCGTGCCACCGTGCGGTTGCGCGGACTCCTGCGGCTACTGCCGCTGCCGTGGGCGAAGATCACCAGTCCCGTCGCGTGCGGCGGAATCACCAGATCGCCGCGTAGGAAGGCTTCCTCCACATCGATGGCGACCTCACGTCGGTGCGCGGCGGTGCCCTCGGCGGTGGGCGCAGACGACGCAGGCCCGGCGGTCGCGGCAAGCAGCGCGACGACCTCGTCGTCGGAGACCTGCGAGAAGTCCCGGTACCAGTGCCCGACGCCGTAGAGCTCCCTGGGAACGGTGTGGCAGACGACCACGTCGCCTGCATCCTCGAGCATTGCCACGGCCTGGTGCGAGCCGACCGGGACCGCGACGACAATCCGTCGGGCTCCACGACGGCGAAGCTCGCGCACCGCGGCGAGATCCGTCAGCCCCGTTGCCAGGCCGTCGTCGACGACGAGGACGGTCCGGCCGGTGACATCCAGGGGCGGGCGCTCGTCGCGAAAGATCGCGATCCGACGGTCCAATTCCCGGCGCTCACGCTCGAGGATACGGTCGAACTCCTCGTCGCTGACAGCGAGATGCCGTACCGTCGCGGCGTCCACGACTACCGTGCCACCCTCGGCGACTGCGCCGATGGCAAACTCCGGGTTCCCCGGGGCCCCGAGCTTGCGCACGGTCAGCAGGTCCAGCGGTGCGCTGAGGACCCGGGCAACTTCTGCGGCCACCGGCACGCCGCCGCGGGGGAGCGCGACGACGATCGGGCGTTCGGGCGCGAACGTCGTGAGGAGGCCGGCCAGCTGGCGACCCGCATCATGACGATCCTCAAACATCCTGTCTCAAGGATGGCCGCCCGCGGCGGGGGCGTCATCTGCGCGTACCCTGATCGCGATCCGGGTTTTGCCCGACGCGGCGGTGTACGTCTGCGTCCTGCCGGTCACGACGACCTCACGGCGACGCCGACGCAAACCGGCCTACAGTCCTGGCGCGCCGGACTCGGGCGGATCGGATGCGGGGAAGGATTCATCCGAGGCCTCGTCGACGGGGTCGATCCCCATCGCGCGTTCCATCTCGGCGCACGCCACGTCGAGTGCGTGGTCGACGGTGACACCGTGCCCCACGCGCAGGCCGTGCTCAGGGTGGACCACGCGCACCCCGTAATGCGCAGCGCCGCCCTCGTGCGGTGGCGGGCCCTCGGTAAACCGGCAGCCGAGCGCGGCGAGTCGCCGGCTTCGTGTGGTCGTCTGC
>Ga0307374_10010526_pt1 | contig 13375 bp, 15 predicted proteins | sample OX3MG_FD_202532 | JGI IMG/M metagenome (GOLD analysis project Ga0307374, IMG submission 202532) | Soil microbial communities from Risofladan, Vaasa, Finland - OX-3 | ecosystem: Environmental > Terrestrial > Soil > Coastal area > Acid sulfate soil | place: Finland: Risofladan, Vaasa | collected...
GTGAACGCTATCGTTCACTCTGCAGTATGGATCAGGACCATTTGGTCGATAACATAATTGATGCACTTGGAAAGGCAGACAAACCAATTCAGCAACGCATGATCGGAAACCTTACCAAAGCTGACCCTGAGCTAGGAACGCGAGCGGCAAAAGGGCTAGAACTCCATGAGACCAGCGCGACGATGGTCGCCACACTTTGACAATAGAGTGAGACCTAGAGTCTTCGGTCGTTTTCTCGTACGTCCATTACTGAGATACTGACGTGAATCATTTGGCTTGGGCCGTTCCGAAGAGTCGAAAACGCCTCACGCTTCGCCGACTGCCACATGTTGAACAAGGCGTTGCGCCTCTTCCAGCCTGATTTGCCCTTGATTCACCTTGATGTATAATTCATAGTTACTTGGTTTTGGTGGCCAGCCTTCGGTCATGTATTGCAGGAATTCGTTAAAGGTCTTGAGTTGGAGCGCGGGATTAAGATGTTTTTCGATTCCCATGGTTGAAGATTGTTCGCCTGTCAGAGAGTGTTTTGCACCGATGTGTGCGGGATATACTTCAATCTTATCTTCCAAGAGAACCAATTTCTTGAAGAGCGTCAGGTAAAGCTGTTCGTTGCTACCTCTGCCCAAGTCGGTCCGACCGACATCACCGATTAGCAGACTATCTCCGCTAAGAAGAAATCTATTATCCACCAAAAGGGAGACGTGTTCTGTCGCATGACCTGGCGTATGAAGTACCTTCACATTCAAGCCGCACAAATTCAGATTCATCCCATCTTCAATAGGTTCAAACTCGCATGATACCTGCGAGGATTCGTGCATCAGCAACTTGGCTCCAGTTAAGGAACACAACTCTCTTGCCCCAGAAAGATGGTCGGCGTGAATGTGCGTGTCAATTACATGCTTGACATGATACTCTTTCCCGCCTGAAGGTGGAAGAAATCGCTCAAAATCCATCAGCGGATCTACAATGACACAATCTCCAAAGGGAGTAGCTCCGAACAAGTATGTGCAGCAACCTGTATCTTTTCTCACATACTGTCTGAAGACAAAATTTCTATCTGAAATTTGCAAGTTTTCTTGGATGATTGCCGGTCGATACATAAATAACAATCGAAAGATAATCTAGTTCCAATGTTTGAGAAGCAATCTGCCCTGGTACCAATTGAGTCTAATCCTCTCAACGCTGAAACCCCGATGCAAGCGTTGACTGAACCAATCACGCCTGCCCGTCTCTTCTACGTCCGAAACCACTTCGATGTTCCAAGAATCGACGAGGAGAAATGGAGGCTCACCGTGGATGGCGAGGTGAAGCGAGCGCTCCAACTCTCTTTGAAAGAATTACAAAGATTCCCCAAACGAACTGTCGGAATGACGTTGGAGTGCGCAGGAAACGGTCGCACTCTTATGGTGCCGATCCCTAAAGGGACACCTTTTGCGCATGGCGCAGTGGGAACCGCCAGATTTACTGGAACCCCACTCAGTTTGCTTCTTGACCAAGTTACTCCCCTCTCTGAAGCGGTTGAAGTTCTCTTTGTAGGCGCTGATGAAGGGAAAGTGGAGCCGGGATGGGCGGAGTCGTTTGCACGGAGTATCCCATTGGATGTGGCTCGCAAATCTGACGCGTTGCTTGCATGGGACATGAATGATGAAGCCCTACTCCCCGAGCATGGTTTTCCGGTTAGATTGGTCGTGCCTGGGTGGTACGGAATGGCATCGGTCAAGTGGCTCATCAAGATTTCTATCTTGCAGAGTCCCTTTAGCGGCTACCAGCAAAAGCAGTATGTCTACTTGCAAGAACGAGGCAGTGAAAATGCAGAACGAACCCCAGTGACTTTGATGAAGGTCCGTGCCGTTATAGGACATCCATTGGATCGTGCGGCAATGGAGACAGGGCCTGTCGAGATAGCTGGGACTGCATGGTCAGGATTCGGATCGATCCGCATGATTGAGGTGAGTGTAGATAATGGACGTTCCTGGACTCGCGCAGAACTTCGACCTACTCCTTCGCCGCACACGGCAACACCTTGGCGTTTCGCTTGGAGTGCAGAGAGTCACGGACGATATACACTAATGGCCAGAGCTACTGACAGTGCAGGAAATACGCAACCACTTGACCCCGTATGGAACGAACGTGGATACGGCAACAACGCAGTCCAATCGGTCAGGGTAACTGTAATGTGATGATAGCAAACCCTGTAACTTTGAAAAATCGCGGACATCAAGAATAAACGAATTGGAGCTGATGCAGGAGCTTCTGCGGAGGCAAGTATCTTTCAAAAAAAACTTCCATCTTCTATCAACTTCTCGACGACTGGAGAGAAATGTCCTCTATATCTAGCTTGTAGGTCAGGAAGTTTCCAATCGTTACCAGTTACCACTCGCCGACATAAGCTTGATGCGCAAGTACAATCCATTGACCATTTAGGTGATATCGTATACATAGCGTAGTCTGTGGTTAATTCCTCACCTGGTTGAACATCTCTTCTTGAAACAATGGTGACCTCGTCTTTCATCCAAAGATTTGGATCGCATGAATGGTTGCCGTATATTCCCGGCCAATCCTTTGGCGTAATGTTGAGATTTACGTCTCTCCCCAGAGTAACTCCGTCGTACCGCTGACCATGCCTTATCTTCTCGTCAACTTCCTTGTCTGTTAGGGTAGTTCCGCCAAGTATCGCAACAACTTCGCCTTCTCTGATTAGGGCGTTTGCAAAAAGGCCGAGATTATGAATGGTTGATTTCTTTGTGGTTACTTTTGGGCTTAGCCAAGATCTCTCTGCGATATCTTTCATTAACGAATCCAAATCCTGTTACTGTCGAGCGGAATTCTCATTGTGTTTCAATCTCAGGTGACGAAATTATGCTCGACTAGAAGCCAAGAGAAAGTGCTCTTCTTGCTCTAAAAATATTCCTAGTCAATTTCTCACTGTTCGGTTGCGATTCTATCAACTTGCCATGTTTGTCTTAGTCAATCTGGATCACTTGGCGGGGATCACTTGAAAGTAGGCAAAGACAGTTTGATTCCATACGTCCTGTGCAACCAAGCTGTATGAGCCCAATGGAAAAGATACAAGGTTGCAGTATGGTCCAATCATATTCTTTGGTACAGTATCGTTAGCTGTGGGAAGCTGGGCGCATGTCTCACCTGCTGGAGGTGTCGTCCAGTATCCAGAAAGAGAACTCCCTGATCCGCAGCTAAAACCGCCTAATCCCGTAGTCGTCTGCGTAGTCAAGGTCCCATTAGCAGAAGTCACAATGGTGACGTTTCCACCCTGCTCCAAGCGACATCCCTCGGTTGTGGCGTCGACCTCCATGCTCAGCAAGGAACTGCTAACTTTGGAAACAATAGCTGAATTGTTCTCAGGTGGAAAAGTAATATTTTCAGAAATGTTTGGTTGATAGGTGGTGGGGCAACCAATTTCGGGCTGAGGAGTCAGAAGCAAGGGAGTGGCTCCTCTGGAGATATTGCTTGATGTGTAATATCCTTGGTAGAGTGCAAATCCGAAAAGGTCGTAGACAGGAGTCAAGCTGCAAAGAAAATCTTTCGAGTTCCAAGCGACAATATTTTGATCATTTGAGTAACTGACGCTCAAAGAAAGGTTCGCAGAAAGGGGGTTGAAGAGCTCGACATTGGCTATTAGATCGCCACCATACTGGATTGCAGTTGCGTTTAGGTTGACTTCGAGTTGAAGACCAGCTTGTGGGACGATCGGTGTAACAGCTGTTGTTAGAGTGGAGGTCACTGTTTCTGACACTGATTCTGTAACAAAACTCACAAAGGTTACAGTCTGTGCCGTTTGTGTATTCGTGTATATGGTCTGCGTTGTTCCTTGACTGAGAGAACCAACTGCATAACCGCTAAAAGCAGCCACAATGATTGCGATTACGATTGCAGTTGAAGCAAATTGGGAGACAGCTGATTTGGAAATCATTGTTCTCAACCTGTCGTATAGGTGCAGGTTACATTGCAGCCAACAGGAACCCGGTAGACCACGTTCACACTTCCTGATGGTATGCTCAGCGTAACAAAAGTACCTTGCTCCGGTTGCCAGTACACGTTGAACGTCTTTGAAAATTGGAATGTAGAGTTGGAATATTGTACGTTGAAGACAAGGAAGTAGTTGCCCGAAGGAACAAATGGTATCAGAACTGAAATCCAACCAGATGAATTTGTAGTGAAGAATCCCTGCCAATTCGTGAGTGTTGAGTTTACGTTGTCGCATTCGCTGACGACGGTGGTTGTCAATTTTGCATCTCCGATAGGCGAGCTTGAATTGGCGCCAATGACATGCAAATAGAATCCCGTGGGTTCGGCTGAAATAGTGCAAACGACAGATGTCGAGGTTGTTGTAGTTCCGGTATTTGTAGAACTGCTCGCCGGGGATGTGGCATTGATATGGTTTGGATTCGGGATAAAGACATGCGAAGGAATGATGCAGCTATTCGACCATTCATTCCCTGACCATGTGGTTCCATGAATGCTGACTTCTCCGAGTCCGATCGTCTGGCACGATAGAGATGTGTGAATTGCTGTATTCAGTCCCGCTGGGCCATATTGGTTGGGAACTGTATAGGATTGTGAAATAGGAACAAGAAAGAAGACTGCTAAGAGGATAATTGCAACAAGGCTGACTGCTCCAAGAGAAACCGCTCGATTCACTTTCGCCAAGGCAGTGACATGTCGAGGATTATAATGGTCTTATTTGAAATTACTTGATCGCAATACTGTTCTGATTAGTAGAACATCTAATCGAGTCCGGAGCCGTAGGCTTCTTCGCCGTGTTCGCTCAGATCCAATCCAGCTTCCTCCTCCGCTGCAGTGACTCTCAGGGGAGTAAATACTCCGATCAATTTGAGGAGCAAGAACGAGCCCGCGAAAGCAAATCCCGCGACCACTGCGATGGCGAATGCCTCTATCAATAGAAGCTGTGGGTTTCCATACAGGAGGCCATTTGGTCCGCCGACGTTGATAGCAGTCGAAGCAAAGATTCCAGTTGCGAGGACACCCCACATGCTACCCACGCCGTGACATGCAAAGACGTCAAGTGAATCGTCGAGTTTAGTTCTGCTGGCTCGCCAGTTTGCGACATAATTCGAGAGCACGCCGACTACGAGTCCGATGATAATCGCTGGACCGACACCTACGTATCCAGCAGCAGGAGTTATGGCTACTAGGCCACACACAGCTCCGACCGCTATGCCAACGGCAGACGGTTTGCCCTTGCGCATCCAGTCGACAAGCATCCAGCTAACAGCGCCAGCAGCTGCGGCCATGTTTGTATTTACGAGTGCTTGCACCGCGATTGCATTTGCAGCCAGCGCGCTGCCTCCATTGAATCCGAACCAGCCGAACCACAAAATTGCGGCGCCCAAAATCACATATGGAATATTCCCTGGCCTGATTGAATTCGAATTTTCAATCCCTTTCCTCCTTCCTATCACGATGGCTGCGGCGAGCGCAGAAACACCAGCCGATATATGAACGACGAGTCCCCCTGCGAAATCTATTACGCCCAATGATTTTAGCCAACCTCCATCTCCCCAGACCCAGTGAGCAATCGGGGCGTAGATCAAACTTGTCCAAAGAACTATGAAGATAAGAAGAGCTTTGAATCTGATCCTCTCTGCGAAAGCGCCTATTATCAGAGCAGGTGTAATGGCTGCGAACTTTAGCTGGAAAGCAAAATACAAGAGCTCGGGAATCGTATTCGAGTAGACAGAATTAGGCGTAATCCCGACGTTGATCAGTGCAACCTTTGAAAGGTTGCCCAATAATCCCTTGAAAACTGATGGCGCGAACGCCAAACTGTAGCCCCAGAGGGACCAAACGAGGCTTACGATAGAAAATATGGCAATAGTCTGGACAACCGTCGAAACTAGATTCTTCTTCCTAACGAGACCTCCGTAAAAAAACCCAAGACCTGGAGTCATTATCATGACAAGGGCAGTCGCGGTTAGTACCCAGGCGATGTCTCCCGAATCAAGCGCCATATTGATCTCCGTCAGGTTATTGGTTATTAAGCGATTTAACGACTAGTGATTTTAGATCGAGTCGTTTCCTATTCTCTTGAGATCCGAAATAACTACGGACGCAGTCAATGCAACCCCTCCGCCCAAATTTCTGACGGAAATCTCTCCTAGGGTTTTTGCGTTGAACAATACAACATTGAATTGACCTCTCACCGCGAGTGGTGACTCTGCAGATACCGCCCTAGGCGCGACCGAAACCTCCCCCTTTATAATTTCCGCGACAAGCCTTACTCTAACATTACTATCGGCTCTTGAATTTTTAATCAAAAGTTGACCTTTCTCATCTCTGATTCCTCGAGTTGAAATATCGCCAAGTTTGAACTTCGAATCGGGGAATAGCACATTTCCCAAAATCGCTGACTTTGCCGCAGCGTCAATCCCATCGAGATCGATGCTCCAATCGCTCTCTAGCACCCCTGATTCGGAAGCTTTCTTGCAGGCTTCGTCAAATGAAATGTCTCTGTTTTCTTCAAGCATCGAAAGAATCATCGTAGTCGATGCGTTGAGGACTGCACTTACGGATTGGATCTCGCCTTTCTCGATGTTCTTTGCAACGCTAATCGCGTGCCTTCCGCCGCAAATCGAGGCGCCGTATCCGATCTCGAGTTTTCTTTTCTTCGCGTAGGAAACAATTTCCGAAAAGTAATTTGAAAGCGAAACCTTGTTCGCGCTGACAAAATGCTTGCCTGCACGAAGCGCTGATAGCGCTCTCTTCTTTGCCTCTTCGGCCTTCTTGTAATCGCTATTCGTAAGGTCTATGAAAATTGAAGAATTCTTTGTCGCTTTCCCGAAATTCAATTCTGAAAGTTTGTGTCCAGAAGTTTTCCAATCAACTGCTTTCAAGACTTCATTGCGATTCTTGGGATAGATAGCACCGCTGGAATCGGCTATCGAGACAATTGAGAATTCGCCTGCGAGCTCCCTTTCAGAAGCTAGTCTCCTCGTTAGCTCGCGGCCGATAGGCCCGAATCCGACAATGTCCAGTCCTTTGGACAACTCTATCATCGCACAGTTTTTTGTGGCATTGCTTTAGAGCTTGTGCTGATTTGGCGTGACGCGAGCTTTTCAAGAACTTGGGCGAGTATTTGCGTACCTTTCTCTCCCTTGTTTTCCGCGAGGATTGAGTTGTAAAGTTGATACACCATCGAGCTCCCCGGCAGCGTCAACCTATTTTCCTCTGAAAGTTGCATGATGTAGCGCAGGTCCTTCGAAAGGTGAGCCGCCTTGAATCCCGGTTCAAAATCACCCTGAATTATCTTTGGCCCCAGGCTTGAAAGATTCCAAGATCCGGCTGCGCCGGAGGTCAGTACTTTGAGAAGATCGTTGAGGTTGAGCCCACAGGAAGCCCCGAGGAGCAGAGCTTCGCTCGTGGCGAGCGTGTGAATCGACACAGCCGCTTGGTTGCATAGCTTTGTTGCTTGTCCTGACCCTGAAGCTCCCATGTAAACAATCTCTTTCCCCATTGCTTCCAGTATGGGCTTGCATCTTTGAAAGACATCTTTCTTTCCTCCGACCATTATCGTAAGTGTTGCTTCTTTGGCTCCCTTTTCTCCACCGGTAACTGGCGCGTCCAAAAATTCTATTCCACTTTCGGCGAGTTTTGAAAACAGTGATTTTGCAGCAGAGGGCGAATTTGTACTCATATCGGTAACGATCAAACCCTTCTTGGCTCCTTCAATCACCCCATTTTTGCCCAGCAATACCTGCTCGACATCAGGCGCGTCGGTTACCATGTCAATTACCACATCGGAGTTTCTCGCAACTTCCTTCGGAGTGGCCGCTGCTCTTGCTCCCAGCGAAGAAAGTTCATCGACAGATTTCTTGCTCCGATTGTATACCGTAAGTTCGTAGCCGTTTTGCATGAGGTTCGCGGCCATCTTCTTCCCCATGATCCCTAATCCGATGAATCCAATGCTCTCCTTCTGTTTGGTCAATTTCTCAATGTCGCCGCTTGACTCGCAAATTTAAGCTAATTACCATCAAAACCCCAGTAATATTTAATGCCTGTATATATTCCTAAAGGAATATGGTTTTCAATCTAATTCAACTAGTCTTGGAACTAAACATTCGCTTCGACACAAACGGTTGACACAACAAACGACCACCAACGTCAGGGGCGAATCAATCTCCGACAATATTGGCAATACACCACTTGTCAAATTGAACAGGATTGTCCCAAAATCGATCAAAGCTTCGATTTATGCGAAACTTGAGCTCAAGAACCTGGGAGGCAGCGTCAAAGACAGATGCGCGCTCGCAATGATTGATGATGCAGAAAAAGCAGGAATACTGAAGCCTGGGGTGAGCACCGTTGTTGAAGCCACATCGGGAAACACAGGCATCGGGCTTGCTCTCCTCTGCGCGTCCCGGGGATACAAGCTTGTAATTACTATTCCGGAAAAGATGAGCATCGAAAAGAAAACCCTGCTCAAAGCCTACGGCGCTGAAGTAATAGTTACACCAAACCTTCCTCATGAAGATCCCAACAGCTACTCTGGAGTAGCAATGAGGATTGCGAAAGAGCTTCCAAATGCTGTCTTCCTAGACCAGACGAACAACCAGTCGAACACGCGCGCTCACCTTCAGACTGGTGACGAAATCTTCAACCAATTGAAGGGAAAGAAGCTCTCTGCCCTAATCGCTGGCGCGGGTACTGGAGGTACCATAAGCGGCGCGGGATCGGAGCTAAAGAAACTTGTCCCCGGAATCAAGATCATTGGAGTCGATCCGGAAGGCTCGGTGCTCTCTGGTGGCGAAGATCATCCGTACAAGGTCGAAGGAATCGGCTACGACTATATTCCAAAGACTCTGTGGCCGAACGTAGTTGACGAGTGGATACGGGTATCGGACAAGAACTCCTTTCTCACGGCTCGTAGGCTTGCAAGGGAAGAAGGCATACTGGCTGGCGGCTCGTCCGGCGCAGCGGTCTATGCTGCTCTAAAAGTGGCTCCAAGGTTCGGACCGGAAGATAACTTGATCGTTGTAATTCCGGATACTGGCGAAAGGTATCTTTCCACCATCTACAACGACGAATGGATGATCAAGAACGGATTCTTGGAAACTGCTGTTGATGATTCACCAGCGATGATCAAAGAGATCAGGGATCAGATAGCAAGAAATCGAAAGAACTAGGTGATCAAAATGACAGAACAAACGACAAGGACAAAGAAAAAACAGAGGGTTGATTCTGGATTTGCAACCAGAGCTATCCACGCAGCAGAAGTCCCAGATCCCACGACTGGGGCAATTACAACCCCAATCTACCAGACAACTACCTACGCGCAGAAAGCGGTCGGTGTAGACAAAGGCTACACCTATTCAAGATCGGGGAACCCCACAGTCCAGGTACTCGAGGATAGCCTAGCAATTTTGGAAAAGGGGGTTGGAGCCGCATGTTTCGGTACTGGCATGTCCGCGATTACAGCTGTGTTTTCGCTCCTGAGTCAGGGCGATCACGCAGTAATTGCAAAAGTAGTCTACGGAGGGACTCCGAGGCTCTGCGACAACATACTTGCAAGGTTTGGATTAAAGTTCACCTACGTTGACACTTCTGATATTGAAGCAGTTGGGGAAGTAGTTACGGAAAAAACGAAATTGGTTTTCATTGAGACGCCCGCGAATCCAACTCTGAAGCTGACGGACATTAGAGCAATCTCAGAGATCAAGAAAAATGCAAAACTCGTCGTGGATAATACGTTTCTCAGTCCCGCTCTTCAGGTGCCAATAGATCTTGGCGCAGATATCACACTGCATAGCACAACCAAGTACGTCGAGGGACACAACTCCACGGTCGGCGGCGCAGTCATTTTCAAGAACAAAAAAGACTACGACAACGTGAAGTATCTCCAGAACGCGATGGGTTTGATACAATCACCGTTCAACGCTTGGCTGACAATTCGAGGACTAAAGACACTTGACGTAAGAATGAAGAGGCACTGCGAGAACGCGGAGATACTCGCCGAATATCTGGAGGGACATCCGAAGGTTACCAAAGTGCTGTATCCTGGGCTCGACAGCTTCTCCCAAGCAGCCCTCGCTCGCCGACAGCACTTGCGCGGACATGGGGGTATGCTCTCATTTGAGCTAAAGGGAGGAGTGAAGGCAGGCCTAAAGTTCGCCAGTAGTTTGTCGTTGATAACTCTCGCGGAGAGTCTTGGCGCGGTCGAGACAATGGTCACACACCCCGCAACCATGACTCATGCTGCGATGGGCAAGAAAGCTAGGCTAGAAGCAGGAATCACCGACGGGCTGATCAGGCTTTCGGTCGGATTGGAAGATCCTGACGACCTGATTGTAGACTTGGATCAGGCAATTAAGAAAGCAGTTGCCTGATTCGCTTATCAATTGCGAGCGAGAAAACCCACGGATTCAGAGCCTGTGTGAAAAGTCCCCATTGGATTCTCAGAGATGCAATATTAGCGCCGACACCTATGTGATTCATGATTAATTAGTGCACTCTGTACACCAATGGCCGCAGTTCCTAACCCAAGTCCGAGTTTTGACACAGGCTCTTCATTCGTAGGAGGATTCGCACTATTACGACATAACCTAGAAAAAACAGGTGATGATACCATGAAATCAGATATCAGCCTCTGCGGAACAATCGAGTACTGTTATTCGTAAGCCGATTCACGCTTTTCGATCTTGGTCACATAGACAGATCTACTTGCTTTGTCTACAGAAAAGAAGACGCGGAACCGACCGACCCTAATCCTGAACGCCCTTTCGAAACCCTCTAATTTCTGGACGTCCATCTGCCTGAGCGACAACGGGTAGTCAATCAGGCTCTCAATAGCATTCTTGATTTCACTCTTTGTCTCATCCTGTTGCAGCTCTTCTAGCTGCTTTAGGGCTTTTTTGTGCAAGAATACGGAGTATTTAGGCACGTTTCATTTCTTCCAACGTTGCGCGCTCGCCCCGTCTCATTTCTGATAATCTACGCTTCATCTGTCTCTCTTCTTGTTTGGAAAGCCGTGCTTTAGGCAGGTTCGATACTACGACTTCCTCGACCAGATCCTCCAACAAGTCGAGCCTCTTGTTCATTGATTTGACCTCTTTGTATATTAGTTCCAGTGAGGCTTTCGACATGCCAATCATCATGTTAGGATTCTCTTCTAGCTAAAGTTTTCTTGGTATATGATATTACACTTGAGAACTCTCTAGCCAAGACGCAACCGGTAACAAGGCTATATCACCTTGCGAGCGAGAAAACCAACAAATTCACTCTTAGGAGGACGTCAACTTTTTTCTTCGCTAGGAGGCATATCCGCAGGTTCTGCGGCTTTCTTGGGTTTCGGTCTAAACAGTAGCGCTATGATGATCAATACCAATCCTCCAACAAAAATCAAAATTCCTTGATAGATCCATGTCGTGCTCTTGAACATGAAGCTCGTACCAGGCCCCACTATTCCTAGACCTTGTAGTGTGAAGATCAATCCTGATACTGCGAAAAGCGCGCCCAGAAAAAACAGGATTGTTACTAGTCCGGCTCTACTCTTTGCCATCAGATACTTACCTCGTTTGAAATGTTTCCCAGAGTCCTGAGAGCCTCTTCAACATGTTTTGAGATGTTCAATTGGGAATTGAAAATATTCTTGATCTTCCCAGATCTGTCGATCACAAAAGTTACACGCTGTGGCAAGAACATGCCGGTCGCACCGTACAATTTCCTTACTGACTTGTCCTCATCGCTGACCAGAGTGAAAGGCAGCTTGTGCTCCTTTTTGAAATTCGCATGCGTCTCCGGGCTGTCCGAACTTATCCCCACAACTGTAGCCTTCAAAGAAAGAACTTTTTCCCACTGGTCACGAAAAGAGCAGGCCTCCTTCGTGCAACCCATGGTGAAATCCTTTGGGTAAAAGTAAAGAACAATATTGGTTTTTCCAATCAAATCGGAAAGTGAGAATTTGCTTCCATCATCCGCAACCGTCTCGAAATTCGGCGCTTGCTCACCAATCTTCAAGCAAATCTAGAAAGTCTTGTTCGAAAGGAGGATATAGGGATTTTTCGAATTTGTTTCACTAGCAACAAGTGTTTTGCTTTTTCTATAGAAATTGAGAAGCGCTTATCAGCTCTTGAACAAAGAAAAGTTGTGATGAGTTCTCCCCTAAACCCCGAGGACACTATCAGAGCAGTCTTGTGCTATTTGAAAAAGGGAGATGCATACTTGCTTCTCCTCAAGGCAACTGGCAAGTTCGGAGGCGGATTCTGGAACGCTCCTGGTGGAAAGATCGAAAATGGGGAGACCCCAGAAGACGCTGCAATTCGTGAAGTCAGAGAGGAGACCGGATTGACTGTAAAGAAGCTGGAAAAGGCGGGGTTTCTCGAATTTTACTTTGGTGAGGGAAAGAAGAGACCAGACTGGACTGCCGAAGTTTTCAGGTCTACCGAATTTTCTGGAGAACTCAAGGAAAGTGAAGAGGGTAGATTGGAATGGTTTCCGGAAAAGAAGCTTCCGTTGGATATGATGTGGGAAGACGACAGGTACTGGCTTCCCTTACTAGTCAAAGGGAAAACATTCCGAGGGGTGTTTGAGTTCTCTTCCGACTCGAAAAAACTTGTTAAACATAGAATCGATGACAAGCTCTGAATTTCTTGGTAGTATTTGGATTATAGGAAAACTAACAACGCGGTCATGTCGTCCGGCTTTAGTCCCTCCTCGAGCGCACTCCTCACAATATTTTGAGCGCTACCCGATTTGATAAAAGGTGTGAGTTTCTCCTTTCCTCCCTTTGAGTTGAGCAGGTTGTCCGTAATCCCGTCAGAGCATAGAAGCAACACGTCTCCGTGCATGTAGGATAATATTCTAGTATGAATATTCAGATCGCATTCTAATCCGAGATACTGAACGATCCCAAACATGGAAAGCGGGTCGCGAGATCTGTGCGAGTCGTCTTCATAAATAGAATCTAATGAGCTACCTCGAAGCAATAAGATTGGGCTATCTCCAACATTTCCAATTATTGCTTTTTCTTCTCTAGGCAGTATTTTCGTGACTGCGAGTGTAGTTCCCATGTTTGGAAAATGAAGTTTCGTAGATCTTCTGAGAATCTCGTCATGAATTTCGCGAACGCATTGCGTAAGCAAATTCTCATCGCTTATTCGAGTCGCACTCCTTGCCAGCAAGTCAATAGCAATGGAACTAGCTTCCTTCGCTCCCGAATATCCGCCCACGCCATCCGCGATGGCAAATAACAAGTTTTGATCATCCACCAAGTATGAGTCTTGATTTTCCTCGTGATGCAGACCTATGCTGTTAGACTGCGAAAAAGAATCTGATCTTACTGGATGCACATGCTAAGCACTTTTCTTTGTAATCGCAATGTAATTCTTCCTTAGTTCATCGT
>Ga0307374_10010527_pt1 | contig 13375 bp, 10 predicted proteins | sample OX3MG_FD_202532 | JGI IMG/M metagenome (GOLD analysis project Ga0307374, IMG submission 202532) | Soil microbial communities from Risofladan, Vaasa, Finland - OX-3 | ecosystem: Environmental > Terrestrial > Soil > Coastal area > Acid sulfate soil | place: Finland: Risofladan, Vaasa | collected...
GAAGTGACGGCGGTGGCGAGCGGCAGCGACGGGCTGGAAGCAATCGGCGGCGGCGCGAAACCGGACTTCGTGATTTTGGACGTGCTGATGCCGGAAATGGACGGATTGGAAACGCTCCGGCGGCTGATCCAAATGGATCGCGGGCTGAACGTGATCATGCTTTCCTGCTCGAATGAGGTGAGCACGGTCGTCGAGGCCATTCGGCTGGGCGCGCATGATTACCTGACGAAGCCGTTCGAAAAGCCGGAGCTCGACGCGGCTCTGCTGAAGTGCCGGCAGAAGAAACAGCTGAAGGCGGAAAATCAGGCGCTGCGGGAATACTGCGACCAATTGACGGAAGATATGTCTTTTCTGGTCGCAAGCCCGCAAATGCTGAAAATCCGGCAGCAGATTTTGCAGATTGCGCCGGTGGACGTTCCCGTGTTTATCAGCGGCGAAAGCGGCGTAGGCAAGGAAGTGGTGGCGCGAATGATCCACTTGCGCTCGACGCGGCGGCAGCAAGCGTTTGTGAAAGTGAACTGCGCGGCGCTGCCGGGCGAGCTGCTCGAATCTGAATTGTTTGGTTATGAGCAAGGCGCGTTCACGGGCGCCGTGCGCGCGAAGCCGGGGAAATTCGAACTGGCGAACAAGGGAACAATTTTTCTGGATGAAATCGCGGAAATGCCGCCGCATCTGCAGGCAAAGCTGCTGCACGTGTTGCAGGACAATCAATTTTCGCGGCTGGGGGCTCGCGGCAGTATTCAAGTGGATGTGCGCGTACTTGCGGCAACGAATGTGCACGTCGCGGACGCCATGCGCTCGGGCCGGTTCCGCGAAGACCTCTATTACCGGTTGAGCGTTCTTTCATTGCATGTGCCGCCGCTGCGCGAGCGCACAGATGAGATTCCGATGCTGTTCCGGCATTTCCTGGTGAAATACAGCGAGAAATTTCAAAAGCCAGTGCCGGAGCCGACGGAACACCTTCTGGAAGCGGCTTTGCGGTATACGTGGCCGGGGAATTTGCGAGAGCTGGAAAATTTCGTGAAACGGTACGTCATCCTGGAAGACAACGACGGCAGCTTAAGAGAACTGCTGGAGTTGACGGAAGCGCAGCAGCGAATTTCACCTCGCGAAGAAGTGCGCGCACCGGCAGAACAAGGATTGAAGGCGCTGGTCCGTGGGTTAAAGGACGAAGCAGAGATGGAAGCGATCGCGGATGCGCTGGACAAGACCAATTGGTGCCGCAAGGATGCCGCCAAGATGCTGGGTATCAGTTACAAGGCGCTGCTGTATAAGATGAGGCAATTCAACCTTGATTCGGGCAAAGGGGCGCGCGTCGGCGCATCGCAGGGAGCGCCGGTAATACGTGGCGTTTAGTTCCGTACCTCGTGCAACTACTTGCATATTGAATGCAGACGGCTGACTGGTACGAGGGTCTCGAAGGCAGCCACGGCACGCGGGCGAAATATTTTCCTTGTTTCTTTTGCTAAAATTTGGCACAAGGTATCGCGCTTTGACGGTCGAGGCAGCACGCGGCTCTTGGTTGTCAGGAAAGGAGTTGTTTGTTTATTCTGAATGGCAGCGACGAGAGGCCGCGCAGCGCCGGGCCGATTTGCCATGCGAGCCCAGCAATCGCGCACCGCGAAGCGCGGGGATGCAGAAAGTTTGGAAGCCGGATTGCTGCCTTAACCCGCGGGGTGGGGATTTTTGTCCACGGCAGTGTGATGTGAGAGGAGCACTGGGGATGACGGAGCGTCGTTTGGCTCGCAGGTACGATTTAGCCCTTCCTGTAATTGTTAATGTGCCTGTGAACAAAGAGGCTTCGCCGCATAATGGGCAGACGCGAGATATTTCCACGCGGGGCGTCTACTTCATCCTTCACAAGGAATTGCAACCCGGAACCGAGTTGGATTTTACGCTGACTCTTCCCGCCGAAATTACTCAAGGTACCGAGGTGTTTGTACGGGCGCACGGCCGAGTGGTGCGTGTGGACCGTAAAGGCGACGTGGAGAGTGCCGCTGCCGTGAATGTGGGAGTGGCGGCGGTGATTGAACGTTATGACATTATTCGTGGTGAACCAGTTCGAGCTTAATTCCCGTCGAATTTCCGCACGCGATTTACGTTCCTAACGCATACCGGTGATCGGCCGCATTGCTTGAATTCAAATTTCGAGAGAGGATGTGCCTCGACAGCGTCGCGACGAGCAGCGCGGCTAGCGAGCGAGACACACCCCGCTCCCGTTTTTCCGATCCAATGCTTTGCTCGAATGCTCGAATATCCGATTCGAGTGAGGAAGCGCAATTGGCGAAGCGGCAGAAAAGCTTCCGCAGCCTACGCGGTTTTTCAACACGCTTTAGTTAGTGAATGCGCCGAATGCCAATCGCCATGCCGAGCAGGCCGGTGGCGAGCAACACAATTGTGGATGGCTCAGGCATGGGCCGCGTGGCGGGCGTTTCTGAAGTCTGCGTTTGAAACCCCAGATCGCCAAACTCTTTTCTGAATGCCTGGGGACCCGGCAGAATGACTCGACCGTCGCCGCGAGAAAAATCGAAGCTCCGATTCTTCGCGCTGAAGTTATTGCCCACCGCCGAAGAGAGATCGCGAAGCACTCCTGAATTAGAATGAGCGATACCTGATTGAACTGGAACTGCAAACGCGGCTTGAGAACCAAGCAGCGCGCTTGCGCCGAGAAGAACGGCTACCGCTAGTGATCCCCCAAAACTGAAACCCCTAAGTTTTTTCATTAACTCCCCCGTTTTTTCTGGAATCGCGCGCGAAACTGCGATCCCCGACTGACCGCAAGGCGATTGAGAGCAATATAAGGGCCGCGAGGAAACTACCTAAATACCTGATAACAAACCAGTTTCAGAGTGAAACTTGCATTTTTTTGCGGTTAGTTTGTAAAGCTTGTGTATCGCTGGTGGATGATTCGGGAAATGAGACGAAGATTCCGAGGAGCGATACCCGGATGGATAGGAAAAGGGGTTCCGGAATATGAAAACATTTTCCACAGCGTTCTGACTATTGTTAAGTTACACTCGGAGTAAAAGGGGTGGGAAGCGGTTACGCTGCAAGGCAAACTATTCCGTAAGCTGTTGAACAATATGCATTTGTCATATACATTGAGCCGTTATGAAAATATCTGCACCGGCGACGATACGTTGGTTTTCAGTGTGCAAGGAAGTGCGGTTGTGCAGAGCCGATTCGATGACTCTGTTCTGGGACGGTGTGGCTGTGGGAACGATGACGCGTCCAAACTCGGCTCGCTTAAGCGGTGAGGTGAACCTCAGTGTTCCCCCGGATCAGGTGGTATTTGGGCGCTCTGAGGTGATGCAGGTTGTGCGTCAGAAACTGGAGAAGGTGGCGGGTGCCAACATTCCCGTTCTGATCCAAGGCGAGAGCGGCACGGGGAAAGAGATCATTGCGAAGCTGATCCACACGCGATCTCCATGGGAAGGCGGGCCGTTCGTCAAAGTGAACTGCCCGGCGATCCCGGGGACGCTGGTCGAGAGCGAATTATTTGGATACGAACGCGGGGCGTTTACCGGCGCGAATGGGACGAAGCCCGGGCGCGTGGAGGCGGCGCAGAACGGCACGCTCTTCCTGGACGAGATTGCGGAACTCGAGATGGGGCTACAGGCGAAACTGTTGCAGTTGCTCCAGGACGGGCAGTTTTGCCCGATCGGCGCGCAAGAAGACAAACGCGTAGACGTGCGCGTGGTGTGTGCGACAAACCGCAATCTGGAAGAAGAAATCGAACAAGGAAGCTTCCGGCAGGATCTCTATTACCGAATTAACGTGGTCAATATACAGGTTCCGAGCCTCCGGGAACGGACGATGGATATTCCCGTGATTTGTGATTTTTTGCGGCAAGTATATAGCGAAAAATTCAATCGTCCCACGCGGCCGCTTTCCGCGAGACGCCTGGAGATGATGCAACGGTATCACTGGCCCGGGAATATTCGCGAACTCGAAAACCTCATCAAGCGATACGTGATTTTGGGTTCGGAAGATGCGATTACGGTCGAGCTTTCCGGCGGAAACGCAACGTCGTTTATTCCGGACATACCAGTGGGCGGTTCGATTTCGCTGAAGAAGGTAACGCGCCAGGCGATGAGGGAATTCGAAAGCAAAATTATTCTAAAGATTTTGCAAGCGCACAACTGGAATCGGAAGCGGGCGGCCAGCGCTTTGAACATCAGTTACCGCGCGCTTTTGTACAAATTGAAAGAAGCCGGCGTGCCAGCCCGCAAGGTGGCGGGAAGCGCGCACCCTCCCGAGCTGAGGGGAGATTAGTTTTCGGAAGCAAGTAAAAGGAGTGAGGACAATGAAACTGCGTTTTCTGGAAACAGGGAAATGGTTAGCGCTTCTTGCTCTATTTGCGATGGGCGTAATGTCCGCTGCGGCGCAGGACAAGAAGACTACGCCGCCGGCCACGACGGCCGATTCAGATCCGACCGCCAAGGCGGTGGCGCCGTCGAACCCGGTGAATCATTCCTCGGTGGACGGCAAATCGTACGTGATTGGCGAAAACGACGTACTCGAGATTGACGTCTGGAAAGAAAAAGAGATTTCCCGGACGATTCCGGTGCGGCCGGACGGAAAAATTTCGCTTCCGCTGGTCGGAGAAATCCAGGCGGCGGGGCTGACGCCGATGCAGTTGCAGGATGATCTGACGCACAGACTGAAGGCGTACATCGAGAATCCGGAAGTTACCGTGATCGTGGGCGATCCGCGAAGCCACCAGTTCAACGTGGTCGGCGAAGTGATGCGGCCCGGCTCGTATCCGTTGAGCCAATCGACGACGGTGCTGGATGCGGTAGCCGAGGCCGGAGGGTTCAAGGATTTCGCGAAGGAAACAAAGGTGTACGTGCTGCGACCGATGCCGGGCGGCACGAGCCAGCGAATCCGGTTCAATTACAAGCAGGTAATCAAGGGAAAAGACCTGCAAGAAAATGTTTCGCTGAAGCCCGGGGACACCATCGTTGTTCCTTAAATCGGAGAGCCGGATGAATCGAAGGGGATGGATTGCAATGGCATGCGGACTAATTTTCGCCCTGACGCCAGGGATCGCGTGCGCACAAACCACAGGGTCGACGGCGTCCAACGTGCCCATACTGGCGAGCGGACAAATGCCGGCGGCGAATCCCAAGGACGATGTGGAAATGTCGAATATTTTTAAGGGAAGCATTTCGGTGGGATCCTTTTTCGACGACAACGCTTTGATCGGGGCCGCGCCGCGACAGTGGAATATAAATTATTTCATTATGCCGAGCGTCACATTCGAGGAAACCCGCGCGAGGCTCGTTTGGGGCCTGACATATGCTCCGGGATTCATCAAGAGCCAAAATCTGTCGAATCGAAACCAGTTTTCGCAAGACTTCGGCGGCCATTTCACATGGTTGGCCACGAAGCACAGCACGCTAGCGGTACAACAGGACTATATTCGCAGTGACAACCCGTTCCAGCAGTTCGCCACGTTGCCGGGACCCTCGGTTTCGCCGAACCGAACCATTTTTTTTCCGAGTTTGATGCGGACTGCCGTCTTGTCCAACGCGGAATACTCGTATCAATTCGCGGAACACTCGAGCGTGGGACTGGGAGGCAGTTTTGCCGCCCAGCACTCGGACAGAACTCCGCATTCGGGCCCGACGACGTCCTTAATCCGCTCCCAGATCGCGACGGGGAACGCGTATTACTCACACCAGTTTTCGGCTCGGAACCAGCTGGGAGTTCAATATGAAGCGATGGTTTTGCGGTTCCCGGTGAACAACGCGCGCACGACAACGCATATGTTTCAGGTATTTGATCAAATGAGACTTACGCCGAATACGACTTTTACGGTGTATGGCGGGCCCGAATATTCGCTTACGTTCAATCAGGTGGAAGTCAATTTAGGCTTCGTAATCATCACAATTCCGGTGCGAGAAAATGGGTGGCATACCTCCGGCGGCGTGATTTACAGCTGGACCGGCCAGCATGTGGCAGTGAACCTCAATTACACGCGGCGAATCAGCGATGGAGGCGGGCTGGTGGGCGCCGTGAAGCTCAACGCCGGAACGGCTAATTTTTCGTGGAGACTGACCAACCGGTGGAGCTTGACGGCGGGGTTGGACGGCGCGGATGACCAGCTTCTTGCTGTACAGAGCTCACAAAACGAATTGCGAACATACTCCGCCAGGGTGGGACTGAAACGCCAGCTTTCTAAGAATTTCGCGATGGACTTGTCTTACGAGAGATTGAACGAGACGGGTGGTTTCGCGGGTCTGCCCACCGGGAACCACGATCTCGCGTCTGCATCTCTTGTCTATTCATTTTTGAAACCGCTCGGGAGGTAAGAAATGGTTGACGAACTGCAGGATCAGAAAACACGGAGCATCGAAGAATATTGGGGCATGGCGCGCCGGCACGGCTGGCTGATACTCCTGTCGATTTTTGTGTGCTGGGCCGCGGTGTGGGGAATTGGATGGCTTCTGCCCGCGACCTACCAATCAGACGCATTGATTCTGGTTGAGCAGCAGAAGGTCACTTCGGAGCTTGTGCCTCCCAACGTTTCGGTAAGCTTACAGGACCAGCTGGAGAGCATGACGCAGCAAATCCTGAGCCGCACACGGCTTCAGGCGATTATCGACAGATACCATCTCTATTCGAAACACAATAGTTTGATGGCCATTTTCGAGCCGTCAGATCCCGTGGATCAAATGCGGAAGGACATCAGCATCGAACCGGTGGACGTGCCGGGGCGTAACGGCGACCTGACCGCGTTCAAGATTTACTACACCGGTCCAACGCCGGAGATGGCCCAGCGGGTGAACAATGAGCTGACGTCCGCGTTCATTGACGAGAACATGAGATCACAGCAACAGCTTTCGCAAAGCACAACTTCGTTTTTTGACAGCCAGTTGGCGGATGCGCGGGCCAAACTCGAAGAGCAGGGAGCGAAAGTGCGCGCGTTCAAAGCGCAGCATATAGGGGAACTGCCCGACCAACTAGAAAGCAATGTACAGATTTTGTCAGGAGTCCAGAACCAACTGGAGAACGTGCAGCGGGCGCTCGACCGCGCCCAGCAGCAGAAGCTATACCTGGAATCGATTGTTCAGCAGTACGAATCGGTGCAAACCGACCTGGGCAACGGAGATTCGGCAGAGACCCCGCCAGCGCTGGACAAGGAATTGAAAAACTTGCGGATGCAGCTTGCGACTGAGCGTTCGCAGTATACGGACAACTATCCGGACGTGATCGCGCTGAAAGACCAAATCGCCAAGACGGAAAAACTGAAGAAACAGATCGAGAGTGAAATAGCTAAGAACCAAAAATCGGGCAAAACGCCGAAAAACTCCGACGCGAGCATGGCCGGGGCCGATTTCCAGAATGGCGCGCCCACACCCATGATGCAAATTGCCAGCCAGCTAAAAGCCAATCAGCTGGAGATTCAGGGCTACCAAAAGCAGGCGCGAAAGCTGCAAGGGCGGATCAGCGAGTATCAGGCCCGACTAAACATGACGCCAGTTACGGAGCAAGCGCTGGCCGATATTTCGCGCGGGTACAATGAGTCTCAAAAGAACTACGATTCGCTGCTGGCGAAGCAGTCGCAATCGCAATTGGCGACGAGCCTCGAGCAGCGACAGCAAGGAGAGCAGTTCCGCGTGCTGGACCCGCCGAGGCTGCCGACAAAACCTGCTTCGCCGAATCATATTTTACTGAGCCTGTGCGGTCTGGGCTTGGGTTTAGCAGTTGGGCTGGGCTTGACGGCGCTGTTTGAGTTGACCGATGCACGTGTTCGCAATGAGGAAGACCTGGAAGGAATCGTTGCGGCTCGTGTGCTGGTGGGCATTCCGCGCATCAGCACGCCGGAAGAGGACCATGAACGGAACAGGATGCGCTGGATCGGGCGTGCCGCCGCCGCGGCGGTGGTGGTGCTGATCCTGGCAGGAAATATCTATGCGTTTTACAAAGGCTAAGGGCAATGTATAGGAAATTTTACGGGTTGACGCGAAATCCATTCGAGATCAGCCCCGATCCGTATTTCTTTTATCCGACGTCGCGCCATAACGAAGCGCTGGCGAACTTGAACTATGGCGTGCAGCGGCGGAAAGGATTCGTGGTGGTTACCGGAGAGGTAGGGACGGGCAAGACGCTGCTCGTGCGGTGCCTTCTGGACTCACTGAACCGCAACCAGATTGCTTTTGCCTACGTATTCAATCCCCGGCTATCAGTTCCAGATTTTCTGAGGTACGTGCTGACCGATTTGCGTCTGCCGACGACGGGCCGCACGAAAAGCGAAATGCTGGCGCACTTGAACAATTACCTGATCGCCCGCTTCCGCCGCGGCACGACGGCGGCACTCGTGGTGGACGAAGCGCAATTGCTGAGCTGGGAATTGCTGGAGGAAATCCGGCTGCTGACGAATCTGGAAACGTCGCAGCAGAAGCTTCTGCAAATCGTTCTGGTGGGCCAGCCCGAGCTGGACCGAAAATTGGATTCGCCGCATCTGCGGCAACTCAAGCAGCGGATCGGGCTGCGCTGCCGGCTCGAGCCTCTGGGTTCCGAGGAGCTTCGAGGGTATATCCACCGGAGACTGGAATTGGCCGGAGCGAACTCGCATGGATCGTCCATCTTCTCGGAAGAAGGGATTTCGGCGATCCATACGTTCTCGCGCGGGATTCCGCGGCTGATTAACACGCTGTGCGAAAACTCACTGGTGGCGGGCTACGTGAAACAAACGAAGCAAATCACTCCAGAAATCGTGCAGGAAGTAGCGTCGGATTTTCGCATGGACGTGCCGTGCTCGACCGAGATTCCCGAGTCCGAAGATGCAGAATCACGAAAGAAGGCCCTTAAAGCGTTGTTTCGAATGATCGAAGAGCTGGATGGCGCTTCCGAAAAGCAGCTTGACGAAGCGAAATTCGAGTCAGGAGTGAAAACAGAATGAGCCGGCTATATGAAGCGTTGCGCAAATCGGAAATAGAAAATCAGCAGAAGGGCGCGGCCGTCACGGAAACATCCGTGCCTGCCGAGGCGTTCCAGACCGTCGCTGTTGGAACGGTCGAGATGGACAGCGCCACGGCGGTGCAGGCATGGGTGGCGCCGACCGCTCATCTGGTGGCCATGACCGAACCCCAGAGTTTGCCCGCTGAAAAATTTCGCGTCCTGGTGACACGCCTGAACAACATGCGGGCGCAGCGGGAGTTGAAATCGATGCAAGTCACAAGCGGCGTGGTGGACGAAGGCAAAACCCTCGTCGCCGCAAATCTGGCCGTGACGCTGGCGCGGCATTCCCAGAGCCGGGTATTGCTGGTCGAGGGCGATTTGCACAATCCCGCGCTGCATTCGCTTTTCGGTCTGAGCCACTTGAAAGGGCTCCATCACTGGTGGAACGACTCGACGGCATCCGTGAACAATTTTATTTACCGGATCAATGAACTGCCGTTGTGGTTTCTGCCGGCGGGAGAGCGATTCGACGAGCCTGCTGACGTGCTGCAATCCGGACGATTTTCGGAAGCGTTCGCGCAGCTGGCCGGTTCGTTTGACTGGGTCATTGTGGACTCGACGCCGCTTCTGCCCATGGCCGATCCGAATATTTGGAACCGCCTGGTCGACGGGACGTTGCTCGTTGTGCGCGAGGGAGTAACACCGATTAAAGCGTTGAAGAAGGGGCTGGCGAGTTTGGACAACCCGAAATTGATCGGAGTTGTACTCAACGGAGCTTCCGAATTCGATCGCGTGAACTACTACGACCAGTATTATGCAGCGACCGCGAAGCGGACGAACGGCAGCGCTCGCATCAAGGATAGGAATTCGGAGGCCGGTTAGTGATCCGTTTCCTCAACGCTTACTTCCCTACCCGGACGCTGTTCCTGGGAATCTCCGAAGCGTTTCTGGTGGCATTCGCATTCGTAACGGCCACGGTCGCGCGGTTGGGAGCAAACGATGCCACGGTGATGCTGAATTATGAGCAGGGTTTTCTGAAGATCCTGATCGTAGCCAGCGTGTTCATCATGTGCATGTATTACTTCGATTTGTACGATTCCGTGGTTTTAAGCAACCGGCGGGAAGTGCTCACGCGGCTTGTACAGGTGCTGGGAACCGTGTGCATTTTGCTGGCTCTTCTGTATTATGCGTTTCCGAAGCTAGAGCTTGGCCGGGGAATTTTCCTGATTGGCTTTCTGCTGGTTGCGCTGTTCGTTTTTGTGTGGCGGCGGCTTTTCCTGCTGGTGAACACGATGCCGCGATTTGCCGAGAGGACGCTGATTCTTGGCGACGGCCCACTGGCGAAACCACTGATCGAAGAAATCGAATCGCGCTCGGAACTCGGGGTGCGGATTGTCGGTCAGCTTCGACATCTCGAAAACGGCAGCGGAAGCGCTTCGCAACTTTCGGAAACAGAACAATTCGACCAGTTGTCTCGTCAAATCGAAGCCTACCGGGCGAGCCGCATCATCATCGCGATGGGCGAGCGCCGCGGTCGCTTGCCGGTGGAAGCTCTTCTGCGATTGAAGAGCCGCGGAATCCGTATTCAGGACGGCGCGGAAGTGTTCGAAGCAATCACGGGCAAGGTGCCCATTGAATCGCTGCGCTTGAGCTGGCTGCTTTTTTCCCCTGGGTTTCACGTTCCGAAGCTATTGTTGATTTACAAGCGGCTTTTCTCGTTTCTGATTTCGTCCATCTGCTTTCTGATAACCGCGCCAATCATGGGCTTGGTCGCGATTGCGATTCGTTTGGACTCGCCCGGGCCGGCAATTTTCAGGCAGGAGCGAATTGGCGAAAGCGGAAAGCCATTCACGCTTTTTAAGTTTCGCACCATGGTCGACGGGGCGGATCGCGACGACAACTACCGGCCCGCGGAAAAGGCGGACGAGCGCTTTACGCGCGTGGGGAAATTGTTGCGGCGGACGCGCATCGACGAACTGCCGCAGCTGTTCAATATTCTTCGGGGCGACATGTACTTCGTGGGCCCGCGGCCATTCGTGCCCAATCAAGAGCAAGAATGTTTGGAGAAGATTCCGTACTACCGTCAGCGATGGGCGGTTAAACCCGGGGCCACGGGATGGGCGCAGGTTAACCGTGGCTACTGCGTTACGATTGAAGACAACACGGAAAAGCTCGCGTACGACCTCTTCTACATCAAGAATATTTCGCTTGGGCTTGATCTGCTGATCATGTTTCAAACCATCAAGATTCTTCTCTTGAGCCGGGGCTCCCGATGATTCGTGTTTGGGAGCTGCTGTTTTGGTTTAGCGTTGCGTGGATTCTCTACGTTTACACTGGCTATCCTGTGTCGCTCTGGATTGCGGGTATGGTGCGTCCATTCCGACCCCGCGACGGCGAACGCGCCCTGCCGCGAGTGTCGGTGCTGATTTCCGCGCGGAACGAGGAGAAGGATATTGCGCGGAAAGTACAGGAAACCCTGGCGTGGGATTATCCGGCTGACTCCCTGCAATTGCTGATCGCTTCGGACGCGTCCGAGGACCGGACGGATGAAATTCTGGCGGCGATTTCCGATTCCCGTTTGACGGTTCTGCGGATGGAGCGGCGCGTTGGAAAGAACGAAGCCCTCAATCGCCTGGCGCAGCAGGCCACAGGGGACGTGCTTTTCTTTACGGACGCAAACTCGCACATCGGTCCGGATTGCTTGCGGAACATGGTCCGGCACTTCGCGGATCCGCGCGTGGGATGCGTCACGGGCGTGGAACAAACGATTCACGATGAAGGGCAAGCCGTCGTTTCCGGAACGCGGGTATATTTGGGGTATGAATCCTCCGTGGCGCAACTGGAGAGCCGAATAGGCTCGGTTCTGGTATGCGACGGCGCGATTTTTTGCATTCGACGCAATCTGTTTGCCCCATTGCAACCTGAGCTTGCAAACGACATGGAATTGCCGCTTCGCATTGGCGGCTCGGGTTACGCGCTTTTGTTCGAGCCGTCGGCGCGAGCTTCCGAAAAGTCGACTGCTTCGCCACGAGAAGAATTTTCGCGAAAACAACGGATCGCGGCGCAAGGGATTCTGGGATTTTGGCGTTTGCGGAAGACGCTGACCGGAATTCGAGCCTGGCAATTCCTTTCCCGGAAGCTAATGCGATGGCTGGTACCTGTCCCGCTGACAGTACTATTGATCACGAGCGCGGCGCTGGCTCATAACAGGTTCTACCTGCTATGTCTGGTATTGCAGTTGGCCGCATACGCGGCTGCGCTTATTGCGTGCGTTTTGGAGGCCTCGGGTCTCCGATCTGGACGACTGGTTTCGATTTGCTATTACTTTGTCCTAGTACACGTCGCCGCCATGCTGGGAGTTGTGCAGGCGTGCCTGGGCAAAAGATTTGCTGTCTGGGAAGTTGCGTCTGAGTCCAGAGGACCCGAGCGGCACGCGGAGGTCGAAAAAGCATGAACGTGGGTCCGTGCGAGAACGCAGCCGCATGGGACGCCTATGTCGCGGCGCATCCCCAGGCTTCCAATTACCACCGCTGGATCTGGAAGCAGGTGATTGAGGAGACGTACGGACACAGAACGTTCTATTTGGCGGCGCAGGAGCAGGGAGAAATCCGCGGCGTTCTTCCCCTGGTGGAAATGAAGAGCTGGCTGTGGGGGAGATTTTTGGTATCCATGCCGTTTTGCTCCTATGGTGGCGTGCTCGCGAGCGGCACGCCCGCGCGCGAGAGCTTGCTGAGGAAGGCGGAAGAAATTGCGAGGGAATCCCAAGCGGACTACATCGAGCTTCGCCAAGGGGACGTTCTCGCAAACCGGTGGCAAAGCAGCATGGGGAAAGTGTGCATGAAAGTGGCGCTACCGGCTTCGCCCGAGGCGTTATTCGGGAAATTGAGCTCGCGGCTTCGCAACAAGATTCGTGGCGCGGAAAAACAAGGATTGCAGGCGGTTTGGGGCAAAGAAGAGCTTCTCGATGAGTTTTACTCGGTTTTTTCGCGCAATATGCGGAATTTGGGCACTCCGGTTTATCCGCGGTGCTGGTTTGAGAACTTCCTGCGGAGCGCGGGAAGCACGACGCAAATTTTGCTGGTGCGCGATGGATCCGAGCCTGTCGCCGCGACCTGGGTGACGACGTTTCGAGAGGAAGCCGAATTGCCGTGGATCGCTTCCACGCCGGAGGCTCGAGGGAAATATTCCACATCGCTGCTTTACTGGAAAGCGCTGGAATGGGCCACCGAGAAGGGATTCCGTCGCGCGGATCTAGGGCGCTGCACGCCGGGTAGCGGCACATACCGATTCAAGACGCAGTGGTTGTGCGAGGAAATTCCACTGCCCTGGAATTATTGGCTGAAAGAGGGCGAATCTCTTCCGCATCTTCGACCGGATAATCCTCGTTTGCGGCTGGCCGTGGAGACATGGAAGCGGTTACCGTTGGGACTCGCCAACTGGCTAGGGCCGCGAATCGTACGGGCAA
>Ga0307374_10010528_pt1 | contig 13374 bp, 12 predicted proteins | sample OX3MG_FD_202532 | JGI IMG/M metagenome (GOLD analysis project Ga0307374, IMG submission 202532) | Soil microbial communities from Risofladan, Vaasa, Finland - OX-3 | ecosystem: Environmental > Terrestrial > Soil > Coastal area > Acid sulfate soil | place: Finland: Risofladan, Vaasa | collected...
TCTCAAGCCTCTTAATGTCATCTTCACGGCCTTCATAATCTTTCTTCATGTCCTCGATCATTTCATGACGTACTTGCCGTACCATGACTTTGCCGTTTTCAAGCTTGTGCCGCATCGCTTTAATCAATTCTTCCCGTCTCTCCTGTGATAATGGCGGGATACTGATACGAAGCACATTGCCATCGATAATCGGATTAAGCCCCGCATTTGCCGCTTCAATCCCCTTTTGTAGATCACTCATGACAGACGCGTCAAATGGCGTAAGGACAAGTGTTTGGTTATCAGTTGCACCAATCGTTGCAAGCTCCATCACTTTTAATTTTGCCGAACCGCCGTATGCGGATACGACAATATTTTCCACAAGTGCTGGGGTTGCCCGTCCGGTACGGAGGGTAGCAAGATCGTCTTTCAGAACATCGAGGACTTTTTGTAGTTTTTCTTTTGTCTTTATAGCGACAGGATCCATAGGTCGGAATACTCAGAGAGTCTGACTTTCAGAATTTCTGATAATCAGAGTCTTCTGAGTTCTCTGGAAATTTTAGAGCTCAAATCTGGCAAAACGCTTGATCGTGATATTCTCTCCCAGCTTGCCAATAACTGCTTTAACGTATTGCTCGATTGTTTGTGAACTATCTCTAATATACTCTTGTTTGAGTAAAGAATCAACGTCTGCTGGATTCATCGCTGCTACCTGCAGAGCAACTTCTTTTGCTAAATTTTTAAATTCGTCAGTCTTAGCGACAAAATCCGTTTCACATAAGAGCTCTACCAAAACGCCGACTTTCCCTCCACCGTGGATATATGCTTCGATGAGACCTTCACCTGTCTCACGATCTGCTTTTTTGGCTGCGATCTCACTTGCTCTCTTCTTCAGCCACTCCAATGCTTTTTTGTAATCACCGTTTGCGGCGTCTAAGGCACGACGGCAATCAGCAATTGATGCTGATGTTTCATTACGGAGTTTTTTTAATGTCTGTAGATCAATGGCTGCCATAATTCGAAATACTCATAAAAACTCTGATTATCAGAGTTTCCTGAAATTAATCTTTCTTTTCCGTCTTTTTTGTTTCTTTTTTTGGATTCTCCTCTTTTTTCTCTTTCACTTCTTTGTCTGTATCTTTCTTTGTTTCTGCTTTCTCGTCTTGTTTTTTCTCTTTACTTTCAGCTGCAACCTGAGCTTGCTTTGCGGATTTTCTCCCCTCAACCCACGCATCAAAGATATAATCCGTGAGCAACTTTATACTACCGACCGCGTCATCATTTGCAGGGATCGGATATCCGATAATCGTCGGATCAGCATTTGTATCGGTAATACCGACGGTAGGAATATTTGCGATGAGCGCTTCACTTGCTGCCACATGCTCTTGATGAGTATCGATAATAAATAACGCATCGGGAAGTCCTGGCATCTCGGCAACACCACCGTAAAATCCTTCAAGCTTTTGTCGTGTTTTATCCATATCACTTAATTCTTTCTTTGTGTATTTTGTCCGAGCATTTGGATCTTTTAATTGTACTCCAATATCTTTTAATTTCTTATAATTTTTTGCGACCTCTGAAGAATTGGTAAGTGTCCCGCCAATCCACCGTTTGGTTACAAAATAGACACCGTCTACTCCTTCAGCGGCAAGCCGTTTCTTTACTTCTTCTAGAACACTCACTGCTTGTCTCTTCGTTCCGAGAACGAGAAGGGTCCCGTTTTTCTTTGCGACTTCTTTGATAAATTTTGCGCCGTCTTCTAAGCCTTCTTTGGTTTTTTCAAGATCGATAATGTGGATATTGTCGCGGGCTTCAAAGATATATTCGCGGGCTTTTGCATTTTGCCGCGAAACTTGATGACCGAAATGGCAACCTGCTTCTAATAATTCTTCAAGACTAACTGTTCTCATAATTGTCCCCTTAAACGTCCATCTGATTCTGCTTACGCAGAGGGAATCAGTTCAGATGTGTAAGATAGAAGTATTATACTATAAAATTGTAACATGATGCAACCTGCAAGATGTTCCCACTTGACAGAAGATCAAAGACAGAGCTACTCTAGAATAAGCCTACTTTCATGAAAAAAATAAAGAAACATTCACTACCGACATTACCGAAAAAAAAGAAAACGCTTCTAACAAAAGGAAAACGATTTAAGGGTGTCATTGACGCAGGAACTGTTTATGGAGTACTTCTTCTCGCTATTATCCTTGGCGGCGCGTATATGATGCTTGGGAATATCTCGCCAAATACAGCATCCCCCGACCAAAATCAGCCAGTCATTCCAAAAAAAGCCGGAGACACATCCACACATTCCAATCTACAGCTGAAAGATTTTGGGGGTATCACATTGACACCTTCACCAACTCCTTCACCGACACCTACTCCGACGCCTACTACACCTCCAATTAACACTGGTGGGGGCAGCGGCCAGGGAGGAGGAAGCACCTGTCTCGTAGCAGGTACAAAAATTCTCTTAGCTGATGGAAAAACCAAAAAGAATATCGAAGATATAAAACCAGGAGATAAGGTCATGGGATACGATACTGTACATAAAAAATTAGCAGCCGAAACTGTGCTGGCAACTGATCACCCCATCCGTGATCACCATTATACTGTCAAACTTGCCGATGGTACGGTAATTGGTCTGACACGTGAACATCCATTGTATAGCGAAAAAGGCTGGGCATCAATTGACCCGGCGAGTACGCTTGCTGAAAATCCGAAATTGGTTGTGGCGCAACTCAATGTAGGAGACAAACTTTTAGAATCTTCAGGTAAGTATGTCACAATTGTTTCAATGCAATTTATTCCAGGAAACGTACAAACTTACAATCTTAAAGATGTCACAGGATATAATGATTTCATTGCCAACGGTATAGTCACCCACAACAAAGGTGGCGGCGGTGGTGGTGGCGGTTCGAGCGGTGGCAGCGCCATGTAATCTAATTAATTAATGCTTCTTATGAGTGATGAACCCAGAAAAGATATTGCGCCAAGAAAAGATATCGCTCCTCGAAAAGATCTAGCACCCAGAAAAGATTTAGAAAAAGGTTCGCGTCCACCTCCGAACAAGCGTCCAAGTACCAGCTCTCTCTCTGTGCTTTTTGTCATGGGATTGGTTGTTGTGGGAGCATTTATTGCTTCAGGTAGTCTTGTCCCTGTTGATCCGAACGGTCCCGGTGGCCCACCTACCCTTGAACCGTATTATAATTCTACGGATTATCCTGCCCAGCATATCATTACACCGACTGGTGGATTTCAGAGCGGAAAAAAGAATTTACAGCTTGAGACATTTCAGGTTGATAACTGTGGACAGAATACCGCGATATTATTTGTCATTGATACTTCCGGATCAATGAAATTCTTTGGAAAAATGGATAATACAAAAAACGCGCTTACCTATTTTACCAACAATATGGGAGGCAAGTCGGTTATCGGTGTTGATATCTTTAGTAAAGATGTAACAGAAGAAGTACCCCTTAATTATTACAAAGATGTTAAAGGTCAGGTAAAGCAAGTTATTGGTCTTATGAATCCAGATGGCTGGACAAGAACAAAAGACGCGATGCAAATGGCATATGAACAACTCTCCAAAGCAATAAAAGAAGAAGATTACCCTGGTTACTCATATAATCTTGTTCTGATGACCGACGGTGTGCCTGAAGTTCCACCGGACCAGCCGAGGCACTGTTACGTGACAGCAGCTGATCCAAACACAGCACCTGCTCTCAGATGTTTTGCTCAAGAACAAGACCCTACCGTGCCGGTCAATATACCTAATGAAATTAAAAATTTAGGAGTCGATGTTTATACGATTAACGTCTATAGTCCCAGATACCACAGTGACGCGGTACTATTCCCTTACCTGCAAACATTGCTACAAAAAATTGCCTCAGCGCCGATCAGTTCTCATTATTTCGTCAGTACGGATGCGAGTAATTTAAGTACGATTTTACACAATATCAACAATAGTATCTGTTATAAAAATTTTAATTGAGGAAAATCTGATTTGAAGAAAATGAACGCTGGTTCCGTTGTCTAAAACTCTACAGGGAACTTAGCACAAAGGGCTTTTACTTCTTCACTGATCTTAATAAGATTTTTATTTTTTGTAATTACAGCTCGGTGCTTTCTCCATACCTCCCGGCGTTCTTCTTTATCTGCAGGCAAACTTAAATCACTTACTTCATCAACAACCTGATTCATCCATGCTGCAATTTTCTTCATCTCTTTTTCTTTCATGCCGCGTGTCGTTATGGCAGGTGTTCCCAGTCTGATACCGGACGGATAAAAAGGCGGCATAGTATCAAACGGTACTCCATTCTTATTGACGACAATACCGGCAATCTCAAGCGCGAGCGCTGCGACAGCACCATTTACGCCTTTGTTCTTCAAATCAATAAGTATCAAATGATTATCAGACCCACCGCTTACCAGATCAAATCCATATTTATTTAAATCCGCAGCCAGTGCTTTGCTGTTCTTAACGATCTGCGCTCCGTATTTCTTAAATGACGGCTTGCTTGCTTCGAGAAGCGAAACAGCAATTGCAGCTGTCTGGTTATCATGCGGGCCACCCTGCAGTCCGGGAATAATTGCTCTTTCCAAACTTACAGGCAGATCGGGATTTTTTTTCAATCCTTTTTCAGTCACCAAAATTATTGCACCTCGGGGACCTCTGAGACTTTTATGTGTTGTTGTCATAATGACATGCGCGTATGGAACAGGACTTGGGTGCTCTCCTGCTACTATCAAGCCAGTAATATGCGAAATGTCAGCATGCAGATATGCACCGACTTTATCGGCGATCTGACCGAAGCGTTTGAAATCGATAATCCGTGGATATGCAGTAAAACCGCAGATGATGACTTTGGGCTTCTCTTTCATTGCCATTTTTTCAATGGCATCATAATCAAGACTGCCGTCTTTACCCAATTCATATTGTACTGATTTGAAGAAGGTACTTGAGTAACTCAGATGAGCACCGTGGGTTAAATGGCCACCGAAGGATAATTTAAGTCCCATTAATTTTTCTCCCGGTTTCATGAGCGCGAAATGGATTGCCGCGTTGGCAGGAGAACCCGAATATGGTTGGACATTGGCATATGGCACACCAAAAAGTTTTTTCGCCCGTTCTTCAGCGATAATCTCAACTTGATCAATAACAGCATTGCCCTGATAATATCGTTTCTTTGGAAATCCTTCAGAGTATTTATTGGTCAGTACTGTTCCGAGTGCCTCAATAACTGCTTGTGAAGCATAATTCTCAGAAGGGATCATTTCGAGTACGTCACGCTGCCTTTTTTCTTCAAGTTTGACGAGGTCGTAAATCTGTGGATCAGTCTTTTTTAAATTCTTCATCGGCTGATGAGATCAATATAAACTATGTTGTTCTGTTTTGCAATACCCAGTTTTATTTCGCAAGCGTTACAAATGAGTATTGATACCCGTCCGATTCTTTCTGTTTTTGTTCAATAACATTTGTAAAACCGAACTTTTCGTAGTCAGGAAAGAACGCATCCGCGTGATAGTCATCGTCAACTTTTGTTAGATATATTTTATCAACTAAATTTTCTTCCAAAGCAATTGTAAATATCTGTGCTCCACCAATAATAAAAATTTCTCTCGTGTCCTCTAAAAAATATGCATTCTCCCATTTCTCTGCTTCTTCGAGCGCTTGTTTCCAATTATCTCGAAAAGAGAGAGGAACATCCATTTCACCTTTCACTGTTTTGTTTGGATCGCGACTCAAAACAATATTCAATCGTCCCGGAAGAGGCTTGCCATTGTAGGAGATAATGGACTCATACGTCTTTCTTCCCATAATAACAGCATGTCCTTTTGTTATCTCTCTAAACCGTTTTAAATCTTCGGAGATCTTAAAAAGTAATTGATTATCTTTTCCAATCCCTCGTTTTTCATCTATTGCAACAATAATTGAAACTGGTATCTTCATTTTTTTTTCTTCCCTTCATAGTAACCGCCGGCGACGGTGAGTTCTGCTTTGATCGTCGGATATGGATCGTAGTCTTCAAGAACGACTTTGTCCGGGGTAAAATCCGACAGTGTTTTTATCTTACCGACTAATTTCACAGTCGGAAACGGACGCGGTTTTCTTGTTAATTGTTCTTTGAACTGGGCAATATGATTTTCATAAATATGCACATCGCCGTAATCATGGATGAATTCCCCAGGTTCCAGTCCCAGAACCTTTGCAAGTACAAGTGCCAGGAGAGAATAACTTGCAATGTTGAACGGAACACCCAAAAAAAGATCGCAGCTTCTTTGATACAGGATAAGTGAAAGCTTGCCGTCACGGTTGCTTATCTGGTACATGTTGTGACAGATTGGAAAACGTGAAGCATCTTCCTTATCTGCCATCGTATAAAGATATTCCGGATTCCAGGAATTGACGATCGCGTTATGGGCATTGGGATCTGCCCGCAGCTCATCAACTGCCCATTGGAGTTGATCGATGGTCTTACCTTTTTTGCGTGTTGGCCACTTGCGCCACATTTCTCCGTAAATTTTTGGCAACTCTCCCCACTTTTTGGCAAACGCGTTATCTTCTTTTATTTTTGTGATAAACTCGTCTTTCGTCAACTTGGTCTTTGGATTTTTTTCTTTATAAATTTTGTAAGGATAATCATCCCAGATGTGGACATTGTTATCGACTAAATATTTGATATTTGTCTGCCCGGAAAAGAACCAATAGAGTTCTTCAACAACACCTTTCCAATAGACCTTCTTTGTAGTCAGCAAAGGAAAACCTTGGGACAGATCATAGCGGCTTTGTCTGCCGAACAAACTATAATCCGAAACGCCTGTGCCGCGATCGGTTTGTTTGATACCGTCTTTGAGAATTTCTTTTGCGAGATCAAGATATTGCTGTTCGGGATGAGGTAATTTTGGCATACTATCTATAATATGTCCCAATATAGCAAACTGTCCGGATAAATCAAGAAGGAAACTATACTTGTTTCTCTTTTTTTGTAGCTGAAACTCTTCCGCCTTGCCACTGTCCGCGGTATTTGCTTCCTTCGCCTTTTATTTCGTGGAAGATGACGTGTGCAAATCGTGCTCCCATTTCAATTTGGACAGTAATGGGACCTTCGTTTTTCAGACCGAATGTTAACTCACCCGAATATCCCGGCTGGATCGGTCCTGTCCGGAGGAAGAGGCCTGAACGAAACGTAGTTGTTCTGGGTAAAATAACAGCAGACAAATTAATCGGCAAATTTATTTTTTCAATCGTTTTAACCAAAAAATACTCTCCCGGTTTTATTTTGATCGTCTGTTTTTTCTTTTCGTTATAAACCATTACCGATTCGATATCAGGTGTCTGTCGATGCGTCTCGCCCAGGAATGCTTTTCCTGAAATTTTAAACACCTCACCCAAGCGCAAATCAAACCCAGCGCCTTCAGGATTGGTCAGTTCTCGCTCGCTCAAATTCTCGACAAGCTTTATTTTCTTTACCAATTTGAGTAATTCTTTTGGACCCAATACCATATTTTAGACTTAGGATTTAAGATGTAAGATTTAAGAATTCTTTAATCCTTAATCTTCAATCTTTAATCTCTAATACAGAACGTATTCCCTTCGAAACTTCTCCCACCGACTGACTCGCGTCAATAGCGGTGAACTCATCCGGGAATTCTTTTAAGAGCCATTGATATCCTTCGATAGCGCGCTTTAATTTGGATCTATCCTCATAGATTTCATCCGCACCGTCGCCATTTGTAATCCGCTCTATCGCAGTATCAAGTGCGACATCCAGATAAAATGTTTTATCGGGGATCGTAAATTCATGATAAAACGACAAGATGCTTTGCGCTACCAACTTTTGCTGGATACTGTTTGCCTCGATCTGTTCTTCATAATCCAGCAAACCATACGGTATCGCAGACCAAAAACACCGATCCGAAACAACAACCTTACCTGCTTTCAGTGCCGGCAGGATCAACTCGTGATGCTGCATCTGTCGATCGGCAGTGAAGAGATATTGGAATGCGACTGGAGATATTTTTGTTTTTCCATGCAAGATATCCTCAATTAATTTACCGATGAGCCCCACGCCTTTGCGCGGTTCACGGGTCTTGATAACTTCCTTTCCTTCTTTTTGTAATGCTGCCACAAGTCGATCAACTTGTGTTGTTTTTCCGCTCCCATCAATCCCCTCAATGGCAATATACTGCCCTTTGGAATTATTGCGCTTGAAATCTATGTCAAAAGATACGTGGTATTTCATAAATCTAGCGTTTAGCGTCTAGTTAAAGAGCGTTTAGTACTTATTTCTAAACGCTAGACGCTCATTTTCTATACGCTATTTCTCCTCGTGTATCCGGCTTTCTTCCGGTGCATTTTGAAATTTATACTTAGCAAACTTTTTACTGGTATAAGGTATCGTTGCGGGTGATGATAATTCTTCAAACGTCATCGCGCATATCCGCATACCCACAGTTAATTTAATTGCCATCCGGCCGAGATTGCCAAGTTCCAGAACTGGCTTGCCATCCCATCCCGGATCAAAGACCGACGCGGTTGAATGGACGACCAACCCGAGACGACCGAGTGAGGACCGTCCTTCCAAACGTCCCATTAAATCGGCAGGAAGCTTCACGTGCTCAAGAGTAACTGCCAGAACAAAATCTCCCGGCTGCATGATAAAACTTCCGTCTTTTGGAACCTTTATCACTTTGGTTATCTCATTGCTGTAATCTTTCTTTGCAGGATCAATATAGGGATATTTACTGTAGTCAAAAACACGGAATGTATTCCCCAACCGCAGATCTACGGAGCAGGAACCGAGCTGGCGCTCAAGATCGGGAGTTGGCTTAATGACGATTCGTTTGGTAGCAAGCGCTTTTTTGATATCTTGATCAGAGAGAACCATGTGAAAAAGTGTAGCACGTCTTTATTAAAAGAACAAGAATTAAGATTAAAGATTTAAGATTAAAGATTAAAGACTTACTTTATGTTATGACAAAATAATTAGATACACTTCTTAAATCTTAAATCTACAAAGTGACTCACTTCTTGACACGTTCTCAGTTCTTCTATACGATAAATGTGGCGTATTATTTATACTATGAATACAGGCAACAAAAAAAAAGTAATCATTGCAGGAATATTGTTTGCGCTTCTTCTCAGTATCCCCTTGACTCTCTCCCTCGTTACGCAACAGCAACGGACCAAAAGTCATGCCTCCGGCGGCTCAACAATTCTTTCCTTCACCCCGGATTCCTCAGCAACAAACCCAATTCAAACCAGTGTCGGTAGCAATGTTGATCTTGACCTGTATGTCGATCCCGGCAACGATATGGTCACGTTTATTAAATACCAGGTCAAGTATGATCCCACCAAAGTACAACTAGTCGCATCAACTCCCGTAGACCTGAACTCAACGATCTTTACCAATGTCGAAGGCCCTGTCATAAATTCCGGAACAATAGCACAGGCTGTTTCAATCGGCTCTGACCCGACCAAAGTAATCACGAAGAAAACAAAAGTCGCAACGCTCCATTTCACGGCAGTCGGCGGAACAAACGGCGGAACAACGACTATTTCCTTTGGAACAATCAGCCAAGCACTCTCTTCAGGCGCCAATGAACAGGCAAGCCAAAATGTTCTTGCTTCAACCACACCAGCGGTTCTTTCGATCAGCGGAGCGGGAAGCCCGAGTCCTTCACAAATGCCGGTGCCATCGATTACCGGAACAGCAATTAACTTTAGCGTGTTACTTGATGGTGTTGGATCTGCGGGAGACAACCCCAATCCTGAAGGCAACAGCTTAAGCAATAAAAATCCACTGCACCCGCAGCGTGATCTGAAAGTTGAAGTCTTTAATACCAGTAATCAAATTGTTGCCAGCAGTTCGGCGCCAATTACATTTAGCAGCGACGCAGGTACTTTTGACGGCGCTGTCGGCTTACCTACTGTTCAATCAGGCGAATACAGTGTTAAAATTCAAACAAACAGATACTTGCGCAAACTGGTCCCCGGCATCCAGCAGATTGTGTCTGGACAAGTGACAAAAGTCACAGCTGTCCGGCTGGTATCAGGAGATACCAATAACGACAATGTACTCAATGTCCTTGACTACAATGCTCTTCTTGACTGCGGTTACGGACAACTCAATCCATTGCCGATGAACGACTCTAACTCCACGTTCCATGCTACTGCTTGCCAGGTACATTCCCCGCCAGAAGATGTAGACTTAAATGATGACGGCATTATTAACAGCACAGATTATAATCTCTTTTTGCGGGAACTTTCCGTTCAGAACGGAGATTAGATTTTTTTCATAACATCTCACCGCATACAAGTGAGGAGTAATGTTATTATAGAAAAAGTATATGAAACGGTTTCGAGATAAAAGAAAAGTAGTATCATTAACACTCGTAGGAGTCGCATATCTGTTGATTGTAATTCCTCTCATCGTCTCAAATCTGCAAAAACAGCAGTCATATAGCGGCCATGCACAAACAGCACAATCATCCCCCGTAAATGCGGCAGCAACATGCGGCATAGCAAATAGCAATACCATGATGATCATCGATAGATCAGGCAGTATGGGAGAGAAGGACTCGACAACAGGTACAAAAATGTCTAATGCAATTACTGCCGGAGATAATTTCGTTGATCTGACAGCAAAAAACTCAAAGAATGAAGTAGGACTTGTCTCTTTTGCAAACACCGCTACAACCGACAGTCTCCTCACCAGCAACTTCTCAAGTGTAAAAACACAAATTAACAAGCTCAAAGCATCCGGTACGACCTGTATCCAATGCGCCATTGATGCGGCGGATAAAGCGCTTACTTCAGGTAAAAGAAGTAATGTGAAAAACGTCATCGTACTTTTGACAGACGGTATAGCAAATTATATTGAGGGGACCAATAAACAAGTAAGCCAATCGGTAGCTGAACAAGCAGCACTTACCGCTGCGAAAAACACGCATAAAAACAATGATACACTTATTTTTGTGATAGGACTGGGGAAAGATGTCAATGCTACTTTTCTCAAACAACTCGCGACCTCAACCGGCGGTCAATACTACTTCCCTCCCTCATCCAATAACTTGAATGATATTTACAGCCAAATTTCTCAGATTATCGCACAGGGATCAATCAGCGGATTTGTCTTTAATGACACAAATAAAAACGGTCAATTTGACACAGGCGAACAAAAACTTTCCGGATGGACAATACAATTACAACAGGGCTCATCAACGCTTCAAACATTTACAACCGATAGCACAGGATCATTTATTATACCGAAATTGTGCAACGGTACGTATACTCTGAAAGAAGTCACTAAAACTGGTTGGATGGAAACGGTACCAACCAATCCTAACTCGTATACAATTAATATAACCACTGGTAATGCAATTACGGATAAAGATTTCGGCAATGTTATCGCTCCGCCGACTCCTACTCCAACACCAACTCCCAAACCGACGTCTACACCTACACCAAAACCAACACAAACACCCACACCTACTCCGGCAATTACAACAATGAGCATGACTGTCTATCTTGATGGTATCGGTAACCGCGGAGATAATACCAATCCAACTGAGAGCTCGCTCAGTAATAAAAATCCAAAACATACAACAATTGGTGCAGATATCCAAATCTTTACCCTAAGCAATCAGCAAATTGCCGGCGGAACGGGAACACTCACCTATAATCAAACCAATGGTGATTATACCGGTAATGTGCCAATCTCGGCAGGATTCCCGACCGGACAATATATCATAAAAGTGAAAACAAATACCCACCTGCGAAGACAAATTCAACAAATACAGAGTATTACTGCAGGAACCGTCAATACCATAACATCTGTTGCATTAGTAGCCGGCGACGTCGACAATAATAATGTTCTTAATATTCTTGACTACAATTTACTGCTCGGATGCTATAGTGATCTGACTGCCGCCACGAATTGCGCAGATTCGACAACTCAAACGAATTCCGATCTCAATGATGATGGTGCTGTTAATCAAATTGACTACAACCTCTTCATACGAGAACTCTCTACCCAACCTGGGCAATAAGTCTCCATTCTATAAAAACAAGGCGCACCTTGACAGAGAGTGTATCTTTTCTTTATTCTAAAGAAGAGCAGTTATTTATGAAATTTACCTTGGAATTACTTCGCAAAAAAAAGTTGCTTTTTGGCGGTTTTTTATTATTGGCTCTTGTCATCTTACCTGTCACTCTTTTCTTTTTTCAGCAGAATCAAATTACCAGCAGCCGGGCAGAAAAAACAGTAGATCTTTCATTTGAGCCGGGTTTTTCACAGACAGACAATGCTCTTCATATTCCGGCAGGCAGTACGTTCACCTTGGATGTCTATCTTGATCCCGGTGCCAATGCTGTCTCATTCGTTAAGCTGGAAATGCTTTATGACTCTACCAAATTTGAGCCTGCAGGAGGATTCATCCCGGACCAAAATGTATTTACTCAAATCGTCGAAGGCCCTGTTGACCAGCCCGGCAAAGTAACCGCTACGTTGTCCATTGGCTCGGATCTTTCAAAAGCACTCAAAGTAAGAACAAAGATCGGAACACTCGCTTTGAAAGCTCGTGATAATGCAACAAATGCAGACTCAGTTATCAGTTTTGGCAGCGGTACGCAGGCATTATCGATCAGCAATAATTCTTCGTATTCTGAGAACGTCATTGCGAACACAACACCGGTTACTATCAATATTAATAAATCACAACTTACCTGCGGTCAAACACCGAGTGATGTGATGCTCACTATGGATACCTCCGATAGCATGAAAGAAAGCGCGGGATCAACTTCCAAGTTATCTGCTGCAAAATCTGCCGCGAAGAATTTTATTGATCTGATAGCTGCGGAATCGGGTGTCCGAATAGGACTGGTGACGTTTGATATCGGTTCTGTATTGCGAAGCGGTCTCACTACCAATTATGCAGGAGTTAAAAGCACCATTGATGAAGATACTCACACAGGTAATCAAACCTGTATGCAGTGCGGAATTCTTACTACCAATCAAGAAATCAGTGCGCATAAGCGCTCAGGTGTTAAGAATGTTGTAATTCTCATTACTGATGGTGATGCACTCAATTATATAGGTCAAAAAAGCGGAACATATAATAAGACTCTTGGTGAAAAATATGCATTGCAGGCTGCGAAAGATGGTCACAATGCAAATGGCACTATTTTTTATACCATTGGGCTGGGCAATGGCAGCAACTTCGATCCTGTGTTCTTAAAGACATTGGCTAGCGCCACTGGAGGACAATATTATTATAGTCCGGACGTGAGTCAATTAAATGGCATTTACAGTCAAATTTCAAAAACACTCTTAGGAGGATCTGTCACCGGTACTGTCTTTAATGATGCCAACGGCAATGGCGTTT
>Ga0307374_10010529_pt1 | contig 13373 bp, 10 predicted proteins | sample OX3MG_FD_202532 | JGI IMG/M metagenome (GOLD analysis project Ga0307374, IMG submission 202532) | Soil microbial communities from Risofladan, Vaasa, Finland - OX-3 | ecosystem: Environmental > Terrestrial > Soil > Coastal area > Acid sulfate soil | place: Finland: Risofladan, Vaasa | collected...
GCAAAGTGCAACGCGCAGAGCGCGCATCCTTGATGGTTCGCTGAAAACCGGAAGCCTCGGCCGGTCTGATTTTGCATTGACGCGCGGCGCCGGCCGTCGAAAAAAGGACCAGCCGCACGCGCGTCGCCATGCGCGCACTCGTCTGGCCGCGCGGAGCCGGAGAGCCGGAACGCGTCCGCTGTTTCATCTGCTATGGCATCCGCGCTTCTCGGTGCCGCTTATCGGGCAGATGGGATTCGCGATGATCATCGCAATGTTCGAAGGGGTCGCACCCGCCGCCGCGGCCGAAGCGTTTCCGGGCAGCGTGCGATGCGTCGGCCTCGCCAATCAGCCATAACCTGTGCATGGTGGCTCCGGGCGGGACGGCGCCGATGGTGGCGACCTACCTGATCGCGCGCACCCACAACGAGTTTGCGCCGCCGATGTACCTGATGGCGGCGGCGGCAATCTCGGCGGTGATGGTGCTTACGATGCGCGAGACGGCGAAACTCCCGCTCGCTGGCTGACGCGGAGCTTTGCCCGCGCGCGAGTGCGCGGCTATTGTTCCACGCGAAGCATTGTCGTGGCGGTTAAGCAGACACCTCTTATCGCGCAGTATTTGAGCGTCAAGCAGCGCGTGCCGGACGCGATTCTGTTTTTCCGCCTCGGCGATTTCTACGAAATGTTTTTCGAGGACGCCGAAGTCGGCGCGCGCGTGCTCGATATCCAGCTCACCTCGCGATCGAAAGACGGCGTTCCGCTGTGCGGGGTTCCCTATCACGCCGCGGAACCTTATATCGCCAAGCTGGTCAAGGCGGGTCACAAGGTCGCCATCTGCGAGCAAGGCGCGCAGGAAAAAGGCGCCGACGGAAAGCCGCGCGGAATCATGACGCGCCAGATCGTGCGCGTGATCACGCCGGGGACCGTCGGCGAGGAGACGGTGCTCGTTGCGGGGGAAAAGAATTATCTCGTCGCAATTGTGAGCGAGGATGCAAAGATCGACCTAACCCCTGACCCCTTCCCTCAAGGGAAGGGGAACCAGACTGCCAAGGCCCGCGAGGAGGTCCTGAGCGATCGGCAGGCGGAGCAGCACCCTCACCCGCGCGGCGAATCGCCGCGCCGCCCGCGTGCCAGTGGCACCTCCCGCGAGGGAGAGGGTGTCAGCAGCGGTGAAGCCCCTTTCCGCAACACGGCGGAGGAAGCCGAAATCAGCGGCCGCGAGGCGCCGCGCGGCACTGTGGTGGGACGAGAGGGTAAAACGGGCGGATACGCGATTGCGGCGATCGATGTATCGACGGGGGAATTCATCGCAGCGCGGATTGCGAATCGGCGCGGGCTGATCGAGGAGCTTGCGCGGCTTGCGCCGCGCGAAATCGTGATCTTCGCGGACGATCCAGAACTTAAAGTATCGCTTGAAGACATCGCCACGCCCCTGACGGTGCTCGACGCCGGTCTTGCCGACCAGGCCAGTGCCGCGCTGGCCGCGCGCTTTGGCGCCGCGGTTGTCGCCGACCTTGGCGCGCCGCTCGCCCGCGCGGCGGGGACGGCGCTGGGCTACCTGGAGCGGAACTTCGGCCGCGATCTGGCGCATCTGGCGGCGCCCGCGCTCTATCACGCCGCCGAGTACATGATGGTCGATGAAACCACGCGGCGGCATCTCGAACTGGTCGCCTCGAGCGACGGCGGGCGGCGCGGCTCGCTGCTTTCGATCCTCGACGAAACGATTACCGCCGCGGGCGCGCGCACGCTGGCCAACTGGATCGTCTATCCGATGCTGGCACAGCGGGCGATCGGAGAGCGCCACGACGCGGTGGCCGAACTGTTCGATGCCGACCTGGGCGGCGCGGTCGCCGACGCGCTCAAGCGGATCGGCGATCTCGAGCGGCTGGCCGGACGGCTCGGCGCGATGCGCGCGTCGCCGCGCGATTGCCTGCGCCTGGCGCAGGCGCTCGAGGCGGCCGCCGCGCTGCGCGAATGGATGGGCGCGCGCAGCAGCGCGCTGGTTCGCGATCTGGCCGCGCGGATCGCGCCCGATCCCGCGCTCGCGCCGCTGATCGACAAAACTCTCGGCGAAGAGCCTCCGGTCAATCCGCGCGACGGCAACCTGATTCGCGCCGGGTTCAGCGCCGAGGTCGATGAGCTGCGCGGGTTGTCGTCGGGCGCGCGCGAGGTGCTGGCGCGGCTCGAAGTCTCGGAGCGCGAGCGGACCGGAATCGCGTCGCTGAAAGTCCGTTACAACAACGTGTTCGGATATTATATCGAGATCACCAAGGCGCATCTGGAGCGCGTGCCGGCCGACTACCATCGCAAACAGACGGTGGCGGGCGGCGAACGATTCACCACGCCCGCTCTGGGAGAGCTCGAGCGCAAGATTCTCTCGGCCGAGAGTGGGCTCAAGGAACTCGAGCTGCAACTCTTCACCAAACTCCTGCGCGACTTGCAGGCGCATAGCGCGGCGATACTCGCCGCCGCGCGCGCGATCGGCGAGTTCGACGCGCTCGCCTCTCTGGCCAAGGTCGCGCGGCGGCGCGGCTACGTCCGCCCGGCGATGAATTCCTCGCGCCGGGTGAAAATTCGCGACGGACGGCATCCGGTGCTCGAAGCCGGGATGCGCGCGGGCGAGTTCGTGCCCAACGACCTCGACGCCGACCCCGACACGCGCCAGCTCCTGCTCATCACGGGTCCGAACATGGCCGGAAAATCGACCTACCTCCGGCAAGTCGCGCTGATCGTGATCATGGCGCATCTCGGCAGCTTCGTGCCCGCCACCGAGGCGTCGATCGGGATCGTCGATTCGGTGATGACCCGAATTGGCGCGCGCGACGAGCTGCGCCGCGGCGAATCAACCTTCATGGTCGAGATGAGCGAGACCGCGCGTCTGCTCGGCGGTCTCACCGACCGCAGCCTGCTGTTGCTCGACGAGGTCGGGCGCGGCACGAGCACATTCGACGGCTTGGCGATCGCGTGGGCGGTGGCGGAGTACCTGCACGATTCGGCGCGCGCCAAGGTCCTGTTCGCGACCCATTTCCATGAGCTGACCGACCTTGCGCGCGAGCGTCCACGCGTGAAGAATTTGAGCATGGCGGTGCGCGAGTGGGGCGGTGAGGTGCTGTTTTTGCGCCGGGTGATCGAGCAGCCGGCCTCGCGCAGCTACGGAATCGAAGTGGCGCGGATAGCGGGTCTGCCGGATTCAATTATCGCGCGTGCGCGCGAAATTCTCGCCAACCTCGAACAGGGCGAACTCGATGAATCCGGCGGCGTGCGCCTGGCGCACGAACGCGGCGCTGCCCGCCCCGCGCCGCAACTGGGACTGTTCGCGCCGGTCGAAAGCCGCGTCGCCGATGAGCTCCGCGCCCTGGAGATCGATCGGCTCACCCCCGTCGAAGCGCTGGGCGTGCTTGCCGCGCTGCGTGCGCGGCTGAAAAAAGACGGCGCCTGACGCCGGGCTCGGGATGATGACGTGGCGGCGGGGATGACGGACCAGCAAAATTCGATCACGAGCGCGAGCGCCGCCGCAATGGCGCTCGCCGCGGCGCTCGTCGCCACGCTGCTGGGCGCGGCGCGGGCGCGCGCGGCGATCGGCCCCGCCGCTCTGACCACGGCCGCGATCACGCAGTACGGAGCCGCGACCGAGTTGCGCTTCGGATTCGAGGGAGCGGCGCCGCGATGGAAACTCAGCGCGCACGGCCAGGAGTTATGGATCGATCTGCCGCACACCCGCACCGACGTGCCGCCGCGTCCCGTCTTCGGGCGCGAGGCAGCTCCTGTCAGCGCGGTGCGAGTACTCGACGCCGGCGCCGGCGCGGTGCGAATCGTGCTGCAGGTTGACGGCAAGATCGACTACGCGATCGCGCGGTTGCGCCATCATATTGTTCTCCGCGTCGCGGCCGCCGGCGCGGTGCCGAACCTCGCGGCCGCTCTGCTCTCGATCCGCGAGCCGCGCGAGGCGCCCTCGCCCGCCGAAAATTCAGCGCTTCGTCCGACGCCGCCTTCGGCGCCGATCGCCGCGGCGCGCGTGAATTCGCCGCGACCGCGGGGGCGTCAGCTCGTGATGATCGATCCCGGCCATGGCGGATACGATCCCGGGACCAGCTCGGCGGACGGAATTCAGGAGAAGACGCTCGCGCTCGAGATCGCAGCGCGGCTCGAGCGCGCACTCGAAGCGCGCGGAATCGACGCGGAGATGACGCGGACCGGCGACGGGTTCGTCGCGCTGGGCGGGCGCACGAAAATCGCCAACGCCGCGGACGCCGACCTGTTCGTTTCGATCCATCTGAATTCGAGTCCGAATCCCGCGGCGATGGGAATCGAGGTCTATTATCTCAACAACACCACCGACCGCGCGACGATTCGGCTGGCGCGGATGGAGAATTCCCAAGCCGCGGGCGGCTATGGCGCGTCGGGCGAGCCCAACTTAAACTACATCCTGAGCGACCTGCGCCAGCAGTATAAGGCGAACGAGGCGGCGGGACTGGCGCGGATGATCGATGCGCAGGCGGTGGCGGATTTGGACGCGGAATTTGGAATCAATGTGGACCCGCTGGGAGCGATGATGGGGCCGTTTTACGTGCTCGTCGGCGCACGGATGCCGGCGGTGCTGATCGAATGCGGTTTCCTGTCCAATGAAATCGAAGCGCACCGGCTTGCGTCGGCGCGCTATCAGCAGACGCTCGCCGCCGCGATCGCCGACGCGATCGCTCATTACCTCAACGCTGACGCCGCCGTGGGCAATTTGTGAGCACGATCTTGCGCACCGCGGGCGCCGACTCCGCCAAGCGGCCCGACCCGCGCGGCGAAGACTTTTTGCTGCGCGAGTTCGAGGCGGCGCGCACGCCGGGACGGACCTCGCGCGCCTATATCGTCTCGGTGCGCGAGGAGCTGGCCGAAGTTCACTTCAAGGGCGCCAGCGGCAGCGAGATCGTGCGGCTGTACACGGCGGCGATGGACGATCTGCTGCGCGCGCTCTACCGCTACGCCGACACCGAGCACGGGCGGCGCTTTCCCAAGCTCAACCAGAGAATCGCGATCGTCGCACGCGGCGGCTATGGACGCAGCGAGCTGAACCCGCAATCCGACGTCGATCTGCTCTTCCTCCATGATTACAAGCGCGGCCCGTACGCCGAGATCGTGACCGAGATAATCCTGCACGCGATGTGGGACGCGGGGCTGGTCGTCGGCCACGGCGTGCGCACGGCGCGTGAGTGCGTGCGGCTGGCCAACGACGATCTCAAAGAGAAAACCGCGCTGCTCGACGCGCGCTACCTGGGCGGCGACGAAAAGCTGTACGCCGATCTGGACAAGCTGCTGATCGCCGAGGTGCTGAACCGCAATCAGCAGAAATTCTTCAAAGCCAAGCTCGAGGAGAGCCGCGAACGCCACGCAAAATACGGCGATTCGATCTACCTGCTCGAGCCGCAGATCAAGGAAGGCGAAGGCGGCCTGCGCGATCTGCATACCGCGATGTGGCTGGCGAAGGTCAAATACAAAGTTCATTCGCTCGAAGAGCTGGTGCAAAAGGCGGTCATCACCGACGACGAGCGTACGAGCGTGGTCGAGGCGCGCGACTTCTTATGGCGCGTGCGCAATTCGCTGCACTTCATCAACAACCGCCATTTCGATCAGCTAACCTTCGAGATGCAGGAGCGGATCGAGCCGATGCTGGGGATGGTTTCGCTCGACGGGCAGACCGCGGGCTCGGCGCTGATGCGCGCCTACTATCAGCATGCGAGCACGATTTACCAATTTGCCGAGGGGCTGATTGCGCGCGTGGTCGAAAGCCCCGCCGCGCACGGCTTTCTGCGCCGCACTCCGGTCAGGCAGATTCGGCCGGGCGTGCTGGTGCAGCAAAAGCTGCTCGCGATCGGCGACCCCGATCTGTTCAAGGAAAATCCGCTCAACCTGATCGCGATCTACGCCGACTGCCAGGCGCAACAGGTCGAACTTTCCGGCAGCGCGTACCAGCTCGTGCGCGACAACCTGGGATTGATCGACGACGCGATGCGCCATAACCCGGCAACCGGCAAGGCGTTGATGCAGATTTTGGCGTATCGCGGCCGCGTCGCCGACACGCTCGAGGCGATGCATCGCGCCGGCGTGCTCGGCGCGCTCATTCCGGAGTTCGGAAATTTATACGCGCGCGTTTTGCACGACCTTTATCATATCTACACCGTCGATCGTCATTCGCTGGTCGCCGTGCGCGAACTCGAGCGTCTGCGCAGCGGAGAGTTCAAGGTCGCGACGCCCCTGTTGACCGAAGTTGCGCGCGAGCTGGATTGTCTGCCGCTCGTCTTCCTTGCCCTGCTCCTGCACGATATCGGCAAGGGCCACGGCCATGACCATCACGAACTCGGCGCGACGCTGACCGCCGAGGTCTCGAACCGGCTCGGGCTGGATCCGGAAGAAGTCGATCTGGTCGTGTTCCTGGTGCGCAATCATCTGATGATGTCGCAGGTCGCGCAGAAGGGAGATATCGACGACCAGCGCACCGTCGAGGAATTCGCGCATCAGGTTGGCTCAATCGATCGGCTGAAGGCGCTGTACCTGCTGACCTATGCCGACATGCGCGCGGTGGCGCCCAAGGTTTACAACAACTGGCGCGACATGCTGCTGAGCGATCTCTACATGCGCGCGCTGAAGCTGATGGAGCAGCGCGATCGCGAGGCGGTCGATCCCGCGCGGCGGCTGGCGACGGTGAAGAACGCGGTGCGCGAGCATCTTGCGCCGTCGGGCGCGCCCGCCGCGGAGATCGAGGCGTTTCTGGCCGAGATGCCCGAGCGCTATTTCTTCACCGTTCCGGATGGCGACATCGCGCTGCATTTCGATCTGATGCGCGCGCTGGGCGACCGTCCTGCGGTCACGCGGCATCGCCACTTTCCGGATCTCGAATTCACCGAGTTTATCGTGGTGACGCGCGACCAGCCGGGACTGTTCTCGATGATCGCGGGCGCTCTGACCGCCAATAATCTCAACATCCTGTCCGCGCGAATCACGACCCGCGCGGGCGGAATTGCGCTCGACGTGTTCCGGGTGGCGCACGTGATGGGCGCGGGCGCGATGGCGATGGAGGAAGACCGCTGGCAGCGCGTGCAGACCGACCTCGAACGGGCGATTACCGGCGCGCAGGATATCGCGCAAATCGTCGCCGCGGCGCATCATGTGAAAAACGCCGGCCGCCGCTTCACACGCCGCGTCGCCACCGAAGTCACACTCGATAATCGCACCTCGGAACAGTTCACGGTGCTCGACGTATTCACCCAGGACCGGGTCGGACTGCTGTTCACGATCACGCATACGCTGTTCGAGCTCGGGATGCTGATTCACCTGGCGCGCATCTCGACCAACGCCGATCAGGCGCTCGACGTTTTCTACGTGAGCGATCGCGACGGCGCCAAGGTGACCGATCTCGCGCGGATGCGCCTGCTGAAGGAAACCCTTGAGACGCGGCTCGCCGAAAATCCAACGCAAGGGAGCGCGGCTTGAGCGGCACCGGCTGGGACGAATTGATCGACGCGCATCTGAGCCGCCAGGCCGCGGAGCGCGGCTTGGCGCGCCATTCGCTCGAAGCCTACGCGGCCGACTTGCGCGACTTTCACGAATTCTGCGAACGGCGCGGCGCCGCGCCGGAGAATCTCGACGCGACGCTTATCACGGCCTACCTCGAAGACCTGGGCGCGCGATACGCGGTCGCCACCCAGCGGCGTCATCTGGCGAGTATCCACGGCCTGGCGCGCGAGATGGTCGATCGCAAGATTATCGAGCGCGACCCGGCGCCCTCGGTGAAGCTGCGGCCGCATCCGCGCAAGCTGCCGCGCACGCTGACGCGCCGCGACGTCGCGGCGCTGATCGAGGCGATCGACACCTCGACGCTGCGCGGGATGCGGGATCGCGCGATGCTCGAGCTCGCGTACGGATGCGGGCTGCGCGTTTCGGAGCTGGTGAATCTGCAACTCGCACAGGTGAATCTGCGCGAGGGCGTGATCGCCGCGTTCGGCAAGGGATCGAAAGAGCGGCTGATTCCGCTTGGCGGCGCCGCCGCGCGCTCGCTCGTCGCCTACCTGAAGGGCCGCGACGAGGAGCTTCGCCAGGCGGCGGGCGGCAAGCGCGCGCGGACCGTGGCGATGCGCCGCGGCAACGCGGTTTTCGTCACGCGGCTGGGGCGCGCGATGACTCGGCAGGGATTTTTCAAGGCGCTCAAGCAGTGGGCGGCCGGTGACGCGCGCACCGCGTGGATCAGCCCGCACACGTTGCGCCATTGTTTCGCTACCCATCTGCTCGAAGGCGGCGCCGACTTGCGCGCGGTGCAGGAGATGCTCGGGCACAGCGACATCTCAACCACGCAAATATACACGCACCTGACGCGCTCGCATCTGCGCAAGGTCCATCGCACGTTCCATCCGCGTGCGACCCGCACAGCGGCCGAAAAAGGGAACGACTGAATTGAGCGATCTGAACGGAACCCTCGCCACGATCTGCGTCGTCGCGCCGCCGATCCTTTTTGCCATTATCGCGCACGAGGTCATGCACGGCGTGGTCGCGCTCAGGCTGGGCGACGACACGGCGCAGCGCGCGGGACGGCTGACGCTGAACCCGATCTCGCACATCGATCTGTTCGGCACGATCATCCTGCCCTTCGCGCTCTACCTGGTCGGATTGCCGGTGCTCGGCTATGCGAAGCCGGTGCCGGTTGATTTCCGGGTACTGCGCGGCGGGCGGAGCGGGATGCTCAAAGTCGCGGCGGCGGGACCGCTGACGAATTTCACGCTCGCGATCGTGAGCGGTCTTCTTCTGCGGATGCTCGCGGACCGGCTCTACGGAGCGGGCGGCGCCACGGTTGTGCGGCCGCTCGCGCTGATGCTGCGGACCTCGGTCATCGTCAACGTCGAGTTGGGGATATTCAATTTGTTCCCGCTGCTGCCGCTCGACGGCGGACGCGTGCTGTTCTCGATCCTGCCGATCGGCGCCGCGCGCGTCTATGCACGCACGGAACGCTATGGCTTTCTTATCCTGCTGCTGCTCCTATATACCCATTGGCTTGACGTCGCGATTGATCCGATCATGAGCGCCGCGATAAACGCGATTTCCTGGATGGTGCGCCTTTGACCGACGATTCGACCATCACGCCGCGGCTCGAAGCCGACGGCTCGCCGCGCTTCAAGCTGCCGATCTACGAAGGGCCGCTCGATCTGCTGCTGCATCTGCTCAAGCGGGCCGAGCTGGATCCGCACGACGTCACCGCAAGCGTCATCACCGAGCAGTACCTCGCCTACCTTGAGCTGCTCGACCAGCTCAATCTCGACGTGGCGGGCGAGTACCTGGTGATGGCGGCGACGCTGCTCTTGATCAAGTCGTTCTCGATGCTGCCGCATCCGGAGCTGGCCGACGCCGAGGAGGCCGAAGAGCTCAAGCGCGACCTGGTTGCGCGGCTGCTCGAGTACCAGCGCTATCGCGAGGCGGCGGAAAAGCTGGGCGAGCGGACGATCCTCGGGCGCGACGTTTTTGCCGCCAAGGGTGAGCCGGTGCCCGACGCGCCCAGCGATGCGCCGCGCTTCAGCGTGTCGATTTTTGATTTGGTCGAAGCGATGGGCGCGGTGCTGAAGCGAATCGCCGACGCGACGCCGCGCGGAATCGTGCTGCGCGATATTCCGGTGGCGCAGTGCATCCCGGCCATCCTCTCGGCGCTCGAGGGCGGGCGCAGAATCGAATTCACGGCGCTGTTCGCCGACTTGCACGACCGTCCGATGGTGATCGCGACATTCATGGCGCTGCTCGAACTGATCCGGCGCGGCGAGATCGCGGCGTCGCAGGACGAGCGCTTTGGTCCAATCCTGCTCGAACGCCGCGGCGCGACCGGCGGCGCGCAATCCGCATAGAAGTTTGGCGATGGTGGAAACAGGTGGAAGAGGAACGTCTCAAATCAATTCTTGAAAGCCTGCTCTTCGCGGCCGGAGAACCGGTCTCGATTGCGCGGATCGCCGCCGTGCTCGACGGCGTGCCGAAGGCGGAGATTCAAAACGCCCTCGTGACGCTCGGCGCCGAGTATTCCGCCAATAGCCGCGGACTCGCGATCGAAGAAGTCGCTGGCGGCTACCAGCTTCGCACGCCAAAAGAGCACGCACAGTATGTGCGCCGCCTGCTGGCGGCGCGGCCGCCGCGGCTCAGCCGCCCGCTGCTCGAGACGGTGGCGATTATCGCGTATCGCCAGCCGATCACGCGGCCCGAGATCGAGCAGTTGCGGGGAGTCGATACGGGTGGCGTGCTCGAAACGCTGCTCGAGCGCCGGCTGATCAAGATCGCGGGCCGCAAGGAAGCGCCGGGACGCCCGATGATGTACGCGACGACGCCCGAGTTCCTCGAAGTCTTCAGCCTGAAAGATCTCGAAAGCCTGCCCGACTTGAAGGAGTTTCAGGAAATCGAACGCGCGGTCGAGCAGACGGAGATCGGGCTGGTGGAAAGTATCGAGACCCATCCCGAAGACGCCGCGCCCGCCGCCGAGGAATCGTCCGCGATCGAATCTCCCGCGAGCGAGACAGTGGGCGACGCCGATGCGCCGTCATCGGAAGCTCGTCCAGAGAAATCCGGCGGCCGGGAGGAATAGACCAGATGATTTATGAGCTGCGCGTATATCACTGCGTCCCAGGACGCTTGCCCACACTCCTCAAGCGTTTCGGCACCGTCACCTGCCGGTTGTTCGAGAAGCACGGCATCAAGCAGGTCGGATTCTGGACCGTGGCGATCGGCGAGTCGAGCTCCGATCTGGTTTACATGCTGCAATGGGAATCGCTGGCCGATCGAGAAAAGAATTTCGCCGCCTTCGCCGCCGATCCAGAATGGATCGAGGCGCGCGCCAAATCGGAAGCCGACGGCCCGATCGTCGCCTCGATCACCAACAGCATCTTGATGCCCACCGCGTTTTCCGCGCTGAAGTAGGTCCTCGTCGCCGTTCCATACTTCACCGACCCAGTGCGAGCATTCGCGATCCTTTCCAGAACCCGCAACACCACCGCGTCCCGGTCCTGGTATGCGCCACCTTCACCGAAGGCGCCGCCGCCCTGAAAGACGCCAAGGCGCTGCTTGAAGAGTTGAACGCGTAGATGGCTTCAGGGGCAAACATCTGATCCACGATGCGGGGGGGAACCCGGTTACCCTCAACGTCTGCGATGTTGGTACGCTCGGTCGTGGGCAGATTCCGCCGCAGGTTCAAATCCCGCGGCTTGCTTTCGGAGGAGTTTCGGGAGCCGATGACATGAAAAGGAAGCGCGAACGACGAGCGACGCCACGCCGCACATCCGGTTCGATAGCCCGTCACTCCTCGGCAACTTCGAGCAATGCCGAGTCGTGGACGCCGCGTTCGGACCCAAACTCTGTCACGCCGATCACAGTCTTCACCGCCCGCAAGATCATCACGATGTCGCCGGGCTGGCCGCAGGCGCGCGTGCTCGCCGTGCGCGACGGCCGTATTGTGTCGCTGGGCGACGAGCTCGATGATCTCAAGCCTTGGACCGATCGCTATCCCTGCGAGATCGATCGGCGATTCGAAGACAAGGTGATAACTCCGGGATTCATCGACCCGCATCAGCATCCGCTGCTCGGCGCAATCACGGCCAATCTTCCGAACGTCGCATACCTGGATACGCCTCAGGCTTACGGACCCGACATTCCGGGGGTGAAGTCCGAGGCCGAAGTCTTCACGCGGCTGCTGCGGTACGCGGCCGAAATGAAGGACCCCGGCCGTACCCTGCTCGCATGGGGATGGGACGCGCCGGCGATGGGCCGGCATCTGACCCGCCAGGACCTCGACCGGATTTCCACGAAGCGGCCGATTATCGTCTGGGATGCCTCCGAGCATCACGCGTACGCCAACGGCGCGTTCATCGCCAAGCGCAAAGTTCCGAAGGACCTCGCGCTGGTGGGTGTAGGGCGTGATGCCGACGGCGCGCTGAACGGCCAGTTTCTGGGCGTCGCCGCGGCAACATACGCGCTCGCCGAGGAACTGCGGAATTATCTCAAGCCGGAAACCGCGGTTGGTTTGATGCGGTCGCTGATCGACATGAATCGCCGCAATGGGATCACGACTACGACCGATCACGCGATGGGCACGCTGAACTTCGAACTCGAAGCTCGTCTGCTGGACGCGGTCTTCAACCATCCGGACACCCCTGAGCGGCTGATGGCGATACCGGCGGCGCATGCGCTAATCGCGCGCCACGACGGCCTGGCCAATGCGATGGCCGCGGTGCACGCGCTGCAGCGCACCAGCACCGAACGACTGGCGTATCGCGGCGTGAAATTCTTCGCCGACGATTCCTTCAACGGCCTCACGTTCAAGCCCGGCGCGCCCGGTTACGTGGACGGCACCGAAGGCATCTGGATAACGCCGCCCGCACAGCTATACGCCGCGCTGGAGCCGTGGTGGTGCGACGGCCAGCAGATTTTCGTCCACTCGATCGGCGAGGAAGCGCAGGACGTGACCATCGATGCGCTGCAGCGCTTGCAAAACAAGTTCCCCCGCTTCGATCACAGATTCACGTTCGAGCACTTCGGAATGGCCCGCTACGATCAGATCCGCAAACTCAAGGCTTTGGGCGCCTGTGCCAACGTCAACCTCTACTACATATGGCTGCGCGGGGAGATGTATCCGAACGTGCTGGGGCGCGACCGCGCGCATCATCTGTCGCCGGTCGCGACTTTGCTCAACGCCGGCGTCCCGACGGCATTTCATTCCGATACTCCCGTCGCGCCGCCCCGGCCGCTGCTCGGTATGTCAGTCGGGATCGCGCGCTACGGACTTTCGGAGAACACGACCATGTGCGGGCATGAGCGCCTTACGATGGATCAGGCGCTGCGCATGGCGACGATCGATGCGGCGTACGTCCTGGGCCTCGACGCCAGCATCGGCAGTATCGAGCCGGGCAAGCTCGCCGACTTCGCGGTGCTGGAACAGGATCCCTTCGCAGTTGAGCCGATGGCGCTCGCCCGCCTGGGCGTATGGGGAACTGTGGTGGGCGGTCGGGTGTTTCCCGCCAACGAAATCAGGCCGCGCGAATAGCCGGACCGCCCTCGCGACGTATCGCGCGCGCCGTTTTATCGTCCATTCAGGACGCGGCGCGCTTAGCTGCCTGCGTCTTCGTAGGCGTCTGCCGTGACGGGACTGTAGTTCTCGAAGCGCGTGTACTGGTTCAGATAGGTCAGCTTGGCGGTGTCGGTCGGGCCGTTACGCTGTTTCGCGATAATTATTTCGGCGACGCCCGGCTCCTTGGTGTCGCGATGATACATCTCGTCGCGGTAGATGAATCCGATCACGTCGGCGTCCTGCTCGATCGCGCCCGACTCGCGCAGATCGGCGAGCAGCGGGCGGCGCTCGGGGCGGGTCTCGACGGCGCGGTTCAACTGCGAGA
>Ga0307374_10010531_pt1 | contig 13370 bp, 10 predicted proteins | sample OX3MG_FD_202532 | JGI IMG/M metagenome (GOLD analysis project Ga0307374, IMG submission 202532) | Soil microbial communities from Risofladan, Vaasa, Finland - OX-3 | ecosystem: Environmental > Terrestrial > Soil > Coastal area > Acid sulfate soil | place: Finland: Risofladan, Vaasa | collected...
CGGGCAGCTAGATGAGTGGCTGCAGTGAAGACGCTGAATCAGGGAGTTCACCGGCAAACTCCTCCGGGCACGGTATCTGCAACTGGTTGATCAAACGGTGCAGATAACTTCGCCCGACTCCCAATGCCCGCGCCACCTCCGTTTTACGCCCTCCGCATTCAAGTAAGGTCCGCAAAATTAGACGCCTTTTGAAATCACGCACCTCCTCCTCATACGAATGTCCCGACACAGCCCGGTTAAAGCCGCCGCAGAGATTCTTTGGCAAGTGCCATAATTCAATTGTTGTTGCGTCGGCCATGACCACAGCTCGCTGAACAGTGTTCTCCAGTTCGCGGACGTTTCCGGGCCAGCAGTATTCCTCAAGAGCATGCATGGCCATAGGAGAAAATCCATTCACCTTCTTATGAAACTGCCTGGCATAGCACGACAGAAAGTGACAGGCCAAAACCGGAATTTCTTCGCGTCGCTCCCGCAGCGAGGGGAGGCGGACCTGCATCACGTTCAGTCGATAGTACAGGTCCTTGCGGAACCTGCCCTGTTCCAACAAACTCTCCAGGTTGCGATGGGTCGCGCAAATCATTCGAAGGTTTGTAGGGATCGCCTGGTTGCTTCCCAATCTCTCAAACGAACGTTGTTGCAGGACCCGCAAAAGCTTGGCCTGTAAACCCAAAGCCAAATCACCGATCTCGTCAAGAAATAAAGTGCCGCCATTGGCAGCCTCAAATCGCCCTCGACGTGCGGTGATCGCGTCAGTGAAAGCTCCTTTTTCGTGGCCAAAGAGCTCGTCCTCAATAAGGGCTTCGGGCAAGTTCGCACATGAAAATCCAACAAACGGCCCTGAGCAGCGTGGACTTAGCTGGTGGATTGTACGGGCAAGCAGATCTTTGCCGGTTCCCGTTTCTCCGGTGATCAGTAAACTGATGTCACAGGACGACATTTTGCGCGCCAACTCGATAGTCTGGCTCATGCTGCCAGTGATACCAACCATGTCTCCCAAGCGGCCCGGCGAGCGGGCCTGACGGCGTCGGTTGCTTGTGGTGAGTTTATTCCGCCTCGCGAAGGAGCCTTAATCGGCTGACTTAAGGTGCTGCGCAGCAAAGGTCGCCAAGATGTGCAGAGTTCTTCATCAATCGCCGTACCGCGTCAGCAAACAGCTTTAGATTTCTAAAGGCTTATTAAGGATTCCGCACCCGGCTCGTCAAGGTGGACTAAGATGCATGACAATTCTTTCGCATGCACAAATTTGCGTGGGCTTGAGACTTCATAGAGCCACTTATTCCGACCGCACGGGAGCGTTTTCACAAATAATTGGCGAACGCTGATCCGCCGTAAAGCGAGCACAGCAGAGAGCTTCCCCTCTCACCCGTCCGACCTTCTCAGGAAGAACCAAAAACAGCAGATCATTTGGCGAGTGATGTGCGAGTAACAAAGAATGCTAATGATGTTGCAAATGATTGCCGAAGTAGAAGTGTCGCGCATTTGGCCTTGATTCTAATGAGAAGGCATGGATTTTTCGACAGCAGCGTTAGCGTGAAGGCACAGAGATCGAATAACTCGCGCCCCTGGACAATCTGTGGACCCAAATATTCGCAGCAAGGGAGCACGGCATGGAGTTGATGACAAGCAAACTTGACGGACGTTTAATCTCAAGCCAGGATCCGCCTCCCCGGGAGGTGATCTTCGGGCAAACCGAGGGCATGCGGGAGGTGCAGCAGGTCGCTGAAAAAGTTGCCGCCACCAGCGCACCCGTGTTGATCCTGGGAGAAAAAGGGACGGGGAAAGAAGTCCTCGCACGGTATATCCATTGCCGGTATCCGGGTCCCGAAGCTCCTTTCTTCAAAGTAAGCCCACCCATCTCCAAGGGAAACTCCCTCGACCAAGTGGCCTTGCGGGTGGAGGAAGAAGCATTTGGCGACGACGGAAGTTTCGCTCTGCTCCAGAAACCCGTCCTGCGCATGAGCACCTTGTTCGTCGAGGAAGTCGCTGATCTCGACCTGAACCTGCAGATCCAACTGTTCCAACTGATCCAGGGCTCCCGGTCGTTCGTGCTGGGTGGCACTAAAGATGTCCCCGTAATCCTGCGCGTCATCTGCGCCAGCAGCCACAATCTTGAGCAAGAGGCCGCATTGGGGAGGCTGCGGGAAGACCTGCTTTCGTCACTCAGTATTGTGAAGCTTCTCTTGCCCCCCCTGCGCGAACGCAAAGAGGACATTCCTCAGCTCGCTCATTATTTTCGGGAGGTTTATAACCGGAAGTTCGGCTGCCAATCCGCTCCGCCCGCCCCACACCTGATCGATCGCCTTCAAAGACATCCATGGCCGGGAAACATCCGCGAGTTGGAAAGCGCGTTGAAGCGGTACGTTGTTTTGGGCACGGAGGAAATCTTTAACGGAGAGTCCTCTGCCGAGGTTGAGCGGTCTTATGCACTCGAACCCTCTCCGCACCGCCCTGTTTCCTTGAAGCAGATCACTCGAGAAGCTGCCCACGAGCTAGAAGGCAAGATCATCCTAAGGACATTGCAGAAGACCCAGTGGAACCGTAAGCAAGCTGCGCGGGCCTTAAACATCAGCTACCGGGCGCTGCTATACAAAATCAAAGAAGCTGGCTTGCCGCCGAAGCGACGCCGCAAAACCACGCCCGATGGGAATTTGGGAAAGGAAGCGCAAAAAAGCGGCGGGTCAAAACAGGACGCGGCATGAGGTTTCTGATCCGAAGGAGAAGTCAAGGGATGGCAGGACTTTTTCCTTTCGCGGCGGGCCTTCCTTTCGCAGGCGAGACATTGGAATGCCGGAGGCGCGCCTTGCGGAAAGCCGATGGCCATGGCGATAAGAAGAGGGCAATCGCGAGGCAATCCACAGGCGCTGAGTCTACTTTCGGGTTAAGACCCATTGATTTGAGGACACACGGAGAGACTGTCCGGGGGACGCATGGGCAGGAGTCACCGGGTGAGAAGGAATTGACCCTCTCGCAATCGAGTTCGAAGACAGACTAGGAAAGAGGGCGAAGAGCCCCCTCGGTCATGTCGGCGAGAGAGCAATCACAGCCAACCGGCTATCGCTTTGAGTCAAAGGCGGATAGCTGGCGGAGACAATATGCAAAGGGCCGCGGTGTGGGCCACAGGGCGGAGCTACGCGCGCCCGGCAAACGCCGCGATGTGATGCGGAAACCATGCGAGATGAGTATTGGTACGCTTTGTACACTCGGCACCAGCACGAAAAGACCGTTGCGGATATTCTCAGCGCCAAAGGGTTTGAAGTGTTTCTGCCGCTTTATTCCGCTGCTCATCAGTGGAAAGATCGCGTCAAGCGCCTTTCCCTGCCCTTGTTTCCTTGTTACGTGTTCATTCGCGCCAGCCTTGACCGCCGGTTGCCTATCGTGACGACGCCCGGAGTCTACGCGTTTGTGGGCGTCGAGGGCCGCGCCGCCCGAATCCCCGATGCAGAGATCGACGCTGTACATCGCACCATGGACAGTCTCCTCCACGTCGAACCGCATCCGTTCCTTCGGTCGGGCGACTGGGTGCGAGTCAAGTCTGGACCTCTGGAGGGGATCGAAGGCATTTTGGTTCGCAAGACAAACCGATTCCGGTTGGTTCTTTCTGTCGAGATGCTTGAGAAGTCCGTTGCATTGGAAGTTGACCCCTCGATCGTGGAGCGCTCCCACCCCGGGGGTGTTGGGCATCATCGCCCCCTGGCCAAAGCCGGAAGTCCCCTTGCATCCAGGGAAGGCTTGGCGGGCCGACCCGGCATGAACGGTAAGCCGGATTATGACGTCCGGGAAACCTGAAAGCTTGAGCGAAAGAGATCGGCATATATAAGAACCCGTGGTCCAAAGGCGGACGGAGGTAAATGAATGGCAGACACTGAAGGTCTAATTCACAAGGAAATGTATCGGCAACCGCCCAGTCTCTATTATCCCCCCGTGATGCATAACGAGGCTCCGTCGGGCACCCGTAACGAACCCGGCTGGAAAGGGACTTTGCAGGTCTTGCGGAAGAACTGGGTGCTCTCAGTGGCATTTGCATTGACCGTCTTGATCGGGGTCATCATCCTGACGGCCCTGATGACTCCCACCTATGAACCGCAGGCTCTTCTGGAGATTGATCCACCCGGAGCAGAGCCTTTCACGCTCCGGAACGAACAAACTTCGGAACTGGGTGCCTCAAGCTATATCGATACCCAGCTTGAAATTCTCAGGAGCGACGATTTAGCCCTGGCCACCATTCGGGCGCTGCACTTGGATCAGAATCCCGAAATGGTGTCTCAAAGCACGATGAGCAAGATCATTACGGCAATCACTCAACCCTTTGGCCGGAGTCATTCCAACAAGTCAGGTCTTTCGAGGGAAGAAGAGAAAGCCTTGAACTCTTTCCAGAAGAAGTTCACGGCTTCGCAGGTTCGGCAAAGCCACCTGGTCGAAGTAAGCTTCGAGAGCCGCGACCCGAAACTGGCCGCCAATGTCACCAACACCTTGGTGCAACTCTTCATTAAAAGAAATTATCAGATGCGATACGGGGTCAGCGTGCAGGCGTCGGAGTGGGTTTCCAACCAGTTAGACGCCTTGCGTCAAAAGATTGCAGCCGCCAACCAGGCTGTGGCGGATTTCCAGAACCGGAATGGGATTGTGAATGTTACCGACGCCCAGAACCAAACCATGAACACCGTTACTCAAAAGGTTTCCGAACTCAATCGGCAACTGACGCAGGCCGAAGCCGACCGGATTGAGCAAGAGGCTTACCTCAAGATGGCCGAAACAGGCAACACTGGTTCCCTTCCCCAAGTGCAGAATAGCCCTCTTTTGCAGAACCTGATGCAACGGCTGGCTGACAGCCGGGCGCAATTGGCCCAGGCCATGGCGATTTACGGAAGCCGCAACCCCAACGTGATAAAACTCCAGAGCCAAGTGGACGAGATGGAGTCGCAAGTGAACGCCGAGCAGAACCATATGGTAGGACAGTTGAAGACAGGCTATGCGTCAGCCCAATCCCGCGAGCACCTCCTCAACCAGGCGATGGACAGGATGCGCGGAGAAGTCAACAGCATGAACCGGAAGGTGGTCCAGTATAATTTCCTGAAAAGTGAGGCTCAAGCCAGCGAGGATCTGTACAACACGCTGTCCACACGCCTGAAGGAGGCAGGAATCTCCGCGGGCATCGGATCGGGGAGTACGTTCGTTGTCGATCCCGCCCGCGTCCTCAGCAGCCCGACGAGCCCGCACCGCCTCCAAATTATTGCGGCTGGCTTGCTTTTAGGCCTTTTGGGAGGCCTGGTCCTTCCGTTTATCAGGGAAAGCCTCGATGACACCATTCGTAGCCCGGAGGATGTGAAGAACTGGACCGGCCTCACCACCGTCGCGCGGATACCTCTGGTTGAAGTTGCGGGCGCCGCCAGCGGCACGCTCACGCTGGCTCGCCGAATCTTTCAGTTGCCTGAGCATATCGGCGGGAATGGCAACAATTCCCGTCTGCAACTTTTCATGGAGAAACCGCGTTCTCCGGAATGCGAGGCAGTCCGAAACTTGCACGCGGCGATCAGGCTAAGCCGTCCCAAGAAGCCGCTTCAAGTAATTCTCGTTGCTTCCTCCGCTCCCCGCGAAGGCAAGACGACAATCGCGATCAACCTCGCGACCGTCATGGCCCAGCACGGCAAGACCTGCCTCATCGACGCGGACGTTCGAAATCCGGCCGTCAGCCGGACTCTGGGGATCTCCAGCCGGCAGGGTTTGAGCGAAATTCTCAACGGCTCGGCGGAACTGGAAGCCAGTTTGGTCAACCTTCCCAGCGTTCCCGAACTGACGATTTTGCCGGGAGGACACGCGTCGACCAGTCCGGGAGACCTTCTCGCCTGGAAAGGCATGCAAGATATTCTTCAGATTCTGAAATATCGCTTCGATAACATCGTCATCGACTCTCCACCCATCATTCCATTTGCAGACGCACGAGCTCTTTCAACGCTCGTGGACGCGGTTATCCTCGTGGGGCTCTGCGGCTCGACAACCCGCCAGGAAATTGTTTCGAGCGCCGAGATCCTCGAGGAAATTCAAGCGCCCATTTTGGGAGTGGTGCTCAACGCATCAGAGAGCAGTACACGCTATTACGATTACTATTCCTATCGTAAAGCGTGAAGCCTATAGGGAGGGGTGTCAAATGCAATCACCTTGGCGAAAATCTTATAAGACAAGGCTTCCTTGGCTTCCGATCGTAATGATATTGGCGGCCGCAGTGACTGTCTTGGGAAGCAGCGAAAAGGAAGTTTCTTCCAGCCAGGCTGCACAGACCCAGCAGAAAAACGCCGACTACACCATCGGGCCAGGAGATGTCATGACGATTACGATCGGTGACTCCCCCGAGATGAGCGGCAAATATCGCGTCAGCGACAGTGGAGACATCGCGCTTCCTCTGCTTCCCAATCCGGTCAAGGCCGAGGGGCTGACCCCACTCGGGTTGTCACGAGCTGTCGCTGCGGCCCTCAAGAAAGCGGAACTTCTGCGCGATCCCATGGTCAATGTTTTCGTCGAAGAGTTCCACAGCCGCAACGTGACGGTCCTGGGGGCGGTTGCTAAGCCATCCGTCTACCCCCTCGATCGGCCGACAACTCTTCTGGAAGTAATCTCGTTGGCGGGCGGTCCCACCGCCACGGCGGGTAACACCGTAACCGTTGTCCGGCCGAGTCAAAGCTCCGATACAAAAGATCCTTCGGCAGCCGAGTCAACGATGAACATCGACTTAGCCAAGTTGATGGAGGGCAAGGACCCGTCTCTCAACATCCTGGTCCAAGCCGGAGACTCCGTGAGCGTTTCCGCCGCTCCCATCGTTTATGTGGTCGGTGCGGTAACAAAACCAGGCGGCTTCGTACTCCCGGACCCGAAGTCAGGAATGACGATTTTGCAGGCCATAGCAATGGCCCAGGGGATGACGCGTGTCGCTGCCCCCAAGCGAAGCCTGATCGTCCGGCGTCCAGAAGAAGGGGCGAAGAGCGAGAACATTCCCGTCAATATCGCGCAACTCATGGATGGAAAGTCCCAGGACCAGAAGCTCCACCCCAACGATATCCTGTTCATTCCCGAAAGTGGCATGAAGAAGAGCCTGGACAAGCTGGGCACCGTCGCCATGTCAGCGGTTAATGGCATGTCCATCTATGGACTTGGATATAGAATCCGCTAACCTTCGTCAGCCTCATTTCCGTAGCCGGAGATAACTTAGAAAAACCCAGGTTATCTGATGGTTTTTCCGGAGGCGAGGCACAGCCCAGAACCGATCCGCAAGTTACCATAAGCAGACGTTCCTTCCAACTCTACGTCTTAATCCCAGCGGGAACAGCTTCTTCAGGAGGCATCTAAGATGTCACACTCCACCACACGGCAAAATGACCGGGTTCCAGCCAACGAGATACTGGGTACGCCCCACGCCCCAAGCAACGGAAAACCTTCCTTCCCTTTTCTCGATCTGAAGGCTCAGTATGCCCCGATCAAAGACGAGATCATGGCAGCTCTGGCACGGGTGATGGAAAGCCAGCAGCTTATCCTGGGACCGGACGTTCAAGCCTTCGAAGAGGAGGTTGCAACTTATGTGGGCACGCGTTCTGCCGTCGGTTGCGCCTCGGGATCAGACGCCCTCCTGCTAGCCCTGCTTGCCGCTGGGATCGGGCCCGGTGACGAGGTCATCACCACCCCTTTCACCTTTGTGGCTACAGCAGGGTCGGTGGCAAGGGTTGGAGCCAAGCCCGTCTTCGTTGACATTCAACCGGAGACCTTCAACATTGATCCCGGTCTGGCCGCTAGAGCTGTCTCCAATCGAACTCGTGCCATCATACCGGTCCATCTTTTTGGCCTGGCCGCGGATCTCGACCCTATCTTAAAGACAGCCGAGGATTACAAACTGGCGGTGATCGAGGATGCCGCTCAGGCCATCGGCGCCCGGTACAACGGCATCAGCGTGGGAAGTCAGGGAACCTTCGGCTGCTTCAGCTTTTTCCCTTCCAAGAATTTGGGCGGCGCCGGCGATGGGGGATTGGTTACCACCAATGACCCGTTACTGGCTGAGCGTCTGCGGATCTTACGAGTCCATGGAAGTCAGCGCAAGTACTACTACGAATCCCTCGGAACTAACAGCCGATTGGACACGTTACAGGCCGCTGTTCTACGAGTCAAGTTGGCCCACCTTGACGAATGGACGAGAGCCCGGCAGCAAAACTCCGAGCGCTATCGAGCGCTGTTCACCGAACACGGGTTGGAATCTTACCTTAAGCTTCCTTCAACACCTGCCAATTGCTTTCACGTCTTCAATCAGTTCGTCATTCGATGTTCGGAACGAGATCGTCTGAAAGAATTCTTGCGGCAGCAGGGCATGCCTTCTGAAATCTACTACCCGATGCCATTGCATCTCCAACCCGCGTTCGCATATTTGGGGTACCAGGCAGGCCAGTTGCCCCACGCGGAAGCTGCCAGCCGGGAAGTTCTGGCGCTCCCCGTCTATCCCGAATTGAAACGGGAACACCAACTTGCGCTGGTCCGCGCGATCGCCAAATTCTATGGGACTGGGAACTAAATTCAGAAAGAGAGGGTAACAACGTGAGAGAAGAGATACCGCAACTCGCCGTCATCGGCTGCGGTTATTGGGGTCAGAATCTGGTGCGAAATTTCCACGAACTCAGCGCTCTGGAGGCGATTTGTGATGTCGATGAAGCGCGCCTTCAAGAGCTGGCAACAACATACGGAACCTTCGCTACTTCGAGACTTGAAGATGTCTTTAAGATGCCGAAGGTCAAGGCCGTCGCAATTGCCGCTCCGGCCGCCCAGCATTTCGAACTTGCCAAGAAATCAATGCTGGCCGGGAAAGACGTGTTTGTGGAGAAACCACTCTCCCTGCGGGTTGAAGAAGGGATGGAACTGGTTGAGATCGCCGATAAACACCAACGGATTCTGATGGTTGGACACCTCCTGCAGTACCATCCCGCGATTCTCGAATTGCGCCGGCTCATCCAGGAAGGGGAACTCGGCAGAATACAATACATCTATTCATCGCGGTTGAACTGGGGGAAGCTGCGCACCGAAGAAAACATCCTCTGGAGCTTTGCGCCCCATGACATTTCCGCCATCCTTTACCTTCTTGGCGAAGAGCCCGACTCTGTTGTCGCCCAAGCCGACAGCTATTTGAACCACCATGTCTGCGATACAACGCTGACCAGCCTGACCTTTCCGAGCGGCGTCAAAGCACACATCTTCGTCAGTTGGCTGCACCCGTTCAAGGAGCAGAAACTTGTTGTGGTCGGGGATCGGGAAATGGCGGTCTTTGATGATACGGAAGTGGATCGAAAGCTCGTCGTCTACCCCCACCGGATTGACTGGGTCGGCCGCGTCCCCGTGGCGCGGAAAGCCGAGGGAACGGTTGTGCCCATCGGCAAGAACGAACCGCTGCGGCTGGAATGCCAGCACTTTCTAGAGGCGGTGCGAGATCGAAAAAGGCCTCGAACCGATGGCAAAAACGGACTGCAGGTTTTGCAAATTCTGCAGGCCTGCGAGGAATCCATCCGGACCAAGGGACATCCCCTGGAAATCCGCACGTCGTCCGAGGCTTATTACATTCATCCGACTGCAGTGGTCGACCAACCGAGCGAAATCGGACAAGGCACTCGGGTATGGCATTTCTCCCACATTATGGCGAACAGTAGCGTCGGGAAAAACTGCATTTTGGGTCAGAATGTCCATATTGCCGCGGGAGTCCGAATCGGCAATAACGTAAAGATCCAAAATAACGTGTCGGTGTATTCCGGCGTGGAGCTTGAAGACGACGTCTTCTGCGGCCCGTCCATGGTTTTTACCAACGTCATCAACCCCCGCAGCCATGTGAACCGGAAGCACGAATACCTTCCCACCCTCGTGAAGCGCGGAGCAAGCCTGGGAGCCAACTCAACCATCGTGTGCGGGGTGAATGTCGGTCAATGCGCATTCGTCGCGGCAGGGGCTGTGGTGACTCACGACGTTCCCGATTACGCCCTGGTGATGGGCGTTCCCGCCAGGCAAGCCGGCTGGATGTGCCAATGCGGCGTGCGACTCGAGATGTCCGGCAATAAAGGCATCTGCTCGAGTTGCGGGGAAACTTATTGGCTTACTCGCGAAGGTTTGCAGAGGCAAGCCTACGCGCGATCCGCCTAATCAAGCCATCCACCGCCTGACAATCAACGATCTGCCCATGCCATTGCTCAGCCTTTTGCTTATTTTCGCCGCTGTCTTCTTGCTGTTTGTCCTGGCCCTCGTTTGGGTTCAGTGGCAGAAACACACCCGGCCTATTGCGCCCGAGTTGGACGATAACGGAGTCATGGGCGCCTCACTCGCAGTCGATGCGCCAAGGCCACCGCTAGAGCAAGTAATGCCTCAGACGGCAGTGGCAGAGTCACCGAGAAATCCTATAGGATCCGCCGCAACCGGGATGGCGCCGGAGCAAAGGTCAATTCCCTACGGAAGCAAATTCAGCTTCCGGACGCAGGTTGTAGTCGCAGGCCGGGCGGAACCGCATGAAGGGGGTCGGCCTGCCAGCGGTTCTTTTGGCGGTTCGGGAGCGGGTACGGTCAGCTCGGCAGAGCCTGGAAGGATAAGTTTCGCGGACTTTGAGCGGCGAGATTCTGCCCGATTTGACGCCGCACAAACACTTCGCCGTGAAGGGGAGACACGAAATTCCGTGACCATGGAGAACCCGGATGCCGCCCGGCCACGCTTCCATGATCAAGAAACCACGCTCTCCAGAGAGAAAACTTCGGCCAGGGTTGGAACCCAGAAACAACTTCACTCAACCATTGACGAGATGATGCCGTCGCTCCGTGTGGAGGTTGAGAGGTCCCCTCAGTATCAGAGGCCGGCACATAGCACTGTGAACATGCCGCCCACAAAGGGCAAAGCTAACGTCAGAGAAGCTGTTCGGACGATGCCAGATCGGCCGGGGAAGTCCAGTCTCTGGCACCTTTTCCCTTTGGGCCGGAACGATAAACCGCAACCCCAACAGGAACCCACCATTTATCCTCGCATGGTGATGGCCACTCCATACTTAAGGACTGCGCTGCATCTTTGCACGGAAATACAACGCGATGATGCGCCCAAGTTAGAACCTAGACCTGAAATTGTCGAATCCAGCTATGAAATTGATGAGGCGCCCCGCGTAAAATCTGAAGGCGAACGCATTTTGGTGCTGGCCTTGTGGTGGATCATCGTCCCTGCCGCGGTAATCTTCGCGTTCTATCCGTCAAAGTCCATCGAGATGCACCTGAAACCTGAACCCCCAGCCGAGTTCTTTTATCAGCAACAAGGCTGGAATGCCAAACGACAGGCTGCAGAGGATGCCCTGGCGCGAGCCTACTGGACATGCGCCATTCAGTCGATCCAGTACCAATACGCATTCAATAAAGAGCTTCCGGTGGCACCTCCTCCGCAATTTAACGTTGAGACCACAGACCCTGAAGAGAGCAACTCCGCCACCCGAGATCGTTACTGGGACAATTTAAGAGGGGTATGGACAATGCCTGATGTTTGGGAACAATCGTATGTCGCAAATCCCTCATGGATATCCGATCTGTTAGCGTACCTCCAGGAAGTCCTCAGAAAGTACACAACAAGTGTTCAAAAATTATCTTAGGTCAACTTTGCGCGATGCCTCCCAGATACCACGAGGCCATCATCGCAACGCGGCGCTTCCTCATGGCAGATTCCAACATTTGGGCATGACTTTGAGCTCCTTAAGATGACCGCAATTGCATGGTCCCAAGTTAATTCGTCAATAAGTAAGGGCCTTGGAAGAGATACCGCGTTGATAGATGATTGAGAATACTCGACGCCATCTATTGTCACACCAGAAATAACTCGTCCCTGTGCTCGTTGTTTTACCCAAGGAAGAGCGCAGAATCCAAATGAACACGATGCTTACATCCGTGACCGTTAACAAAAGCTCGATAGCTCGCTGGTACGGCATGGCGATTGGGGGTGGGATTATAGCCGCTCTCCTGATCGCGAATCCGGCAATTCATCCGCTCTGGGCACTGCTCGGGCTTCTCGTGTTGGTTGCGACTATTGAAGGACTGCTCAGATATCCAGCGGTGATGCTGGTTCCTGTGATTTTCATTCCCCAGTGGAAGGACCTATCCGTCTTTCGAGGCCTCCAAAGCCGCGTGGATCTTACGCTGGTGTCGCTGACTATCTTGTGCGCCGTAATCCTCTTTAATTTTATTGTCGCTTTAGCTCGAGGCGGATCAGCCAGGGAGTTCTTTGCCGGCCAAGGGAAAGGGATCGTTGCGTTTTTTATCTTTGCGGGCGTTGTGGCCCTGAGCTACTCATATACCCCGGCCCCGAACTGGGGTTTTACACAGGCAACGAGACTTTGCGGCATCGGAGGTTTATTGTTTATGTCGCCATTTGTCCTGATTCGAAAAGAGCAAGACTTCCGGCAATTCGCGGTCGCCTTCGTCTTCTTTGCCATGGCTCTGGCGGCAGAAATCATCTTCTTCCCCCGTTACGCCGTGACACAGTGGGGTTGGGCTTACGCCGTGAAGACGGACATCGGCGGAGGTTGGATTATCGGAATGGCCATCCTGTTGCTTTTTTATTACCCGTTTGCCGAATCTCCCTCTTCGAAGTGGTTCTGGAGATTGCTCTGCGGGCCGATATTGATCGTGGGACTTATCGCCGCAACGGCGCGGGGACCGCTCGTGTCCCTGTTACTCGTATTCATTTTGACCCCGCTGGTACTTCCGCGGAAAAGAGGGGCAAGCTCTAAGGCGCTTACCAGCATTGGCATTGTGCTGGCCCTGGTTGCCGCCAGCATCGTCGCGACCTCCCTGCTCCCTCATGTCGGCGGCAAGTATCGGGAAAAGACCAGAGAGATCGAGAGAGTCCTGCATGGATCGTGGCCGGGTGGAACGATGGGCGAACGGCTGGATTTCTACCAGGCAGCGCTCACGGAAATACCGGAAAAGCCGGTCCTGGGTTTGGGTGTAGGCGGATGGAGCGTCTTCTACTATGGCCATGATTACAAAAGCTACCCTCACAATCTCTTCTTGCTTGTGGCCGTTGAGGAAGGTCTCATTGGGATCATTGCCCTGGCCGCGTTTCTTTGGGTCGTGGGATCAACCATTAAGCGAATTCTCGCCGTGGCGGGGGAACGCTACGTCGTTCTGTTTGCACTCGTCGTTTTCTGCTTCGCTGTCAGTATGTTCAGTGGAGATCTCGACACGAATCGCTTGCTTTGGCTCTGGTGTGGGATGACCTTTGCCATTGCGCGGATGCTGCGCCTAGGGCCGGGGATGAGTCAACCATCGCGAAGATGGGAGCGTTCGGGGGAATTGTCTTACGCTTTTCCGACCTCAGACGCTGACCGCACATATTGAAAC
>Ga0307374_10010532_pt1 | contig 13369 bp, 12 predicted proteins | sample OX3MG_FD_202532 | JGI IMG/M metagenome (GOLD analysis project Ga0307374, IMG submission 202532) | Soil microbial communities from Risofladan, Vaasa, Finland - OX-3 | ecosystem: Environmental > Terrestrial > Soil > Coastal area > Acid sulfate soil | place: Finland: Risofladan, Vaasa | collected...
CGAAACCGGCCGCCGGCCCTTTTCTTGATGTTGAGGATACAGGGCGCCGCGCAAAAGGGGGGTAAAGGTGTGGGCGCCGCGCATAAAAAGGACATAAAGGCCGGGTTGGAAGCGGTGAACGCTCTGGCCCCCGAGGGGCCCGCTCCTGTCATCTCTCCGGCCGCGCCCTCGGCAGCGGGCGTAGCGCTCAGGCGGCAGCGCTACAGCAGATGCAACAAAGCCCCGCCTGCTGCAGAGACCAGCACGACCGACCAGGCCGGAAGCTTCCAGACGACCAGGAGCCCGAAGTCGAGGAGCGCGAGGGCGAGATCGAAGGGAGTGTGAATTGCGCTGGTCCAGATCGGGTGGTACAGGGCGGCAACCAGGAGTCCGACGACTGCCGCGTTGATCCCCCGCAAGGCGGCCTGGAAGGGCTCGAGGACGCGAAGGCGGCTCCAGAACGGAAGAATCCCGATAACAAGGAGAAACGAGGGGAGAAAGATGGCCACGAGCGCAATGAGCGCCCCCAGCCATCCGTGCGGAGCGGGGGCGCTTAGGGCGCCGAGATAGGCCGAGAAGGTGAAAAGAGGTCCCGGAACTGCCTGCGCCGCGGCATAGCCGGCGAGGAACTGAGAGTTGCTCACCCAGCCGGGGGGGACCACCGCCTGCTGCAGGAGGGGCAGGACGACATGGCCGCCTCCAAAAACGAGCGAGCCCACGCGAAAGAAAGAGTCGAAGAGGGAAAGGGCCTGTTCGCCCACCGCCCCGTCGAGGATCGGGAGCCCCAAGAGGAGAAGCGGAAAGACAATCAGGGAGGCGACGGCGACGCGGCGCCCGATCGGGACCGTTATCGGAGCCGCCGGCTGCCCTCCACTTCCCCGCAGGAATCCCCATCCGATGAGACCGGCAACGACGATGACGCCGATCTGCACCGTCGACTGCGGCCAGAGGAGGAGCGCGATGGAAGAGAGAATAGCCATGGTAGCGCGAGGCGTGTCCGTGCAGAAGGAGCGCGCCATCCCAAGGACCGCCTGGGCGACTACCGCGACCGCGACGACGAGGAGGCCGTGAAGCCAGACAAACTCGGCCGTGGTGTCGAGCGCGGCCGTCACGTAGGCGAAAAGGGTAAGGAGGATGGCGGAGGGCAGGGTGAAGCCGAGCCATGCGGCGATTCCGCCCGGGATGCCTGCACGAGTCAGCCCAAGCGCGATCCCCATCTGACTGCTCGAAGGTCCCGGCAGCGACTGGCAGAGGGCGATGAGATCGGCGTAGGCACCCTCGGCGAGCCACTTGCGGCGAACGACAACCTCTTCGCGGAAGTACCCCAGGTGCGCGATCGGCCCTCCGAAGGAGAGGAGGCCAAGTCGTGCGAAAACTCGAAAGACCTCAAGAAAAGAGCCCCGGCGCGCAGCCCGCTCGTGGGGAGGCTCTCCTCGGGACCTGATTTCATCGCTCACTTTTTCCCCCCGAGTCGCCACTTTACCTACTCCCTTTGATGTGGTACACTCCCTACGAAGCCAATTCCCCCATACAAAACCAACTGAAAAAGTACGCATTCGGTCTCCTATGTTGTCCACCACGGCGTTCGCCTCCGTCGAGCGCCTGAGAGATATGTTTCGTAGGAGGTACTCACATGGCCGATTGCGCGGGAATTACTACGTGTCCCTTCTTCAACGACAAGATGCAGAACATGCCCTTCATCGCTGAGATGATGAAGAGGCACTACTGCAAGGACGACTTTGAGCACTGCGCCCGTTTCATGGTCAAGCAGAGGCTCGGCAAGGAGAAGGTGCCGGGCGACCTCTTCCCCAATCAAAGTGCGAAGGCGGAGAAGCTCATCGCCGCTGCGGGAGTGGTGTAGCTCGCACCTGGTCGCCAGCCTTGACAGCTGCGAGAAGACGTGAGATTATTGTTACAGAGGCGAGGATATTGGATTCGTTCTGTGCTCCACTTCCTCGCCCCCCTCTGATGCGGTCGCAATATACGTGAAGATTCCTCTAATAAATGCCGTAAATTCACGATAACGCGATCGGAGGTGGCACATGGGCAGCACTGTCTACTCCGTTATCAAGAAATACGGAGGAGATTCGACCCGACTCATGGATATCCTCATCGACGTACAGTCGGAGCTAGGGTATCTCTCCGACTGGACCGTCGATCAGGTTTCCAAGTCTCTCGATATCCCGCGAGTCGAGGTCGAACAGACCCTCTCCTTCTATCACTTTTTCGCCCGAGAACCGCGCGGCAAGTACACTGTCTACCTGAACACGAGCGTGGTCGCCGGTTTCTACGGCCGCGCCAAGGTGGCGGCGGCCCTTGAAGAGGCGGCCGGGTGCCGTTTCGGCGAGGTCTCCCCCGACGGACTCATCGGACTGTTCGACACCGCGTGCATCGGGATGAGCGATCAGGAGCCTGCAGCCCTCATAGGCGATGCGGTCTTCCCCCGGCTCACCGCCGAACGGGCGCGCGAGCTCGTCGCAGGAATGCGCTCGGGGGCGTCCATCGACGAGCTGCGGGGGCGAGCCTATGGCGACGGCCAGAACAGGAATCCGCTCATCCACTCGGCGGTCACAAACCACATCCGCAGGCGCGGCGAGGTGGTCTTTTCCGAGTATCGCCCGGGCGAGGCCGTCCGGCGAATCATCACCGACCTCTTAAGCTCGAGCAATGTCATCGACCTGGTGAAGCGCTCCTCCCTTCGCGGACGGGGGGGGGCGGGCTTCCCGACCGCTATGAAATGGGACGTCGCCCGCAAGGCGCCAGGCGAGCCGAAGTACATCTTCTGCAACGCCGACGAGGGGGAGCCCGGGACCTTCAAGGATCGGGTTATCCTCACGGAGCTGCCCAAGCTCGCCTTCGAGGGAATGGTCGTCGCGGCCTACGCGGTCGGGGCACGCTGGGGGATCCTCTATCTGCGCAACGAGTACCGCTACCTGCGCGACTACCTGGAGAATGTCCTCGAGGAGATGCGGCGCGATTGCCTCCTCGGCATGGCGATCGGCGGGGCACGCGGTTTCAATTTCGATATCCGCATCCAGTTCGGCGCCGGAGCCTACGTCTGCGGGGAGGAGTCAGCCCTCATCGAATCGGCCGAGGGCAAGCGCGGCGAGCCACGCGATCGGCCGCCCTACCCGGTCGAGAACGGCTACCTCGGCAAGCCGACCGTCGTGAACAACGTCGAGACCTTCTGCTCGGTCGCCAAGATCGTCCTCAATGGGCCCGAGTGGTACAATGCGATCGGGACGCCCCAGTCGCGGGGTACCAAGGTGCTCTCGGTATCGGGCGACTGCGGCGCCCCCGGGATTTACGAGATTCCCTGGGGCTTCACCGTGAACGATGTCCTTGTAATGGCAGAAGCGAGCGAGGTTCAGGCTGTCCAGGTGGGAGGTCCCTCCGGTTCCTGCATCGGACCCGACGAGTTCGGCCGCACCCTCGCCTACGAGGACCTTGCGACCGGAGGCTCGCTTATCATCATCGGGAAGACGCGCGATCTCCTGGCGGATGTCGTTCTCAACTTCACCGAGTTTTTCCGCGAGGAGTCCTGCGGCTCGTGCGTCCCGTGCCGGGCGCTCACCGGCATGTCCAAGGTGCTCCTCGAGAAGATCATCGCCGGCAAGGGGACGCGAGCCGACCTCGACAGCTTCCTCTCGTGGGCGCCCATCATGAAGAAGAACCGATGCGGGCTGGGCCAGACGGCGCTCAACCCCATTGTCACCACTATCAAGAACTTCCGCCCGCTCTACGAGAAGCGGCTCCGTGAAGGCAGCCCTGCGATCAACCCGGCATTCGATCTCAGCCAAGCGGTTGTCGCCTACGATCGGGCGGCGGGCGCGTAGGGGGAAAAGATGGCATTCGTCAAGTTCACCATAGACGGCAAAGAGTGCATGTCGGACGAGGGCAAGTACCTGGTCGAGGCTGCCCGGGAGAACGGCGTCTACATCCCCACCCTCTGCAACTATCCCGGCATTCGCCCGCGCGGTTCCTGCCGGATCTGCACGGTAGCGATCGGAGTCGGGACCTTTACCGCCTGTACCACGCGGGTCGCCGAAGGGCTCGAGGTGCACTGCGCCACGGAGGAGCTCGAAGACTTCCGCAAGAAGGTGATCGAGATCCTCCTCGCCGAGGGGAACCACTTCTGCCCCACCTGCGAGAAGTCGGGGAACTGCGAGCTCCAGGCCCTCGCCTACCGTTACCGGATCACGGTCCCCTCCTTTCCCTACATGTTCCCGAAGCGCGAGGTGGAGGCCTGGCATCCGAAGCTCCTGAAGGACCACAACCGCTGCATCCTCTGCAAGCGCTGCATCCGTGGGATCACGAATGCCGACGGCAAGGCGCTCTTCGCCTTCGGCAAACGGGGTGACCAGATCCAGATCAATATCGATCAGGAAACTTCCAAGGACATCGACGACGACCTCGCTCAGAAGGCCATGGACCTCTGCCCGGTCGGTGCGATGATCCGCAAACGAAAGGGCTTCGATACCCCGATCGGACGCCGTCGCTACGACCGGCAGCCGATCGGAAGCGACGTGGAGGGGTAGCAACAATGCCAAAGAAGGTCCTAGCGACGACGTCGCTCGCGGGCTGCTTCGGCTGCCACATGTCGTTCCTTGACATCGATGAGCGCCTCTTCGACCTCATCGAGCTGGTGGAGTTCGACCGCTCTCCCATCGACGACCTAAAGACCTTCACCAGGGAGTGCGACATCGGGCTCATCGAGGGCGGCTGTTGCAACGACGAGAACGTTCATACCCTTATCGATTTTCGAAAGCACTGCAAGGTGCTCGTGTCGGTCGGGGAGTGCGCCATTATGGGCGGCCTGCCCGCGATGCGCAACGGGATCCCCTTGAGCGAGTGCCTCGAGGAGGCCTACCTCCGCGGGCCCACCGTTCGCGATGTCAACCTGAAGCGAGTTATCCCCAACGATCCGGATATCCCGAAGATCCTCGATCGAGTCTATCCCTGCCACGAGGTCGTGAAGATCGACTACTTCCTTCCCGGTTGCCCGCCCCGGGCGGACCTCATCTGGAATGCCCTCGTTGCCCTGGTGACCGGGGGCACGCTCGATCTGCCTTATGAAGTCGTGAAGTACGACTAGAGCGACGAAACCGGAACAGCCGGCGACTCTCGGGGCGGCCATTCGGCCACGTTCGCGGCTTGCCGGCGCGGAGGCACGATGACAACAAAGATTACTATCGGACCGGTGACCCGCGTCGAGGGCCACGGCAAGGTGACTATTCAGATAAACGACAAGGGTGAGGTGGAGCAGAGCCGCCTCCATATCGTCGAGTTTCGGGGCTTCGAGCGCTTTGTCCAGGGAAGACCCTATTGGGAGGCGCCGGTCCTCGTGCAGAGGCTGTGCGGAATCTGCCCCGTGAGCCATCACCTGGCCGCCGCGAAGGCGATGGATGTCGTCGTCGGCGCGGGAACCGGCGCGGGACTCACGCCGGTCGCCGAAAAGATGCGCCGCCTCATGCACTACGGCCAGATCTTCCAATCCCACACCCTGCACTTCTTCCACCTCGCCTCGCCCGATCTCCTCTTCGGCTACGACGCCGATCCGGCGAAGCGGAACGTCATCGGCGTTGCGCTGGAAAACCCCGAGCTCGCCCGACACGCGGTCCTCATGCGAAAGTGGGGTCAGGAGGTGATCGCCGCCACCGCCGGCAAGAAGATCCACGGCACCGGTGCGGTCCCGGGCGGCGTCAACAAGAACCTCCAACCGGAGGAGCGCGACCTTCTCCTTGCGGGACCGGACTCGATGAATGCAGACACCATGGTCGAGTGGGCCCTGTCCGCCGTCGCCTTCTTCAAGGACTACTACCGCTCGCATCGGGAGTTCATCGACAACTTTTCCCACTTTCCGTCGAATCACCTGTCGCTCGTTCGAAAAGATGGGGCGCTCGACCTCTACCATGGAGTGATTCGGGCAATCGACTCCGAAGGAAAGCGGATCATCGACGACGTCGATTACCAGGATTACCTCCTCTACATCCGCGAGGAGGTCCGTTCGTGGAGCTACATGAAGTTCCCCTTCATTAAGGCGCTCGGCCCTGAACGCGGCTGGTACCGCGTCGGTCCCCTTGCCCGCCTGAACACCGCGGAGTTCATCCCGAGCCCGCTTGCTCAACGTGAGTTCGAGGAGTACAAGGCTGCCACCGGGCGGGTGAATGACCGCTGCATGCACACCCACTGGGCTCGACTCATCGAGGCGCTCCACGCAGCCGAGATGATCCGCTCGCTCTTGCGCGATCCGGATCTCCAGGGAACGAATCTCTGCGTCGCAGGCACGCGCGAAAAGCGAGGAGTGGGGGTAATCGAGGCACCACGCGGAACCCTCTTCCACGAGTACGAGGTGAGCGAGAGCGACCAGATCACGATGTGCAACCTTATCGTCTCGACGACGAATAACAACGAGCCGATGAACCGGGCCGTCAACTTCGTCGCGCGGGCGATGATGACCGGCAAGCAGAAGATCACCGAGCCGATGATGAACGCCGTCGAGGTGGCGATCCGCGCTTACGATCCCTGCCTTTCTTGTGCGACCCATGCGGCTGGCAGGATGCCGCTCGAGATCACGATGGTGGGGCCGGAAGGCGACCTGATCGACCGCCGGGAGACCGATTGAAGATCCTCATCCTTGGTTTTGGAAACCCCGGGCGCGCCGACGATGCCCTCGGCCCCCTTCTCATCGAGGAGCTCGAGCGACGAAGGGCCGCCATCGAGGGCGGTGCTCCCGCCGCACGCGCCGCCGGGATCCAGGCCGTAGACTACGACGCGACTGCCGGCGCCGCCCAGCCCGCGTCCCCGGCCGTCGCGCCCGCCCGCGAGATCGACCTCGCATGGAGCTACGAGCTAGCCGCCGACCACGCCTACGACCTCGCCCGCCATGATCTCACGATCTTCGTCGACGCGGCGCGCAGGCAGGCGGAAGGGGTTCGGCTCCGCAGCGTTCGGCCCAGCCGTTCGGTTACCTTCTCGACCCACGCGATGACCCCCGCCTCGGTGCTCGCCCTCGCGCGGGAGCTCTACCGCGCCAAACCCGAGGTTCATCTCCTCACAATCCGCGGTTATCGCTGGGGGTTGGGAGAGGGGCTTTCGCCCGGCGCTGCCGACAATCTCGCGGCGGCCGCGAAGCTCGTCGAAGGGATTCTCACCTGCGGCGGCACCGGTATGCCTCCGGCAGGATGATCCCTCGTAGTCCGCCAGAAGCACCCCATTCCATCCCGACCTCCCGCTCGAAGGCGTCTTTCCGACAGGCACTCAGTCGCCGAGCGCCCTCGAACGGCGCGACGTTCTCGATCAGGCCGTGGCGAATCATCCCTTCAACGGTCCCGCGATCATCGAGGGCCGGCTTCACGCGCAGGTCTCGACCCCTCATGCGTTCGTACCACGTGCGCTTCAGCGCCTGGCTCGCGTCCGCGTACTCACGGGCGCTTTGAAACTCGAGGATCGCCCGGTCGTAGTTGGCCTCCTCGATCGCCCGCTTTCCCGCATCGAGGTAGGCCGCGGCATCGTCAAGCTCCGACCTCACGTTCGGTCCGCCCCGCGTCATCTCCCCGCGAATGCCGGCCACCGTCGACCGGTTGCTCTCTCGGGTCGAGACGACGCTTGAGACCTTCTGCGCAAGAAGCTTTCCTACCCCGCTGCTGCCTATGTCACGCGATGCGAAGAGCAGGGCCTTGACCGCATAGGTGCCCGGCTGGGCAAGGATGATCTTGGAGCCTGATGCGGATAGCTCGAGCGACGCTCCGCCTTCGAGACGAATGGTGGCCTCGCTGCCGATCGTGTCGCCTATTGCCACGGGATCCCACCCGGTGCCGCTCGTCACCTCGACCACGCCCTCGCTGTACTCCACGCGAAGGGACTGGGCCGGAATAGAGCTGACCGAGACGATAGAGATGAGAGAGAATAGTACTAGCACCCTGGACATACGCGTGCTCCCTCGCGAAAAGGGAGCTCCTCCGTTCTTCGGACAACGGGAAGTCCATGATCACGCCCGGGAAGGCTCCCGGGACGGAACCACGCCGAAGGAAGCGCCGATGACAGGAATGCTATGAGCCCAATTATATCTCAGAAATTGAATGTTCTGGGGCGAATTTCCGCCCGGCTAACAGATTCTCGGAAGCTGCTCGCCGGAGAGCATGTCGACGATGCGCTCCGCCCCGATGCGGCTGCGTAGGTAGACCTTCCCGGGATGCGCCTCGACCACCTCGCCGATGACGGCAGCCTGTGCCCCCAGGGGATGAGAGCGCAGCGCCTCGAGCGCCGCGTCGGCGGCTTCACGCGCCACGATCGCGAGGAGCTTGCCCTCGTTTGCGACGTAGAGGGGATCAAAGCCGAGGATCTCGCAGGCACCGCGGACCGCCTCGCCGACCGGGATCTTGGCCTCATCGAGGCGCATTCCGACGTCGCCTGAGGAGGCGATCTCGTTCAAGGCGCTCGCCACGCCGCCACGGGTGGGGTCGCGCAGCACGTGGAGGTGCTCCCCCGCGGCCTCGAGCAGGCCGGCAACCAGCTCGTAAAGCGGAGCGGAGTCGCTCGAAAGCGCGGTCTCGAACTCGATCCCCTCGCGAAGCGACATGATGACGATGCCGTGCACCGCAATCTCTCCGCTCACGAGGATGAGGTCGCCCGGCCGGGCGCGCTGCGGCGCGATCTGCACCCCCTCGGGGACAATCCCGATGCCGGCGGTGTTGATGAAGAGGCCGTCCCCCTTGCCGCGGTCGACGACCTTGGTGTCGCCGGTCACGATCGGAACACCGGCGCGCGCCGCCGCCTCGCGCATGGAGCTCACCGCGCGCCACAGGGTCTCCATCGGGAGCCCTTCCTCGATAATGAAGGCCGAGGAGAGGGCGATCGGGCGTGCACCGCACATCGCGAGGTCGTTCACCGTTCCGTGCACCGCAAGCGAGCCGATGTCGCCGCCGGGGAAGAAGAGCGGACTCACCACGAAGGAGTCGGTCGAGAAGGCGATGCGGCCCTCGGGGACGGCGAGCGTCGCCCCGTCGTGGAGCATCTCGAGCGCGGGGTTGGCAAAGGAGCGGACGAAGAGCTTGTCGATGAGGCTTTGGGTCAGGCGCCCCCCGCCGCCGTGAGCGAGGAGAACCGTGGGATACTCGCTCTTGGGGATGGGACACTGAAGGGCGTTGAAATCAACCTGCCGCTCGCTCATGGCTCCTCCCGTACTGGTAGTAGGCCGCGCAGGCTCCCTCGGAGGAGACCATCGGAGCGCCGAGCGGGTGCTCCGGCGTGCATTCGACTCCGAAGGCGGGGCACTCGTTGGGTTTGGCCCTTCCCTGGAGGATGCGCCCTGCGATGCACACCGAGGGCTCCACCGGACGTATCGAGCCGACCTCGAAGCGGCGCTCGGCGTCGAATTGCGCGAAGGCCGGCCGCAGACGGTAGCCGCTGCGCGGGATCGTCCCGATCCCCCGCCACTCGCGGTCGCTCACCTCGAAAAGCTCACTCAGGGCTCCTTGAGCCGCCCGATTTCCCTCGCGGGTGACGACGCGCGAATAGGGGTTCTCCACCCCGAAGCGCCCCTCTTCGAGCGCCTTGATCGCGAGGTAGATCCCCTGCAGGAGGTCGACCGGCTCGAAGCCGGTGACAACAATGGGAACCCGGTAGCGCTCCGCGATCGGCTCGTACTCCCAGTAGCCCATGATCGCGCAAACGTGGCCCGCCGCGAGGAAGCCCTGCACGCGATTTTCCGGCGAGCCGAGGATCGCCTCCATTGCCGGCGGGACGAGGACGTGCGAGCTCAGGATCGAGAAGTTCGACACGCCGCGCCGCCGGGCCTCGAGGACCGCCATGGCATTGCCGGGGGCCGTGGTCTCGAAGCCGACCGCAAAGAAAACCACCTCCCGGTCCGGATGCTCCTGCGCTACCTTGAGCGCATCGAGCGGCGAGTAGACCATCCGCACGTCGCCGCCTTCCGCCTTGACCGTGAGAAGATCATCCTTGCTTCCGGGAACGCGGAGCATGTCGCCGTAGGAGGTGAAGATAACCCCCGGCTGGCGAGCTATCGCGATTGCGCGGTCGATCGAGGCGAGCGGAGTCACGCACACCGGGCAGCCCGGTCCGTGCACGAGCGTCACCTCGGTGGGAAGCAGGCGGTCGATCCCGGACTTGACGATGGTGTGGGTCTGGCCGCCGCAGATCTCCATGAGCGTCCAGGGGCGGGTGACGATGCGGCCGATCGCGTCGACGAAGCGGCGCGCATCTTCCTCCCCCCGATACTCGTCAACGTACTTCATGACCGTCGCCCGGCTTCTGCGAGGCCGGAGCCTGGGGAGCGCCCGACGCTCCGAGAAGCTCGTCCATTTCCGCAAGCATCTCAAAGACCTTTTGCGCCTCCTCCTCTTCGACACGGCTTATCGCGAAGCCCGCGTGGGTCATCACGTAGTCGCCGACCTTGGCCTCGGGAAGGTAGGAAAGACAGATCTCCTTGATGACGCCGCCGAAGTCCACCCTTCCCATCGAGGTCTCTCCGCTCTCGATCCGTATCTGTATCAACTTGCCGGGTACCGCAAGACACATCGGTCTACCTCCAGATCATCGTCATTGAGAACGCCATTTTCGGGATGAACTTTTTGAGGTTTCTTCGCATGAACACGACCGGAAAGCGGCGCTCAATATCGCTCACTATACCGACGAGCCGCGCCATGCCCTCAGTGCAGATGGGCCGCGGCTTTGCCATCTATGCCCAAAGGCCGCACCCGCCCTGCCGCTCATAGCGCGCGGGCGGCCGCGACAACGACCTGGCCCAGGCCTATGCAGCCGTCGTTCGGCGGGAGCTGCCGGTGCTGAATCACCCGGTGTCCTCCCTCGATGAGCCTGCGTGCCGCCCCTTCGAGGAGGAGCCGGTTCTGGAAGCAGCCGCCGCTCAATGCGACGTTCGCCGCCTCGACCCGCCGGGCAACCTCCGCAATCGCCTTTACCAACGTCGTATGGAACCTGACTGATAGTATATCCTTTTCGATCCCCTTGTGCAAATCCTCGATGAGCGCGAGGAGGAGGGGCCGCCAGTCAAGGATGAGCGGCGCGCTGGACCACGGCGCGCCTGCGGTGCTGCTGGACTCCTCGCCCGAGAGTCGGTCGCCCGCGCTTGTCCCGGGCATGAGGCTCGCGGCACCGGGACCGCTTTCCGCGACTTCGAAGGGATAGGCCTCCGAGGCGCCTCCCTCCCCCCGGCCCGTGGCAGCCCACTCGAGCGCCATGGCCGCCTCACCCTCGAAGGTCGCTCGATCGCAGAGGCCGAGGAGCGCGGATACCCCGTCGAAGAGGCGTCCCGCGCTCGTGGTGACGGGAGCATTGAGGCCGCTTGAGAGCATGCGAGCAAGGACACGCCGCGCCTGCGGCGCGATCGAGCGGACCACGGCGAGATCGTCCCGCGCAAACGCCTCCGCACCGAAGAGCTCCCACAGAAGGGAGAATGCGATTCGCGCCGGCTCCCTCACTGCAGCCTCGCCCCCGGGAAGACGGAAGGGGCTTAAGGAGGCCACTCGGGCGAAACCCGCTGCATCGCCGAGCAGAAACTCGCCGCCCCATACCGTCCCATCACTCCCATAGCCGGTCCCATCCCAGATGACCCCCAGCGACCGCTCCTCCACGCCGTTTTCAGCAAGGCAGGCGGCGAGGTGGGCATGGTGGTGCTGAACTGCGATCGCCGGCACTCCCCGGGCCGCCGCAGTCTCGGCCGCCCACCTCGTCGAGAGGTAGTCGGGGTGGAGATCGTGGGCGATAGCCGCCGGTACCGCTTCATAGAGCTGGAGGAAGTCGGCGATGACCCGCTCGAAGGCCGCCATGGCCTGCGGCGTTTCGAGGTCGCCGATGTGCTGGCTGACGAAGATGCTCGTCCCGACGCTCAAGGCGATGGCGCTCTTCATGTGCGCCCCCACGCCCAGAACGGGCGGAAGCTCGCGCGTGACGCTCACCGGGAGTGGGGCGTAGCCTCTGGCGCGCCGGAGCATCCGCGGGATTCCGCCGACCATCCACACGACGCTGTCGTCCACGTGGCGGGCGATCGGCCGATCATGCACCAGAAACAGATCTGCGACCCGCCCGAGGCGCGCGAGCGCCTCTCGCTCGTCGGTACAGATCGGCTCGTCGCTCAGGTTGCCGCTGGTCGCTACGACCGCACGGCCGACCTCGGCAAGAAGGAGGTGATGGAGCGGCGCGTAGGGTAGCATGACCCCAAGCGTAGGACTTCCCGGAGCGACGGTCTCGGCCACCGGGGCGCCCTCGAGCCGCGACAAGAGCACTATGGGGCACTCGGGAGAGCGAAGAAGCGCTGCCGCCTCGTCGCTCATCGAAACGAGCCTCTCGGCCTGCGTGAGATTTCGCGCCATGAGGGCAAAGGGCTTTCGCGGGCGATCCTTCCGAAGGCGCAAGAGGGCGCACGCCTCGTCGCTCTCCGCGTCGGCGAGGAGCAGAAAACCCCCGATACCCTTCAGCGCGAGAATCGAGCCGCTCCGCACGGCCTCGGCGGCGGCGTGCAACGCCTCGTCCCCCTCGGCTATCACCTCACCGCGAGGTGACCAGAGTGCCAGGCGCGGACCGCATGCGGGACAGGCGTTCGGCTGCGCGTGAAAGCGGCGATCCTCCGGCTCCTCGTACTCCCGAAGGCAGTCGGGACACATCGCAAAGCGGCGCATCGTGATGTTGGGCCGGTCATAGGGAAGGGATTCGATTATCGAGAAGCGCGGCCCGCAGTTGGTGCAGTTGGTGAAGGGGTAGGCGTAGCGCCGGTCGCCGGGGTCGAAGAGCTCGCGGAGGCAGTCGTCGCAGGTCGCGAGGTCGGGAAGAACGACGACGCTCTTTGCGCCGGCCCGGTTGCTCTCACGGATCTCGAAGCGGCGGTAGCCTAGGGGCGGGAGCCAGGTCGCATCGAGCGACAGGATCAGCGCGCGCGGCGGCTTCTCGGAGCGAAGGCGTTCGAGAAAGCGCTCGAGCGCCGCGCGCGAGCCCTCCACCTCCGCGATAACCCCCTGCGTGTCGTTCGCCACCCACCCGGCGAGCGAGAGGCCCGTCGCGAGGCGGTAGACGAAGGGCCGAAAGCCGACCCCCTGCACCGCCCCGCGGATGTCGACCTGGAGGCGATGAGCGCCCGAAGACTGCATCGCATCTCTATTCATCAGGCTTCACTCCATGCATTCTTGACCGGCAGGCCGACGATGTCAATCAACGGCTGCTAATGACCTACCCCTGCCGGAAGTCCGAGAGAATGGGAGCCGCCAGTCCTCGAGCAAAGTCAATGTGATGCACAGGATCCGACTCCTTCCGCAAGTCGGAAACCGACAGCTTTTTCGGCGAATCGTCCTTCGTCCGCCTAAGGCTCAACCCGTTGAGACAGATCCACCACACTCTTGGGGGGGGATCGTTCGGGCAA
>Ga0307374_10010533_pt1 | contig 13368 bp, 9 predicted proteins | sample OX3MG_FD_202532 | JGI IMG/M metagenome (GOLD analysis project Ga0307374, IMG submission 202532) | Soil microbial communities from Risofladan, Vaasa, Finland - OX-3 | ecosystem: Environmental > Terrestrial > Soil > Coastal area > Acid sulfate soil | place: Finland: Risofladan, Vaasa | collected...
CCCCACCAGGAGGTGGTCTTCCCCACCCGGGCACAGTACCCGGTGGTGGTCGAGGGGTACAAGGACGGCGGGTTCGAGATGTGCGCCGACCTGTGTGCCGTCGACTACCTGGCCCATCCGGGGCGCCGCCTGCCCGAGGGGGTGCGGCCCGAGCGGTTCGAGGTCGTGGTCAACCTGCTGTCGCTGAGCCAGGCCCGCAGGGTGCGGGTGCGGGTGCAGGTGCCGGGGTCCGACGCCGAGGTCCCCACCCTCTTCGAGCTCTACCCCGGGGTCGAGGCCATGGAGCGGGAGGCCTACGACCTCTTCGGCATCGTGTTCACCGGTCACCCCGACATGACCCGCATCCTCCTCCCCGAGGACTGGGAGGGCCACCCCCTGCGCAAGGACTACGGGGTCGGTCGGGTGCCGGTGCAGTTCAAGGGAGCACCGGGGCCGAGATGAGCGATCTGCAGGCCGGGACCCCCGCCGACGCCGGGTCCGACCAACCCCGCCCCGACACCGTGCTCGACCCCCCCCTGGCGGGTGACGCCTACCTCCGGCCCGGGCCGGGCGGCGAGCCCGAGGGTCTGGCGGCCGAGACCTGCGAGGGACCCCAGGAGCTGAGCCGGCGCGCCGAGACCCACCCCGACGAGCTGCGCCGCGAGGTGGGTGCGGTCCTGCGCCTCCCCGAGGGCGTCGCCGTCGACCCCTCGGACATCGACATCGAGCAGTCCGACGACGAGACCATGATCATCAACATGGGCCCGCAGCACCCCTCCACCCACGGCGTGCTGCGTCTCATGCTGGAGCTGGACGGCGAGACCGTCCTGCGCACCAAGCCGGTGATCGGCTACCTCCACACCGGCATGGAGAAGACGGCCGAGGAGCTCACCTACGTGCAGGGGTCCACCAATGTGACCCGGATGGACTACCTGGCCCCGCTGCACAACGAGCTGGTGTTGTCCCTGGCCGTCGAGGCGCTGCTCGGCGTGGAGATGCCCCCGCGCTCGGACTGGATCCGCATGTTGCTGGTCGAGCTCAACCGGGTGTCGTCCCACCTGATGTGGATGGCCACCAACGGCATGGACATCGGGTCGACATCCATGATGATCTACGGCTTCCGCGAGCGCGAGATGATCCTGGCCTTCTTCGAGAAGACAACGGGGCTCCGGATGAACCACAACTTCATCCGGCCGGGGGGCACCGCGGCCGACCTCCCCGACGGGTGGGAGGACGACGTCTCCATCATCTGCGACACCGTCCTGCCCCGCACCGACGAGTACGACGAGCTGCTGACCGGTCAGCCGGTGTTCCGGCAGCGGTCGGAGGGGATCGGCGGGCTGTCGGCCGAGGAGGCCCTGGCCCTCTCGCTCACCGGTCCCATCCTGAGGTCCACCGGGGTGCCCTGGGACCTGCGCCGGGCCATGCCCTACCTCCGCTACGACGAGGTCGACTTCGACGTGATCGTGGGGACCTTCGGGGACAACTTCGACCGGTACTCGATCCGCCTCAACGAGATACGGGAGTCGATCAGGATCATCCGCCAGATCGTGGAGAAGATGCCGCCGGGTGACTACCGGGTGCAGGACAAGAAGGTGACGCCGCCGCCTCGGGGCCGGATCGACGAGTCGATGGAGGCCCTCATCCACCACTTCAAGGTGTTCACCGAGGGGTTCAAGGTCCCCGAGGGCGAGGTCTACGTGGCCGTCGAGTCCCCGCGGGGCGAGCTGGGCTGCTATCTCGTCTCCGATGGGTCGCCCAAGCCATACCGGATGCACATCCGGGGGCCGAGCTTTGTCAACCTGCAGGGGCTGCCCCTCATGATGCGGGGTGGCCTGCTGGCCGACGCCGTAGCCATCACCTCGTCGGTCGACCCGGTGATGGGCGAGGTCGACCGATGACCGATCCGGTCACGCCGACCCCGGTGGGGAGCCCCCGGCGGTCGGGGCGGCACGGGACGTCCGTGCCCAGCCATCTCGACGCCGACACGCTGGCCGAGGCCCACCGGCTCATCGCCCTGTACCCCGAGCCCCGTTCGGCCCTCATCCCCCTCTGCCACCTGGCCCAGGAGCAGGACGGCTGGCTCACCCCTGAGGCCATGAGCGACATCGCCGCGCTGGTCGGGGTGACGCCGACCGAGGTGCTCGGCACCGCGTCCTTCTACGACATGCTCCACACCGAGCCGGTGGGCAGCCACGTGGTGGCGGTGTGCACCAACATCGCCTGCCTGCTGGGCGGGGCCGCCGAACTGCTGGAGCACGCCGAGAGGTCGCTCGGGGTCAACACCGGTGGGACCACCGCCGACGGGGCGATCACCCTCGAGGAGGCCGAGTGCCTGGCCGACTGCGACCGGGTTCCGTGCGTGCAGGTCAACCACCGGTTCGTGGGCGCCCAGACCCCGGACAGCTTCGATGCGCTGGTCGCCGATCTCCGGTCGGGGGCCCGGGCCGCCGACATCCCCGCCCATGGCACGCTCAACCGGGTGCGACGGGCCAACGGCCTCGAGGCCGATCCCGACCGGGTGGCCGCCGAACGGACCGCCATGGCCGAGGCCCAGGCCCGCCGGGCCGCCGACGCCGAGGCGGCCGCCGCCACCGTGGGCGGCGGGACCGGCCGTGGGGGAGGGGGCTCCTAGTGGCCGTCACCGACCCGCCCAAGATCGTCACCAGCCGGCTCGGCTATCCCGACTCCCACACGCTGGAGCGGTACCTGGCCACCGGCGGCTACGAGGGCCTGCGCAAGGCCCTGACCATGACGCCCGAGGCGGTGGCCTCCGAGGTGGACGCGGCCAGCCTGCTCGGTCGGGGCGGCGCCGGGTTCCCGGCCGGACGCAAGTGGGCCATGCTGCGCAAGAGCCCGGTGACCTACCTGGTCGTCAACGGGGACGAGAGCGAGCCGGCCACCTTCAAGGACCATCTGCTGGTGGAGCGCGATCCCCACCAGCTCCTCGAGGGCGTGCTCATCGCGGCCTACGCCCTGCAGGTGACCCGGGTGTTCGTCTTCATCCGGGGCGAGTTCGCCCTGGGCCTCGAGCGGGTGCAGGCGGCGCTCAACGAGGCCTACGGCCTCGGCGCGGTGGGAGCGGACATCTTCGGGTCGGGGTTCTCGGTGGACGTGGTGGTCCATCCGGGGGCCGGGGCCTACATCTGCGGCGAGGAGACCGCCCTGCTCGAGTCGCTGGAGGGCAAGCGCGGCTTCCCCCGCATCAAGCCTCCGTACTTCCCGGCGGCCATCGGCCTCTACGGCGCCCCCACCGTGGTCAACAACGTCGAGACCATGTCCAACCTGCCGTGGATCGTCGTCCACGGCGGCGCGGCCTTCGCCGCGCTGGGCGAGGGCCGCTCCACTGGGACTCGCCTGTTCGCCCTGGCCGGTCACGTGGCCAACCCCGGCGTCTACGAGCTCGAGATGGTCAAGACCACATTCGACGACCTGATCAACGCCCCGGTGCTGGGCGGGGGCATCCCCCACGGAAGGGGGCTCAAGGCCTTCATCCCCGGAGGCGTGTCGGCCCCGTGGTTCGGCCCCGACCAGATCGACCTCCCGCTGGGCCAGGACGAGGTGGGCGAGGCCGGCTCCATGCTCGGATCGGGCTCGATCGTGGTGATGGACGACCACACTTGCGCGGTGCGGGCGGCTTGGCGCATCACCAAGTTCTTCTCTCGGGAGACGTGCGGCCAGTGCACCCCGTGCCGCGAGGGCGCCGGGTGGCTGGAGAAGATCATGAGGCGTATCGAGACCGGCCTGGGTCGGGAAGAGGACCTCGATCTGCTGCTGGACGCCTGCGACAACATCGCCCCCGGACTGACCTGGCCCCCCCAGCAGACCACCATCTGCGTGCTCGGGCCGTCCATCCCCTCGTCGATCGGATCGGCCATCCGGATGTTCCGCGACGAGTTCCTGGTGCACGTGAAAGAAGGGGGCTGCCCCTATGGCTGAGCGGGCCACCCCACCCGAGGCCGGCGCCATCCCGGTCGCGCCCCCGGCCGAGCAGGTGACCTTCACCCTCGACGGCCGGCAGGTCACCGCGACGAAGGGCACCATGCTGATCGCCGCGGCCGAGCAGGCCGGGACGTTCATCCCGCGGTTCTGCTACCACCCGCGCATGAAGTCGGTCGGGGTGTGCCGGATGTGCCTGGTCGAGGTCAGCGGCCCCCGCGGCGCCTCCCTCCAACCCAGTTGCTTCGTCGAGGTCCAGGCCGGCGCCGAGGTGGTGACCGGCTCGGACAAGGTCAAGAAGGCCCAGGACGGCGTGCTCGAGTTCCTGCTGGTCAACCACCCCCTCGACTGTCCGGTCTGCGACAAGGGCGGTGAGTGCCCGCTGCAGGACCAGACCCTGGCCTACGGGCCCGGGGAGACCCGGTTCGTCGAGGAGAAGCGCCACTTCGAGAAGCCCATCCCCATCTCCGAGCTGGTGCTGTTGGACCGGGAGCGCTGCATCCAGTGCAGCCGGTGCACCCGCTTCGCCGACGAGGTGGCCGGCGAGGCCCAGATCGACTTCATCGGGCGGGGCGAGCAGCTCGAGGTCAACATCTTCCCCGAGCTCCCCTTTGCCTCGTACTTCTCCGGCAACACCGTCCAGATCTGCCCGGTGGGGGCCCTGACCGCGGCACCGTACCGGTTCGCGGCCCGGCCCTGGGACCTCGACCAGGTCGAGTCCACCTGCACCACCTGCTCGGTGGGCTGCCGGGTGGCCGTCCAGTCCTCGTCCAACCGGGTGACCCGGATGCTCGGCATCGACATCGACCCGGTCAACCACGGGTGGCTGTGCGACAAGGGCCGGTTCGCCTTCGACGCCGTCAACGGCGAGGACCGGCTGACCGAGCCCATGGTCCGCAAGGACGGGGCGCTGGTGGCCGTGTCCTGGCACGAGGCCCTGCGCGCCGCGGCCCGCGGGCTGCGCAAGGCCCTCAAGGCCGGGGGCCCCGAGTCCATCGGCGTGATCGGCGGCGCCCGCCTGACCAACGAGGGAGCCTACGCCTGGGCCAAGTTGGCCAAGGGCGTCCTCGGCACCGACTCGGTGGACGCCCAGCTGGGCGACGGGTTGCCGGCAGAGGTGGTGCTGGGCCTGCCCCGGGCCACCATCGACCAGGCCGCTGCGGCCGACACGGTGGTGGTCCTCGCCGGGGACGTCAGAGAGGAGCTCCCGGTCCTGTTCCTCCGCCTGCGATCGGCCATCGTGGACGGGAGTCTGGACCTGGTCGAGTTGTCGCCCGCCGCCACGTCGCTCACCAGGTACGCAGCTGCGTCCCTCCGTTACCGACCGGCCGAGGCCGCCGGACTGGTCCGGGCCCTGGTGGATCCGGCCGGAGCGGCGCCGTCGGGCGTCGACCCCGACGCCATGGAACGGGCCCGGCACCTGGCCCGAGCGGAGGACGTGGTGGTCGTCGTGGGCCGGCCGTCCCTGGCCGAGGACGGGGCCCTGGTGGCCGGGGCGGCCCAGGCGCTGGCCCGGGCGCTCCCGGGCGCCCGGTTCCTGCCGGCCCTCCGCCGGGGCAACGTGCACGGCGCCCTGGACATGGGCCTGGCCCCGGGCGTCCTTCCCGGCCGGGTCTCGCTCGACGGGGGTCGGGACTGGTTCGCCCGGGCCTGGGGATCGGTCCCCGGGCAGCGGGGACGGGACACCGCCGGGATCCTGGCCGCGGCGGCCGGCGAGTCCACCGGGGCGCCCCTCGGGTCGCTGGTGGTCCTGGGCGCCGATCCGGTGGGGGACTTCCCCGACCGCGGGCTGGCACAGCGGGGCCTGGAGGGGGCCGGGTTCGTGGTGTCGGTGGCCTCCACCCCGGGCTCGGTCACCGACGCCGCCGACGTGGTCCTCCCGGCCGCAGAGGCCCACGAGCGGCCGGGCACCACCACCAACCTCGAGGGCCGGGTCAGCCGGCTGGGGCAGAAGCTGGTCCCCCCGGGCCAGGCGTGGCCCGACTGGATGATCGCCGCCGAGCTGGCCGTCCACCTCGACGCCGATCTGGGCCTCGACTCGGTGGGGGACGTGTGGGACGAGGTCGAGCGCCTGGCCCCGGCGTACCGGGGCATCACCCGGGCCGTCCTCGACGGGCCCGGCGCCGGCGACGGTGTGGTGGCCCCCCTGTCGGCCCGTGCCGTGGCCATCGGCCGCAAGGGCTCCCTGGCCCCGCTCGACCCCATCGCCGTGCCGGGGGTGGAGTCGGTGGAGCGCCAGGGCGCACCCCCCCGGGCCGGGCTGGCCGAGTCCCCGACCGCCGGACTCGGCACCGGCCGCACCACCGTGGACGCAGAGGTGGAGGGGTCCCCGCCCCGTCCGGCCCTCTTGGCCGGAGGTGTCGACCCCGACGTGCCCCACGTGGTCCCGAACGACCGCTACTCGCTCCGCCTGGTCGCCTCCCGGGTCCTCTACGACCGGGGTGTGGCCGTGACCTCGGTGCCGGCACTGGCCGGCCTGGTGCGCACCGCCCCCCTGCGGGCCAACCCGCTCGACCTCGACGAGCTCGGCGTGTCGCCGGGCGGCGCGGTCCGGGTGCGCACCGCGTCGGCGTCGGCGGTGCTGACCGTGGTGGCCGACGACTCGCTGCCCCGCCAGGTGGTGGCCGCCGACTTCAACGTCCCCCTCGACGAGGGGACCGTCGCCGATCTCATCGATGCCGGCGTCCCGGTGGTCGAGCTCAGGATGGAGACGCCGTGAGCGCGCTGGTCTCGGCCCTCCATCCCCTGTTGAGCGAGGGCGACCCCCTCTACGCCGGCGGCGTGGGCTGGGTGGTGTTCCTCGTCGTCCTGATCAAGGTGCTGGTGGTGTTCGGTGCCCTGATGGTGGCGGTGATGCTCATGATCTGGTTCGAGCGCAAGGTCATCTCCGACATGCAGAGCCGGATCGGTCCCAACCGGGCCGGGCCGTTCGGGATCGCCCAGACGCTGGCCGACGGGATCAAGCTCTTCTTCAAGGAGGACCTGCTCCCGGACCAGGCCGACCGGTTGGTCTTCAAGCTGGCCCCGTACCTGACCATCATCCCCGCCTTCCTGAGCTTCGCCATCGTGCCCATCGGGGGAGAGGTCACTATCGCCGGGCACACCTTCGAGCTTCAGCTGGCCGATCCCCCCATGGGGATCCTCTTCCTGCTGGCCATGTCCTCCATCGGCGTCTACGGCATCATGCTGGCCGGGTGGTCGTCGGGATCGAAGTACCCCTTGCTGGGCTCGGTGCGGGCCTCGGCCCAGATGATCTCCTACGAGGCGGCACTCGGGATGACCGTGGTCACCGTGGTGCTCATCACCGGGGCCCTCAGCACCCGCTCCATCGTCGACTCCCAGGCCGGCCACCTGTGGCAGTGGAACGTCATCCGGTTGGGCGTGGTGCCCTTCGTGATCTTCTTCATCGCCATCATCGCCGAAACCAACCGCCCGCCCTTCGACCTGGTGGAGGCGGACTCCGAACTGGTCGGGGGGTTCGTCACCGAGTACTCCTCGATCCGCTTCGCCCTGTTCTTCCTGGCCGAATTCATGAACACCATCACCATGTCGGCCATCACCGTCACGCTCTTCTTCGGCGGCCCCGACGGACCCATCCCCCACATCCCCCACCTCTACTGGCTGTGGCCCATCCTGTGGTTCCTGGGCAAGACCATCGCCTTCTTGTTCGTCTTCGTCTGGCTGCGGGCCGCCCTTCCCCGCCTGCGGTACGACCAGCTCATGGACCTGGGCTGGAAGAGGTTGATCCCGCTCTCGCTCGGCTGGCTGCTGATCGTGGCCGGGTTCGTGCTGGACGGCTGGTGGGGCCTCGGGATGACCGTCACCGTCGTGGTGGCGGCCATCGTCATCACCCGGGCCTTCGCCATCGGCTCCGAACGGGAGGCCACCCGGGCCATCGTGCCCCCGGTCGGCGTCCGGCTGTGGACGCGGCCCCCCGAACCCGTCCCGCCCACCGGCGACCCGGTCTCCCCGTCGGGCAAAGGAGGTACCTGATGGCTGAGCCCGAACCGCCCCGGCAGAGGCAGAACTTCCTCGGCGGGTTCAAGCTGACCCTCGAGCACCTCGGCCGTCCGCCGGTCACCCGGCAGTACCCCGAGGAGAAGCGGCCCAAACAGCCGCGCCAGCACGGCCGCCACGTCCTCAACAGGTATGAGGACGGCATGGAGAAGTGCATCGGCTGCGAGCTGTGCGCCGGGGTCTGCCCGGCCGACTGCATCTACGTCCGCGGCCTCGACAACCCGCCCGACCACCCGGTGTCGCCCGGGGAGCGCTACGGCTACGTCTACGAGATCAACTTCCTCCGCTGCATCCACTGCGACCTGTGCGTGGAGGCCTGTCCCACCGAGGCCATCACCGAGTCCAAGTTGATGGAGTTCTCCTTCACCAATCGCAACGACGCCATCTACACAAAGGACGAGCTGCTGGTCGACGACGAGGGCAAGCCCCGTCACCTGCCGTGGGAGGACTGGCGCGAGGACGACGACCTGCACACCTCGGGCTGGATGCGCGCCACCTCGCCGTCGGGCGACGCCGAGTTCGAGGGCACGGTGCAATGGTCCGGCGAGCTCGGCTTCGGGGTCCGGTCGCCCGAGGGCGGCCAGTCCTCGCACCGCGACGACACCACCACCGGGAGCCGCCAGCTGCGCGACACCCTCGAGCGCCACCTCGTCCCGTCGGACCTGCCGGCGGCGAAGCGGGGACCCCGCGGCGCCATCGGCCGGATGCTGGAGAAGGCCGAGCGCTTCGCCCCCGGGGCCGGCAGGAGGCACCGCGAGCAGGCCGACTCCGAGTACGCGGCGTCGGTGGCGGCCGGCAACTCCGAACGGGGTGCACAGGGGCCCGGGGCCACGGGCCCGGCACCGGCCCCCGCCGTCCCGGAACCGGACGCCTCCTGATGGTGGCGGCACTCGGGGCCGTGCTCGCCGCGGCGGTCGGATCCGGTCATGCGTCGTGGGTCGACGTCGGAACCTTCGCCGTGGCCGCCGCCATCGTCCTGGCCGGAGCGGTGGGGGTGGTGGTGGCCCGCAACCCGGTGCACTCCGCTCTCATGTTGGTGATGACCCTGTTCGGCGTGGCCGTGCTGTTCGTCCTGCAGCGGGACCCGTTCCTGGCCGCGGTGCAGGTCATCGTGTACGCGGGCGCCATCGTGGTGCTCTTCTTGTTCGTGATCATGTTCCTCGGGGTCGACCGCCAGGAGGACATCGCCGTCGAGCCCCTGCGGGGACAGCGCCCACTGGCCATCGGCCTGATCGTCCTCGGAACCACCGGCCTGCTGCTGCTGGGCCAGGTGTCGAGGTGGACCACCGGGGCCCCGCACGTGGCCGGGGTCGACGCCGGCCGCCAGTCCAACGTCTACCTGCTGGGCAAGTCGGTCTACACCACCTACCTGTTCCCGTTCGAGGCCACCGCGGCCCTGCTGGTCATCGCCGTGGTGGGCGCGGTGGTCCTGGCCCGCCGCCCGCCGACGTCGGCCGATCCACTGCCCGACGACGGACCGGACACCACCGGCGGCACCGCCGACGGGGAGCCGACGCCGTCCGATCCGGCAGAGGGAACCGACCCGGCGAATGGAGCCGGCCCGCCGGACGACGACCAGGGATCCGTCCCCTCCGACACCGGGCGCGGCGCCGACCCGGTGGTTCCGGCCGACCCGGTGGATCCGGCCGACCCGGTGCTCACGCCGGAGCCGGTGGGCTCAGCCGAGGAGGCCCGGTCATGACCATCAGCGCCGGCTGGTACCTCGGCCTCGGCGTCATCCTGTTCTCCATCGGTGCCCTCGGGGTGCTGATCCGGCGCAACGTCCTGGTCATGTTCATGTGCGTCGAGCTGATGCTCAACGCCGCCAACCTGACCTTCGTGACGTTCGCCCGCATGCTGCACGACATCGGCGGACAGGTGCTGGTGTTCTTCGTGCTGGTGGTGGCGGCCGCAGAGGTGGTGGTGGGGCTGGGGCTGGTGGTCGCCATCTTCCGCCGCCGGGCCAACACCACCGCCGACGACCTCCACCTGATGAAGGGCTGACCGGACGATGCTGGATGTCACCTACCTGATCATCTTGCTGCCCCTGGTCGGCTTCGCCGTCCAGGTGGTGTGGGGCCGACGCCTCGGAGATCCCGTGGCCGGCGGGGTGGCCACCGCGTTCGTCGGCGCGTCGTTCCTGGTCTCGGTGGGGGTCTACCTCGACCTGCTCACGGTCAACGCCCCGGTCCGCACGTACACGCAGAACCTGTGGACGTGGATCCCGGTCGGGGACCTCCAGGTCCACGCCCGGCTCTTCGTGGACCCCCTCTCGATGACCATGGTCCTGTTCGTCACCGGAGTTTCCGCGCTCATCCACCTGTACTCGATCGGCTACATGAAGGGGGACAGGGACTACTCGAAGTTCTTCTTGTACATGAACCTCTTCGTGGCCTCCATGCTCATCCTGGTGCTGGGCTCCAACCTGCTGGTGACCTTCGTGGGCTGGGAGGGGGTGGGGACCTGCTCCTACTGGCTGGTGTCGTTCTGGTTCACCCGGGAATCGGCGGCCAGCGCCGGCAAGAAGGCCTTCGTCTACAACCGGATCGGCGACGTCGGCTTCCTCCTGGCCATCTTCCTGGTCTTCGACAAGGTCCACTCGCTGGAGTACACCACCATCTTCGCCAACCTGGACAAGATCGGGCCGGGCAACATCACCGCCATCTGTCTGCTCCTGCTGGTGGGGGTGATGGGCAAGTCGGCCCAGATCCCGCTCTTCCCCTGGCTGGCCGACGCCATGGAGGGCCCCACACCGGTCTCCGCCCTCATCCACGCCGCCACCATGGTGACCGCCGGCGTGTACCTCCTGTGCCGGATCAACCCCCTCCTCCACGCCTCGGGCGCCGCCGCCCTCACCGTGGCGATCGTCGGTGGGGTCACGGCCTTCGTGGCCGCCACGATCGCCTGCGCCCAACAGGACATCAAGAAGGTGCTGGCCTACTCGACGGTGTCCCAGCTGGGATACATGTTCCTGGCCATCGGGTGCGGGGCCTACGAGGCGGCCATCTTCTTGATGGTGGCCCACGCCTTCTTCAAGGGGCTGCTGTTCCTCGGGGCCGGCTCGGCCATCCACGGGCTCCACGACGAACAGGACCTGAAGCGGATGGGAAACCTCCGCCACTACATGCCACTGACGTTCATCACCTTCGGCATCGGCTGGCTGGCCATCGCCGCGGTGCCCCCGCTGTCGGGGTTCTGGGCCAAGGGCGACGTGCTCGAGAACACCTGGGCCGCCCATCCGGCCCTCTGGGCGCTGGGCCTGGTCACCGCGGCCCTCACCGCCTACTACATGAGCCGCCTCACCGGTCTGGCCTTCTTCGGCCGGGACCGCTGGTCGGCGGAGGTGCCGATCGACGCCACCACCGACATGCCCGGCGCCCACCATTCGACAGGACACGTCACCGAGCCGCACGAGTCGCCGCGGATCATGGTCCTGCCGCTGTGGATCCTTGCCTTCCTGGCCGCCTTCGCCGGGGTGATGGCCCTGTCCAACAACCACGTCTCGCTGGCCCACTGGATCGATCCGGTCTTCGGCTCCAACCTGTTCGACGACCACCTGAGCACCGGGGCCTTGTGGACCCTCGGCATCACCGACGCCCTCGTCGCCGTCATCGGGGTGACCGCGGGGCTCCTCCTGTGGAGGGGGGTGGCCGAGCGGCCGCGGCTCGAAGGGTCCTTCCTGCGGAACTCGTGGTACGTCAACGAGCTCTACGACGCCGTGTTCGGCCGACCGGCCCGGCGCCTGGCGGAGTTCGGTGCCACGGTGATCGACCCCGAGGTGATCGACGGCGGGGTGAACGGGGTGGGCACCCTGGTGCGGCGCTCCGGCGCCCTGATCCGGAGGACCCAGACCGGCTACGTGCGCAACTACGTGCTCGGCATCGTGGTCGGCACGGTCCTGGTCCTGGCCTTCGTGCTCACCCGGATGTGGTGGGGCTGATGGCGACGGGGCACTTCCCCTTCCTGACAGTGCTGGTGCTGGTGCCGGCGGTCGGCGCCGCGGTGGTGGCCCTGGTGCCTCCCCGGTCGGTGGCCCGCCGCTTCCATGAGGCCGTCGGTGCGTTGGTGGGCCTGTTCACCCTGGTGCTGGCGGTGGTCATCGCCGGGCAGTTCAAGATCCACGACGGCGGCTACCAGATGGTCAGTGACCACGTCTGGGCCAAGTCGCTCGGCATCCACTGGTCGGTCGGGATCGACGGGATCTCCCTGTTCCTGGTGGTGATGACGGCGGTGTTGTTCCCGCTCGCCCTCCTGGCCGCGCCGGCCCGGCGCGACCCCCGCTCCTTCGTGGCCTGGATCCTCCTGATGGAGGCGGCCTGCCTGGGCAGCTTCGTCTCCCTCGACCTGGTGTTGTTCTTCCTCTTCTTCGAGCTGACCCTGGTACCGGCGTACTTCATCATCGGAGGCTGGGGGTACGCGCGGCGGGGCTACGCGGCCATCAAGTTCTTCGTCTACACGTTCACCGGCTCCGCCTTCCTGTTGGTGGGCACCCTGGCCGTGGCCTTTCTCCACCAGGCCCAGACCGGCGTGCTGACCTTCGAGCTTCCCGCCCTCGTGCACACCCACCTGTCGGGCACCGAGGGCGTGCTCCTGTTCCTGGCCTTCACCGCGGCCTTCGCCGTCAAGGCACCGATCTTCCCGTTCCACACCTGGTCACCGGACGCCTACGCCGAAGCCCCCACCGCGGGCGCCGTCCTGCTGGCCGCGGTGATGGCGAAGCTGGGCACCTACGGGATCATCCGGTTCGACCTCAACCTCTTCCCCCAGGCCACCCGGACCTTGGCCCCCTGGCTCCTCACCTTGGCGGTGATCGGCATCCTGTACGGGGCGGTGGTGGCCTGCGCCCAGCGTGACCTGAAGCGCCTGCTGGCCTACTCGTCACTGGCCCAGATCGGGTTCATCGTGCTCGGGACCTTCGCCCTCAACAGCCAGGGACTGACGGGTGGGGTGCTCCAGATGGTCAACCACGGGCTGATCATCGCCACCCTGTTCATCGTGGTGGGATGGATCTACGAGCGGAGGCACAGCTGGCAGGTCTCCGCCCTGCGGGGCCTCCAGTCGCCGGCCCCGGTGATGGCCGGGGTGTTCACCGTGGCCATGATGGCCTCCATCGGGGTGCCCGGCCTCAACGGGTTCGTCGGCGAGTTCCTGATCCTGATCGGCACCTTCGTGGCCCATCGGTGGTGGGCCGTGGTGGCCGTCATGGGCGTGATCGCCGCGGCCATCTACCTGCTGTGGGCCTACCAGCAGGTCTTCCACGGCCAGCCCACCGTGGCGGACGCCAAGACCCGCGACCTGGGCTGGAACGAGCGCCTCATCGTGGCCCCGCTGGTCATCCTCATCGTGTTCCTCGGGATCTTCCCCCAGCCGGTCCTGGAGCGCATCACCCCGTCGGTGGACCGGCTGGTGATCCATGTCGACCAGGTCACCCAC
>Ga0307374_10010534_pt1 | contig 13367 bp, 6 predicted proteins | sample OX3MG_FD_202532 | JGI IMG/M metagenome (GOLD analysis project Ga0307374, IMG submission 202532) | Soil microbial communities from Risofladan, Vaasa, Finland - OX-3 | ecosystem: Environmental > Terrestrial > Soil > Coastal area > Acid sulfate soil | place: Finland: Risofladan, Vaasa | collected...
CCTGATCGCAAACGTCCATGGGGGCTAAGACTACCCCGTACACTGAGGTTTAGTCAACCGAGAAAGCCGTGCGGCGGTCCGGCATCCCGTGAGCTCACGCAGCATCCCACACTTTCGGTTTCGAGGCTTAGCGAGATCAGCACTTGACAACAACGATAGCTTATGCTAGGCTACCCAATGGGTGGTTCCGGGCCGGGCGAGGCGGCCGGGAATATGAAACAGGACGGCAGAAAAATCTGTGGCGAAGGTGAAAGTGGCAAAGGCTGGCGCAAGCGAGAGAGAATTTAATCCAACTTGTTTTAAACAAGAAGCTTAAAGCAAGGCTGGCAGGTTGAAGGCCAAAAAGTGGGACAAAAATTTCTTTATTTTCAAAAACGAACCTAAGAAGTTATTGAAAATAAAGGCCATCGCCAAAAAACGAACCGGAAAAACGGCAAAACGAACCGGAAAACTAAGCGTAGAAGTTGTTGAAAACACACAATCGCAATAAAAACGAACCGGAAACGAACCCAAAACGAACCGAAAGCGGACCTGCCCCACCCTGGGACAGAATTCTCCCCTCACAACTGATGCTTTTGGCGGAGCCGGAGGCTAGTGCTGTACCTGCCACCCAACTTTTGATCAAACAACCGACTCAGGCGCGTGCCATTCGGGAAGGCCGGTGCCAGGCAAAAAGTTTCTGCTGCATCTCACTGGCCTTCTCTTTATAGGCCGGCATCAAAGCCAGGTTCTTCATTTCCTCCGGGTCCGTACGCAGGTTATAAAGTTGCGGCATGTCATCCACGTAATAAATGTACTTATAGTCGCCCTGGCGAATCATCGAGCCCGGATGGCGGCCGTTCAGTCCATGTTCGGCAAAAATCGTGGTTTCCTCCGTTCGACCGGGCTCCCGCAGGTTGGCCACAAAGCTGGTCCCGTCAATCCCGTTTGGTGTTGGTATCCCGCACAACTCGGTCAGCGTCGGCAGCACCTGCACGTGGCTTACGGGAGTTTTACACCGGCTGTTGGCGGCGGTCATCCCCGGCACACGGAACAGCAGCGGAACCCCCACCGAAGGCTCGTAGAAAACGGTCTTTCCCCAGATCCCATGCGCGCCGAGCATGTCACCGTGGTCGGCGGTATAGAGAACGATGGTGTCTTCTTCCAGGCCCAGTTCTTTCAGGGCTTGCAGAACCTGCCCCACGCAATCATCCGTCTGCGCCAGGTTGGCGTAGTACATCGCAATACTTCGCTTTGCCTTCTCCGGGTCTCGCAATTCCGGGGTCGCCCAGTTGTATTCAATATGCTCACGGATTCCGCGGGGCACCGTCGAGAGATCCACCTTGCCCCACGTGTCGGGCAGCTTCATGTCCGGGGCGCGGAACATCTTTGCAAATCGCTCCGCCGGCATAAAGGGAGCGTGGGGCTTCAGGAACGAAGTGACCAGCAGGAAGGGGCTCTTCTTGCCGAAGTTCTTCAGGAACCGGATGGACTCCCGGGCAACGAACTCTTCAAAGTGGTCCTTTTCCGCCAGGCCCGAAACGCGTCCCACCGGCGTGTTCCCTTCGCGATCATCCACCTCGATGTTGCCTGTCCAGGGGTCGCCGTAGTCCCGCCATAAATCATCGATCTGCGGCAGGCCAGCACCCGAGTTGGGATAGATAATTTCTTCGGCGCGAATTTTTGTTTTGGGTCCCAGGTACTGGTACCAGTCGTTGAAGTCCAGCTTGTACTCAAACCCGTGGGTCTGCGCATCCACAAAATGCATTTTGCCGATCAGCCCCGTCATGTAGCCGGCTTGCCCAAAGGAGTGGGCGATCGTTTTATGCTCGGAAGGCCACGGAGTGGCATTGTTGTAGGTCTTGTGATGGTGGTCGTAAAGGCTCGTCATCATGGAGGCCCGGGAAGGGACGCAGACCGGGTCTGCGCAAAAGGCATGATCAAAACAGACCCCGCTTTGGGCCAGCTTATCCAGATTGGGGGTTTTCGCAACCTTGTCCCCACGAATCCCCAAAGCTTCCGGCCGATGCTGGTCGGACATCATTAACAGAACGTTCTTAGGCTTACCTTTCGACCGCGAACCCCTCTGGGCCGCCATGCCCAGCGGCCCTTCGAGTGCTGCGGCTTGCGCCAGTCCGGCGCCCGCCGTGAGCGCCCCCAGAAATCCTCTCCGATCCAGATTTGACATACTTCACTCCTTGGCACTCGTACCAGTGTCAGACTTTGGGTAAACACACCCTTGCACCCAGCGGTGTCGTGCTTACCGCTGAAATTCTTCCGGTTCTTTCTTTCAGTCTTGCCTGGCCGGTTACTTGCCCCCGGGCGTCTTCTCCTTAGGGACATAATGTTTGACCCGCCCCGGTGGCAATTCACCCACCGGCGGTGGGTACTGCCGCAGATAGTGGCCAATATCGGGCACACTTTCCGGTATCGTCACGTATGGTTGATAAGCACAGCTGCCCGGCCAGTGCTCAACCGGGGGAAGCTTGGCCGGTATCGGAATAATCAGGGGCGGATTGGGTTCCTGATTGAAGTCGAAACAATCGAACATGGGATTCGCATAGTCGTCGCGAGCCGTCAGGTGCGAGAGTCCGAAACGGTCTTCAATAAACTTCAACATGGAGGTGAAGTCATACGTCTGATGAGAGATATAGCTATGCTTGGCAAACGGGGAGATGACCATCGTGGGCACACGCGGCCCATAGCCGTAGGCGTCGACGAGCGGCGGCGGAACGTGGTCATAAAAGCCTCCGTAATCATCCCAGGTCAGGAAAACGACACTGTCTTTCCAGTAAGGACTTTTCATGAGTGAATTTAGTATGTTCGTCACATACCACATCCCGGTCCACGGGTATGCCGTCGGATGTTCGCTGTCGCGTCCCATCGGAATAATCCAGGAAACATCGGGCAACGTCCCCTTCTGCAGGTCGCTGAAATACTCGTTAAGCGAGACCAGTTTGGCCATATCGGCAGGATTCTCCCGGATCGCCTTGAAAGCGGGCAGCGGGTTCCAAAGCGAGTAGTGTTTAGGACTCGGATTGGCCAGGTAGTCGCGGTCTTTCGCGGTGCCAGTGAAGGGTTGTGTTTCGACGTAGTATTTCCACGAAACGTTGGCCTTCGTAAACAGCTTGACCATGGTGGCAAAACTGTAGCCACCGGGGGAATCGAGAACATCCTCAATTTCCTTAATCGAGAAAATGTTATTAATCACCCCTCCGGACTGGGCCGCGACCGTGAAGAGATGATTGGGCCCGCTCGCGCCGTTCAGTGAAGAAAAGAATCGGTCGCAGAGGGTATAGTTCTTCGCATACTCCCAATAGTTCGGGATGTCGCGCTGGTCGTAATAGCCCATGGTGTAAGGAGTGCCTTCGGCCCAGATAAAACCGTCCATCTTGCCGTTATCATAGGCCGCATGGGAAATAACCCACCGGTGACTTAAGTCGCATGCCGGCATGTCTTTGGGCATGTGAAACGGAGCCATGCACCGTTTGCTGCCGGGCATAACCGGAATGCAGGTGCCAGGCGGAAACCCGTCTGCACCCGGAAAGGTGCCGAAGTAGTTGTCAAACGTCCGGTTTTCCTGGATGATCCAAATGATGTGCTTGACCTTGCTGAGTCCAGTGGGCGCTGCAATTGGCTCCGGCCTCTGTGCAGCCAGCGACGCTATGGACAATGCTCCGATCAAGAACGAGCTGAGAATTGCTAGAAACAGTGTCTTTTTCCAGAACATAACCGCCCTCCTTCAAGGCGTGGTTTTTGAGTCAACTTTGAGTTCTGATTAACTGCAAACTACGTTTTGTCTTAACCTGCGAAAATCTCTCTACCCGGATCGGCGCTGAGAATGCGAAGGCCCCAGTTCGGTGCAGTCGTCGGAATTTTGGCGCTCACTGCCCCGCTTTCACCTCCTCATGTTGAGTTGACCTTCTATGCCCCGATGTTTGAAGCATGGCAGGAATCGGGGCGAGGGGCTGATAGGTGCACTTCGGCCCCACCAGATGCGAAACGTAATCAGCAGGGATAGGAATCGTTAGCTTGGGATTGGGAGTCTGATCAAAATTAAAGCAATCCAGCATGTCATCCGCCTGATCGTCCCTTGCCGTCAAATGTCCAAGCCCCCATCGTACCTCCATGAATTTCAGCGTGGAGGTAAAGTCATAGACGGCATGTGAGATGTGTCCCGGCTTTGCGTAGGGCGAGATCACCAGCGTCGGTACGCGCGGCCCGTATCCAAACGCGTCCACTTGAGGCGGTGGCTCGTGATCATAAAAGCCTCCGTAGTCGTCCCAGGTCAGAAAGATGACGCTGTCCTTCCAGTAGGGGCTCTCCATCAGCGCGTTGATGAGCTTCGTGACGTACCACATCCCCTGGGCCGCCGGCTGGATAGGGTGCTCGCTGTCCTGAGTGTCGGGCGTAATCCACGAGACCTGAGGCAAATTCCCACTTTGGATATCGTGATAGTACTCCTTCAAATCCACCAAATGCGCCATCAGGGAAGGATTGTCCCGGATGGCTTTGAACGCCACCAGGGGGTTCCAAAGCGAAAAGTGCTTGGGATCAGGATACGCCTGATAGTTCCGGCTCTGGAGGCCCGGGGGAACCGACCGCGTCTCCACGTAATATTTCCAGGAAAGATTCGTCTTTGAAAACAGGTTGATCATCGAAGCGAAGCTGAAGCCGTCCGGATCATCCAGATCCTCTTTCACGGCTGCAATACTTCCCGCATTGTTGGTGAGGCCCCCTGACTGCGCGGCCACGATATAAACGTGGTTGGGCAGGCTGGGCCCGTTCAGAGACGAGAAGAACCGGTCACAGAGAGTGTAGTGGCGCGCATAGGCCCAGTAGTTCGGGATGTCGTGCCCATCGAGGTAGCCTGCCGTATAAGGGGATCCTTCCGCCCACACAAACCCATCCATGCGGCCGCTGTCGTACGCTGCATGGGCGACCTGCCAGCTATGGTCCAGGTCGCAGGCCGGTGCACCGAGCGGCATGTGAAAGGGCTTAACACACGCCTTGCTGCCTGGAAGATTGGGCAGACAGGTCGTGGGTGGAATACCGTCCGCACCCGGATACGTGCCGAAGTAATTGTCAAAGCTCCGGTTCTCCTGCACAATCCAGATAATATGTTTGATTTTGCTGAGTCCAGGAGGCGCTGCGGGGTCGGTTTTTGGACGACTGGGTTGCCGCCGCTGCGCAGCCAGGGACACCATGGGGAATGTTCCGATCAAAAACAAGCTAAGAATTGTTGGAAACAATGCTTTTTTCCAGAACATGACCGCCCTCCTTCGAGGCGTGATTTTGAAAATGCCGTGAGTTCTTTCTTGCTGTTCAGTGCCAAGCCAGCTTGACTTGACCAGTTCTTCGTGAGGTTTATCCTCCACCCAGGTCCTCAGCCGAACCCCGCCGCGGGAGCATCGCGACGAAATATAGTTCTCGCCGCGCGGGTCCGATGACTGAAAACGATTGGCGGAGTTCCGGATTCCCGCATGCCAGGAATCGGGCAGTTGCACGCGAATCCCTCCGTGCTGCTTGATACCCTTTGGTCCGACGGTATATTCCTCCGTCCACGTTCCGTGTTCTCCGGCCACTCCCTCCGAAGGACTAACGGTAACCGCTACACCCGAAGTGTCCTCTTTGAGCACAGGAGCAGCCGGCGGCTCATCGCGAGAAGCACCCTTGAGCATGCTGCGGCTCGATGTCGCACCTGCGATGACACCCGTTGCGCCTATTTTCAGAAATTCTCGACGAGATCCCCGATTGCCCTTTTCCATCCAGTCTCTCTCCTCCCGTCACGTTCAGCGCATAACCTGCGAACGGATTCTATAGCTAACGAGCCAATTTTCCAACCCTCTTTACGTTTAATGTCGCTAGCACGTCAAATGTCCGGTTGAGTTAGCACGTAATCTGTCCGCATGAAGTGCTCAGGAGGCCCGGCATTCTGTGTGCCAGAAGGCAAAACGCGAAGATACTCGGAAGCCGGCTGGGAGCGGGCGAGAAAGTCCAGAAAGTAATTTTGCGGGCGCCGGCGCAAAGCAGGGACAGCGACCCCAAGAGCCAAAACGACAAAGAGGATATTTCTAATGAGCCTTGATATCAGATGAGAAGCACGTATAATTTGCGACTTGACACGCAGCAGGACTTCTGATTCAATGCCCTGCGTTACTCTAAGCCCTATTCAAGCGAACACCGAGACACGTTAACCGATTTGCTGCATTAAGCTGGGGCAATAAATTAAGAGATATTCGATAAGAGTTGACGGTACGGCCGGTTGAGGCGTACGGAGCATTCTATTGAACCCAGTTTGGCTCCATGCCCGGCTGATGAAGGCGACAAAATATTTGGAGGTGGAGGATGCAATATCCCTCGAAAAAAGCTTTGACAGGGGGTTTGATTTTCGTTCTGGCGTTCTTATGCATGGTTCCTGTCTTGCGGGCCCAGATTGACACGGGCGCGATTCAGGGAATCGTGGAGGACGCTCAACATGCGGTCATTCCTGGCGCGCAAGTAACCGTCACCAACCTGGGCACCAATCAAACACACAAGTTGACGACGGACAGCAAAGGCTTTTACCATGCCGCCGACCTTCCCATCGGAACCTATCAGGTTGCCGTCAGCGAGAAAGGTTTCAAGACAAGCATCCAGCGCGGCATCACAATCTCGGTTCAGCAGATCGCCCGGGTTGATTTCGCGATGGCGCTGGGAGAAGTCCGGCAGGAAGTGGTTGTAACCGGCCACGCGCCGCTCCTAGAAAGCGAAACCTCCTCAGCAGGACAGGTCATCGCGGGCCAGGCGATTACCGGGCTTCCCTTGAACGGGCGGCAATACGTTCAACTGGCCCGGTTAACCGCCGGCGTGCTGCAACCTCCGAACGGTGACCGGGGCGGGATGTCGGGATTTGTTGCTAACGGTGTTCGCGCCACCATGAACGACTTTGAACTCGACGGCATCGACAACAATTCCCGCACGCCCGGCATGCAGCAGAGATCCTATGACGTGGCGCGTCCTTCCGTGGATGCGCTGGCCCAGTTCAGAGTGGAGACTCACAACTTTTCCGCCGAGTTCGGCCGGGCGGCGGGTGCGGTGATCAATGCCAGCATCAAGTCTGGAACGAATCAGTTCCATGGCGACCTCTTTGAGTTCCTGCGGAATGACGCGTTGGACGCGCGCAACTACTTCGCCGCCGCGAATCAGGCGCGGCCCAAACTGATCCGCAATCAGTTCGGCGGGACGCTGGGCGGACCCATCCTCCACAACCGTGCTTTCTTCTTCTTTTCCTACGAGGGCGACCGGGAAATCGATGGCAGTACAATCGTTGAAACGGTCCCGACCCTGGCGGAGCGGCAGGGTGACTTTTCTGGCCTGGGGCGGCCGATTTACGATCCCTCCACAACGGCTGTCAACCCAAACGGCCCGGGCTATGTCCGCGATCCGTTTCCCAACAACCAGATTCCGACAGCCCAGTTTGATCCGGTAGCAGTCAAGGTGATGAACGCCGTTCTGCAAAAGCCGAACCAGCCTGGCCTGATCAACAACTTCGTTCTCAGCCCCAGTTCCACTATTCCGGCAAACCAATACGTGGGGCGAATTGACACGTCTCTCTCCAGCCGCGACACGCTGTTCGGCCGGTATTTTATTGAGGACCAGAACCAAATTGTTCCAGATCCCTTCTACCTCGGCGGCGAGACCGACAACCTCTCCCGGTCCCAAACCTTTGTTTTGGGAGAAACCCACACGTTTGGGCCCACCATGATTAATGAATTTCGGGTTGGCTATACCCGGCTCAATGCCCTCAAGGACATCCCAGCCAAGGCCCCGGCATTCACCCAGTATGGAATCAACGGGATTCAGGCCGATTCCAGCGTCAAGGGGCTCCCGCAATTTGCCGGCAGCGAGCTTCCGACGTTTGGCGACCAGACGTTTTACCCGAATCAGAAGATTCCCGAAGATTACGAACTCAAAGACAACCTGACTCTGATCCGCGGTTCTCACACCCTGAAAACGGGGGTTGATTACCGGCACCAGCGCCAGTTCTTCAGCATCTCCGGAAACGCGCGCGGCTCCTTCAATTTCAACGGCTCTTTTACGCAGAATCCGCAGCAGCGCTCGGGTAGTGGGTCCGGGTTCGCTGATTTCCTCCTGGGACTCCCGAACACGGCCACCGTCGAGAACGTCTATCGCGGGGATCTTCGGAATCCTTATTGGGGGGCCTACGTTCAGGACGACTGGAAGGTGAAGCCGAACTTCACTTTGAACATGGGGCTGCGGTATGAAGTATTTTCGAACGATTCGGAAATCCGTGGCCTGCAGGCCAACTTTCTGATCGGGCCGAATGTGTTGATCTACCCGAACAACAAGGTCCCAGCAGGGATTCCGTCCAATCTGGCAATGAACATTCCGTCGGGATTGGGATCGCAAACTTTGATGAAGACAGACTACAACAATTTTGCGCCAAGGCTGGGTTTTGCGTGGCGGTTCGCGCCGAAAACGGTTCTCCGGGCGGGAGCTGGCATCTATTATTCGGAAGGATTTTTGGTTGACCGTGGCGGAAGCGGCCGGTTGGTCGGCAATCCACCCTTCGACCGAGTGCAGACTTACCCAACCGACCAGGTGTCCCCCGTAATCATCCTCGATCAGGGATTTCCTGCCGACGCACTTGCCCCCACCACAATCGGTTCAAATACTACGTTCCAATCCTATGATCCGAACATGCCTGCACCCTACGCAGCAGACTTCACGATGGACATCCAGCAGCAACTCCCCGGGCAAATCCTCCTTGATGTCGGATATTCGGGAAGCAAAGGAACTCAATTACCCGTCTCCTATAACTACAATCAGCAGCTGCCCGGCTCCGGAAGCGTGGCCAGCCGCCGGCCTATTCACGGTTACGGCACTATCAGTCGGGTTCAGGGGATGGACAATTCAAATTACAGCGCGCTGGTCGTTTCCGTGCAGCGTCACTTTTCACACAAGATGGGATTTCTGGTGAGTTACACCTATGGGAAAGCGATCGCCAGCTTCCAAGAGCAATACGCGACAAGTTCTGTAAGATCCACCCAGCACATCAACTGGGAGCGGTCGTTGGCTGATTTCGATGTTCGAAACCGGTTGGTGAGCAGCTTCCTGTGGCAACTGCCCTTCGGAAAAGGACAACGCTGGAGTTCCGGCGCTCGAGTCGTCAATGGTGTGCTGGGAGGCTGGCAGTTCAACGGAATCATGACTCTGCAGGGTGGCTTGCCTTTTACTCCCACTCTCAGCTCAAATACCGCGAACAACGGGGGAGCGGCCCGTCCCAACCGCCTCTCCAATGGGAACCTCTCGGGTAGCCAACGGGACCCCAGCCACTGGTTCGATACCAGCACTAGCGCCTTCGCTCCCGCCGATGCGTCGACGTTCCAGTTCGGCAATGCCGGACGGAACATCCTGACCGGCCCCGGAATGGCCAACTTCGACTTGAGTCTATTCAAGTCTGCGCATGTGGGGGCTTTTGGCGAATCGGGAGAACTTGAGTTCCGCTTTGAAGCCTTCAATGCCCTCAACACTCCACAGTTTGGCTTGCCCAACACTACCGTGGACCTGCCCGCGGGGGGGGTTATCAAAAGCCTCGCTAATGATATGCGCGAGCTGCAATTCGGAATGAAGATTCTGTTCTGAGCGGTTGAAGGTTTCACTGCCGGATGGCGCTCTTTACCGGCACGGAAGGATGCTTCCGACATGCAGGGAAGCGCAGAGGAATGTGTGCCTGCAGGCAGCAACGCTGCAGGGAATCAGAACCCGTAAAAGGCACGAACAAGGGGGAAATTGGCATGGCGAATTCTTCAGGGAAGCAGGAGTCCACCTCACGGCGAGACTTCCTGAAAATGACCGCGGCGCTGGGAGCTGGAATGACGCTGGGGAGCAGGCCGGCGGGGGCTGCCGGGGTTCCGCGGCCGAATATCCTGATCGTGCTCACCGACCAGGAACGGGAGGATATTCCTCGCGCACTGATGCACCTTCCACAACGCGCCGAACTCGAACAGCGGGGCATCCGGCTGACGCACGCTTTTGTGACGGCGCCTCAATGCTCGGCTTCCCGCTCCACCCTGATGACGGGACTTTATCCCCACAATTCTGGCGTGGTGACCAACGTTGATCACAGTTCACTCGGCCGGGCTCTTTCCCCAAACATTCCCACCCTGGGAAGTGTTTTTCGTGACCACGGCTATAAGACGGCGTACCTGGGTAAGTGGCACATGACCGATGGCCTGGGTGGCGGAACAAACTCCAGTGATGATAGCGATGCGCTCAAGGCTTTTGGCTTTGACCATTATCATTTCCTCTCGGGGTCTCAGCTCGCGGACGCGGCCGGGGAGTGGATCGCAAACCAGTCCTCCCGGCCGTGGTTGCTTGTCGTCAGTTTTCCCTATTTGCCGCACAATATGTACCGCGTCGTCAAGCTGATGGAAAAAATCAAAATTCGGCCCGGCGTGAAGCTGCCGCCGAATTTCAACGATAACCTGAAAGGGAAACCGGCCGCCCAGGAGCAATTTCTGCAGCGCGATCAAGGGCACGTCTCGCTTGGCTGGGGGGAAGAGCAATGGCTGCGTTATCGCAGTTACTATCTCGAACTCATCGAAAAGGTCGATGGTTACCTGGGCAAAATCCTCGAACCACTTCGCCGCCGCAGTGACGCGGACGACACGGTTGTTGTCTATAGCTCGGACCACGGCGACATGGGCGGAGCTCATCATTTGCCCTTCAAGGGACCGTTCATGTACGACGAACTTTTGAGGGTGCCGATGGTGATTTCCTATCCGCGGCGCTTCCACAGTCCCGTGGTGAGCGATTCGCTGGTGAGCAATGTCGACCTTGTACCTACGCTCGCCGGCATGGCGGGAATCGAGTGGCCCCAGCCTCTCCCCGGAAAAGATTTCTCCCTGCTGTTTGATCATCCGAAAGAAACGATGCGTGCTGCCGCCTTTGCCGAGTATTACGGCAAACAGCATTGGGTGAATCCCATTCGAACTATCCGAACCGGCGATTGGAAATATAACCTCTATGTCGAGCCCGGCCGGGAAGTCGCTGAAGAACTCTACGATCTTCACGCTGATCCCGGAGAACTCAATAACCTTGCACACCAGTCCGCGTACGCCGATGCACGGGCGAATATGCGGGCGCGTCTCTTGCGTTGGCGGCGCGAGACTCATGACCCGCTTTTGTGAGTCGCCCGGAAGGGCTTGCGGCGAGCCGAGGTTGCGGCGAGCAAGTGCCGGACTGCGTGTGTTTCAAAGAAGAAGGCAAGACCGTAAACAGCCGGGCTATCGCAAATTGGCGTGGACCCGTTGGCAACGGCTTGCCAATGATCCTTAACAATAATGATAAGGCCATAAGAAAGTGAGGGACCATGAGTGAACGAAGCAGAAGAAACTTTCTAAAAACGGCGGGCGGGATGCTCCTTTCGTCGGGCATCGTGTCGCCGGTGAAGGGGCTGCCCTCGACGCTTGCACCAGAAGGAGAGCAAGGTCAAACAAAGCGGCCCAACATCCTGCTCTTATTCCCCGACCAGCATCGTTTTGACTGGCTCGGAACGAACCCTCACCTTCCGGTTCGAACCCCCAACCTCGACAAACTCGGGCAACGGGGTGTGCGCTTTACGCACGTGCTGACTCCCTCGCCTCTTTGTGCTCCGGCGCGGGCTTGCCTGGCCTCCGGCAAAGCCTACACGCGCTGTGGAGTCCCCAGCAATGGTGTCGACTATCCGCTTGACGAGCCCACGTTCTACTCGATGCTGCGCGCAAGCGGCTACTGGGTGGCCGGCTGTGGAAAGCTCGATTTGAACAAGCCCGATCGCAACACGGGCGTGGACGGGAAGTATCACCTCAAAGAATGGGGCTTTTCTGACGGCATCAACTGTCTTGGGAAGGGAGACGCCGTGTCGAGCGGGAGGACCGCGCCCCACGATCCCTACATGGCGTATCTCTATCGCAAACACTTAGCCAAACTTTACATCCAGGATATGGAGAAGCGCGCAGGCGGGACCAATCCTGGCGGCGGTTCCGGTCGGACTTACGGCTCGACGTGGCCCTCGCCGCTGCCCGAAGACGCTTACTGTGACAACTGGATTGGCCGCTGCGGTCTGGAACTTATGCGGCGCTCTCCAAAGGGCAAACCCTGGTTCCTCATGGTCAACTTTGCCGGCCCGCATAACCCGGAGGATGTTACGCGCGACATGTGGAATCGATGGAAGGGCGTCAACTTTCCGCCACCGAATGGCGCGGACGGTTACTCCCAAGAGATCAACAACGCGATTCGAAGGAATTATTCGGCGATGGTCGAAAACCTCGACCGCTGGGTGGGCATTTATCTTCAGGAACTCGAAAAGCGGGGTGAACTGGAAAATACTCTGGTTGTGTATTCCAGTGATCACGGTGAAATGCTTGGCGACCACAATCATTGGGCAAAACAAGTCCCGTATCAGCCTTCGGTCAGTGTCCCTTTGATTTTGTCAGGTCCTGGCGTTCAGCGCGGGGTGGTGAGCGATGCACTGGTGAGCACCATGGATCTCGCGGCAACATCCCTCGATTATGCCGGAGTTCCGCGGCCTGCTGACATGGATAGTCGCTCACTCCGGCCAGTGCTCGAAGGCGCCACCCAGACCCACCGCGAGGTCCTCTCTTCACGATTGGGTCCTTGGAGCTTATCTTTTGACGGACGATACAAATTGATTCGCGGTTTCGATCCTGACGGCAAAAGCATTTGGCAGAACCGGCGCGACGAGCACCGGTTCCTCAAACCGGCGGATGGTCCGCTGCTCCTTTTCGATCTCGAAACCGACCCGGGTGAGAACCTGAACCTCGCCCAAAAGCCAGGGAGCGAAGGTCGGAAATTATCCAGCGTCTTCCATGATGAAATGAATGCAAACCTTGGCAGTGATACTTAGTGGAAGAATGTCCAGCCCTTGCTTCCCAGGCGATCGCGACGGGTCCGGTGGCAAGATTTGCCCAGGAAGTTTCCATTGCCAGCAACCTGCTGACGACGGCTGCAGGACCTGGAGAAGCAAGGCGTCTGGCTCAATATCTGGCGGGCGCTGCGCCGCTCCAAGCGATGGTGGAATGTGGACCGTATTTTGGTCTGGCTCGCGAACTTCCTCCGAGCGGGCGTGCTGAATGACCGCTCGCTTACCGTTTGACCGCAGTTTCCCTCATATCGCCTGCTTTACGATCCTCTCGCGGCAGTTCTTGAAAAAGAACTCTTTGATCGGCACAGACTCACGACACCGTTGTCACCGGGTCGTGAGGCGAGATCCCGTTCGGGTCGTTGTACGTGGCGCCCCGCGGAGCTTTGACGGGCCCCTGCAGCAGGGGATCGTTGGTTGAGTGCATCCAGGTATCCATGCGCTTCCTCATCTCCTCCAG
>Ga0307374_10010535_pt1 | contig 13367 bp, 14 predicted proteins | sample OX3MG_FD_202532 | JGI IMG/M metagenome (GOLD analysis project Ga0307374, IMG submission 202532) | Soil microbial communities from Risofladan, Vaasa, Finland - OX-3 | ecosystem: Environmental > Terrestrial > Soil > Coastal area > Acid sulfate soil | place: Finland: Risofladan, Vaasa | collected...
GGCTTAAAAAGCGCGATTTTGACGGATGGCACGGTATTAGCTCTTCTTAACGCATCCGAGCGGAATTCTATTGGAAGTTCGGGACTTTACTAAGAGTAGAATGTTACAACTTCGACAAAACCAATCGCTTCAACAGCGCCTAACACCACAGCAGGTCCAGTACCTGAAGTTGCTGCAATTGCCGATCCTCGCGCTCGAGCAGCGGATAAAATCGGAGATCGAGGAAAACCCGATGCTCGAAGAAACGGGCGAGGAAGAGGAGCGCGCCGATCAAGCCTCCGAGGACTCGATGACGGAAGCCGTGGAGGTTTCCGCCGAGGAGCGGATGGCCCTCGAAACCGCGCCGGTCTCGGCGGAGATAGCCGTTTCCGAACCTGGCAGCGAGCAGAACCTGCGAGAACTCGCGCGCACGCGCGAACGTGAAGAGCAGTCCGAACGCGATGTCCAGGCCGAAGCCTCGAGCGACTATTCGTTCGAGGACTATATGAATGACGACACGGAGGGTTTCAAAACTCCGACTTCGCGCGACATGGATGACGACCGTGAGGATGCTCCGCATGCCGCCGCCGAATCGTTTCAGGATTCGCTGTACACACAAATTGCATTGCTGAATCTGCCGGACCGCTATCGCGCCCTGGCCGAAGAAATTGTTGGCTCGATCGATGAGGACGGCTATCTCCGGGAATCGCTCGAACAAATCGCGCATGATGCCGGCGTGTTTTATGGCGACGAGTACACGATGGCCGAGGCCGAAGCCGTGCTGCGCAAAGTTCAGAAGCTCGATCCTCCCGGCGTAGCCGCGCGGGATCTGCGCGAGTGCCTGGCCGTTCAGCTCGATGTGATGCCAAATCACAATCCGGTGCGGGAGGTAGCGCGGCGGATCATCAACGATCGCTTCGACGATTTCGTGAACAAGCGATTCACCTCGCTCTCGCGGCATTTGGGAGCGGACGGGCAGCATCTGAAATCCGCGATCGATCTGATCCAGCATCTCAATCCGAAGCCGGGCGCCTCCATTGGCGATATTTCGGAGAGCACGAAATATATCACCGCCGATTTTTACATCGAGCGCACGCCGGATGGGAAGGATTTTACGATCACGCTGAACGAGCGCGGCGTGCCGCCGCTTCGCGTGAATGCCGCCTATAAGGATCTCATTCGCAAGCAAGCGCCGGAGCGCGGCAAATCACTCACGCCGGAAGCGAAAGATTTTATCAAAAAGAAATTCGAAGCCGCGAAATTCTTTATCATGGCGATTTATCAACGCCGTGAGACGATGATGCGCGTCATGCAATCCATCGTCACCCATCAGCGCATGTTTTTCGAGGATGGCGAGAAGCACCTGAAGCCGCTTATCTACAAGACCATCGCCGAGGACATCGGGATGGACATTTCGACGATCTGCCGCGTCGTCAATGGAAAATATTGCCAGACGGACTTCGGCGTGTTCGAGCTAAAATACTTTTTCTCGGAAGCGATTCCAACCCACGCCGGCGCGGGCGGCGAGAACAGTGAAGGCGAGGCCGTTGCCAATAAAGTGGTGAAGTCCCGCATCAAGGATATTATCGATGCCGAGTCCGGCAGTGAGCCGCTTTCGGACGAGAAGATCGTGCAGATGCTGAACGCCGAAGGCTTCGACGTCGCGCGCCGCACGGTCGCGAAATACCGCGAGCAGATGAACCTGCCGGTCGCAAGATTGCGGAAGAAGCTGATGTAGCACTCATTTAGGATTCGCACTGTTCGATAGACTATGGAATTTTTAGTAAGAGTCGAGGATAGCAAGGCTCCATTCTTTCTTGAATTGATGAAGAACCTGCGCCCGGTGAAGGTAGAACGTATTTCGGAAATGGAAACTCACAGTTCGTCCGAAAAAAAGCAACTCCTCCGGGAGCTGAAGCAAGCAGTGGACGAGGTAAAGGCAGCGGACCGAGGCGAGATTCAACTACGATCGGCGAGGGACTTCCTCCGTGAGCTATAAGGTTGTAACGTCCCCTACGTTCGAGAAGCAGGCCGAACAATTGGCCCGAAAGTACCATTCTCTGAAAGCTGATTTGGAGGTTCTAATTTCGCAACTTGAGGAGAATCCAAAGATGGGCTCCCCGCTTGGCCGTAATTGCTATAAAGTACGGCTGGCAATCAAGTCCAAAGGCAGAGGAAAATCAACCGGCGGTCGGATTATTACCCATGTACACGTTATCAAAGAGTTAGTTCGGTTGCTGATGATTTATGATAAATCCGAAAAGGGGAGCCTGACAGATGATGAGTTTGAAAAATTGACAGCCGGTTTGCCATGACGAACTTGAGGGCGGCATGAAACTCCGCACCGTCGCGAAAACCACCGCGAGCAGATGAACCTGCCGGTTGCGCGGCTAAGGAAGAAGCGGATGTGAACTTCTTTCGGGTCTGATGGGTAGAAGCATCGAATCATGATTACCCACGGCATTCCTCTTCGAGTGATCGTCTTTAAGGGACGAGATGAGTGGACGATGATTTGTCTGGAAACATACATTGCCGTGCAAGCGCAAAGCTGGGAAGACCTTGAAACCAAAATGCGCGATGCCGCACAGCTCTATTTTCAATCCTTCGGCACGGACGCAATCGAGCGGGGCGAATACATGCGCATGGCGCCATTATCATACCGGCTGCTCTGGTCCTTTCGCTCGGTGTTTCTTGGCCTGACGAAGCTCATCTCCGAACCGCTCCGAGCGACCTACGATCCATTGCACGCGCGATTGCAATTTGCCTAAGCAGTTTCCGACGCTCACGCCGGACGAAGTTGTTGCCATTTTGGCATCGAATGGATTTGTTCGCACCGCGTTCCGTGGTAGCCATGCTCAATTTGAAAAAGGCAGCTTCAAAGTCACGGTGGATATGGCGGTTAAAGACTTCAATGCCTATCGGATTAAGTCCATGATCGCTCAGTCCGGTCTCAGCCGGGAGCAATTTTACGGGGCTACGAAATCGACCGCAAGAAAAAATAGGCAGGCGATAATTGTAACTTCGAACTATCGCGCATTGGGTGCGTTGTAACGGCGAATGACCGATCGCAAGACTCCCTCGCGCGTGCTCGCGCTCGATTATGGCACGAAGCGCATCGGCATCGCCATCTCGGATGAACTGCGCATACTCGCCAGTCCGCGTGGAACGATTGCGAGCGGGCCGGCGGCGATCGGGGAGATCGTTGCGCTCGCCCGCCGCGAGGAGGTTGGCACGGTGCTTCTTGGAATTCCCCGCACGCTCGCGAATACGCACAGCGCGATGACGGCGGAGGTCATTCGCTTCCACGATAAACTTGCGGCCGCTCTTACGCCGCTCGGCATCGCGCTCGAACAGCGGGACGAGCGCCTCACCTCGCTCATCGCCGAGACGAACATTCGTTCCCGCGAGCTGCCGAAACAAAAGCGCGAGCAAAAATACCTGCGCGACGAAGAGGCCGCGCGGATTTTATTGCAGGAATATCTCGACGAGCACAGCGCAAGATAACATATTGGAACTAAGCTCGCGCTTTCTCCCTTTCTCAGGCGACTCCTATATCCCGAACGTACTTGACCGATCAACATATCATTGCTTTTGGCGGCGACGGGTTTTACACCGAGCCGGAAAATAAACGCACCGCGCACTTTCTTCTCGAGTTAGCACAAACCAATCGTTCCAACAACCTTCCCCGTATTTGCTTTCTTCCCACCGCGAGCGGCGATGCGGAAAGTTACGTGCAGGCATTTTACGCGCGCTACACGCCGGACCTGTGCGAGGCATCGCACCTCTATCTTTTTCGGCGAGAAGTAAAAAAATTGCGCGAGTTTCTTCTTTCGAAAGACGTGATTTATGTCGGCGGCGGCAACACGGCAAATATGCTGGCCATCTGGCGCGTCCACGGCGTGGAGGAAATTTTGCAGGAAGCCTATGAAGCCGGAATCGTGCTCTGCGGGACGAGCGCGGGTTCGCTCTGCTGGTTCGAATGCGGCGTGACCGATTCCTTCGGCCTCGACCTTGCGCCATTGTACGATGGTTTGGGATTTATTCGCGGCAGCAGTTGCCCGCATTACGATAGCGAAGAGCGGCGCCAGCCGCAATATCACAAATTCGTGCTCGAAGGCTTTCCCGGCGGCTATGCGATCGATGAAGGCGCGGCGGCGCATTTTGTGAATGGCGAATTTCGGGAAGCCGTAAGCTCGAAACCCGATGCGCGCGTCCTTCTTCTGCGCAAGGAACATGACCGCCTGGTTGAACTGCCGCTTCCCGTGCGTTTTCTCGGTGGAACGAATGCGAATGCCATCCCCGCAGCGTGAAGAGGATTGGCTCAGCCATTCGGAGGAAGAGACCGTGCGGCTCGGCGAGAAGTTTGGCGAGCAGTTTCTCCGAGCCGGGACGGTCGTTTGCGTAAGCGGCGAATTAGGCGCGGGCAAAACGCATTTCATCAAGGGTATTGCCGGCTCGCTCGGCCTCGACGAACGGGAACTTACCTCGCCCACCTTCGCGCTGGCACACGAGTTCGATGGCCGGTTGCATGGCAAGCCATTGCGCCTCTATCATCTCGATTGCTACCGGTTCGAGAAGCCGAAGGAACTCCTCGAATTAGGCGTGGAAGATTATCTTTATCCGACGAACGCGGTAACGATTGTCGAATGGCCGGAACGAATTGCTTCGCTTATTCCGGACGGCGCCATCCTCGTAGCGATGGAAGAAATCTCCGAGACGGAACGGCACATTGCCATCCGCCAAAAAAAGATAATATAGAAGCTCATCCGTAAGCGGGATTTTCCCTGGACGGAGTTCGTTACAATGCCTTCCATTTTTTCACCTCTTACTCGAAATCATTTCTCATTAACTTTTTCACTCTTCCATGACCGCACTTCTCGAACGCGAAAAGAACGCGCTATTCCCCACGTACGACCGCTTACCTATCGGCGCCGTCACGAGCGCGCAGGGCGTTCATATCACCACCGAAACGGGTGAGACGTATCTCGATGCCATCGCCGGGCTTGGCGTGAACGCGCTGGGGCATTCGCATCCGGCGGTCGTCGCGGCGATACGCGAGCAGGCTGGGAAGTATTTGCACCTCTCGAATCTTTATTTGCAGGAACCGCAGGTCGTCCTGGCCGAGAAGCTCGAACGTGCTTCGGGTTGGGAACGAACATTTTTCACGAACTCCGGGACCGAAGCCGTCGAAGGCGCGATCAAGCTGGCGCGAAAAGTTTTTTCGAGCGAAGCGAAGGCGGAAATCCTGGGCGTCGCGAATGGATTTCATGGCCGTACCTTTGGCGCGCTCTCGGTCATGGATAAAGGCAAATACCGCGATCATTTCGGCCCGTTCGTCGCGGGGGCTTCCACCATTCCGGGATACGATCCGAGCGCGCTCGAAGAAATCATCACCGAGCGCACCGCTGCCGTGATCGTCGAAGTGATTCAGGGCGAGGGCGGTATCGTCGAGATTCCCGCCGAATTCCTCAACGCTCTCACCGAGCTTCGAACGAAGCACCACTTCCTGCTCATTGCCGATGAAATTCAATCCGGCATCGGGCGCACGGGAAGGTTTTTCGCGTATGAACATTACGGAATGAAGCCGGACATTGTCGTCTGCGCGAAGGCGATCGGCGGCGGGCTGCCGCTGGGAGCGATTCTCACACGCCGCGAGCTGGCGGACGCAATGCGCGCCGGAGTTCACGGCACGACCTTCGGCGGCAACGCGCTTTCCTGCATTGCCGGATCGGTCACGCTCGATCTGGTCGAAAAAACATATATGGATAACGCCGCGCATGAAGGCGAGTACCTTATGCGCACGTTCGAGGAATTGCGGGAGGAGCATCCGAAGGCCATCCGCGATGTGCGCGGCAAAGGGCTGATGATCGGAATCGAATTCACCGCGAACGCGCGCGAAGTGCAGAAAAAGCTTTTCGAGCGGCACATCATCACCAACGTCACCGCCGGCGAAGTGCTGCGCCTGCTGCCGCCGCTTATCTTCGAGCGCAAGCATTCGGATGAACTGGCCAATGCCATCCGGGAGGCGGTGGGAATGATGGGCTGAGTTAGTGCTGAAGGCACGCCATGTTAGTAGCCGGTGACGTAAGTCACCGGATAGCGAAGACAGGAGTTTCCAAAGTCCCAAAGGGACGACATGTGTTGGGATGGAATTACATGCCGTCACTCCGTGACTCTCCGAATTGTCGGGCCGCGCGTTCCGGTGACTTACGTCACCGGCTATTGACATTGCGTCCCTTCGGGACATTCTCGGCTGCGGAATCCTGTTTTAGTTCCGCAATGCGAGCTTCGAAGGGACGCTCGAGAGAAGAATCGGGATAACGATTGAAATAAAGCCGCCGGAAGGAGGAGTAGTCCTCTTCAAGTTGGTGGAGTGAATAATGGCCCATCACATGATTGATGTAAAACGGAAGAATATTCTCGTACCGCGAAAGAATCGATTCATTACCCGCCATTTGAGACCGGTTGGAAAGCTCCTCGATTTTCTCTTTGTCATATACAACCGTTTGGGCAAGCTGCCATAAGCCGAGCGTCGGGATTTGGAATGCGATCATGCCAATGGGAAGCGGTTCCGGTAATTCCGCAACGACACCCTTCAATTCGAAATTTACATTGCGCTTCATGAGATAGGCTTCTGTTGCGATCTTTTCATGGCCGATCCTTTCACGATTTGAAATAGGCGAATGGGCGATGGAGGAATCCGTAAGCCCATAGATATTTATGCAAGTTTCAAAATCCGCGTAGTAAGCCTTCATGTTTGCGGCGCCTGGAATTGCAACCGTGAAGTGGAGACCCTGAAAGAAAGGCTTCAAATATTCTCCAATTTCCGAATACACTTGCATGGCCGATTCATAATTACCGTTCACGGAATAAAATCCTCCGGAGTAATAGGTCCATCGCTCGTCGGCAATACCATGCGTGGAGCTTTCACCCTTGAGATCCCAATTTTCTTCAAGCTGTCCTTCGTCATTCGTGTGAAACAAGACGCTATCTCGGATTTTCTCTTCAATGACAAAGGAGGCCAGCAAAAGGAATGCAATGCCCACTCGGGGCCACATTACTTTACTGGGCACACGATTCACCCCGCGCTCGATAACAAAATAAATAAACGGCACCACTGGAATGATAAACCGCGCGAACATGAAATCGCCGCCCACGCGCGCGACGAAAATTACCAGATAGACTACGGTGGCCGATAGGGCGGTAATATATGGCGAGCCGCGATGCAGGTCCTCCGTTGATTGGCCATCGTTATTCCTTTTTCGGAACAAAAGCACAATGGCGGCGATGAATGCGATTGCCGACACAAAATAAACCCGGAAGTAGAGCCAGATATAGAAAAATCCCTGACTGAAATAGTCTTCCCCAGCCGATTTTGCGTAATACGTGAGGGGCAAAATGTCGCCGTAGTAGAAATACTTCCATAGGAGATACGGCACGCCAACGATGACCGATGGCAATAATAAAATGCCGATGGATTTCGAGATAGATGAAAGAGATTGCTTCCATTTAATTCCACGAACTGCGAGCAATAGAACAGCCGTCGCGGTAAAGAGCACGCCATCGGGCCGCGTGAGCGCGACCAGCGCCAGCGCAACTCCGGAAAGCAAGAGTCTGCGCTGTTCAGAAAATTTCGAATAAAACCAGAGATAAAATGCGGCGAGAATAAGGAGCGCATAAAACGAAGTCTCTAATCCCCCGCTTGCCCAGACCGCCGCATCATAATTGAGCGCGAATAATGCCGCTGCTATCGGAAGCCATAGTGCTTTGGAATTTTTCTTATGCTCGCGACGAGAGATCGCCAGCAAGAGAACGAGAACACCCGCATAGGCCGCAATGCCAAGCCAGATACTCGCATCTACAGGATCGAATCCGATGGCTTTCGCGGCGGCTAAGAGCATCAGCCACAAAAAGTGCGTATAGCCCTCGACGCGCTCGCCGACGTTATAGACAAGCCCCTTGCCTTCGACGAAATTCTTCACATAGCGCATCGTGATGAAGGCATCGTCGCAAATCCATCGAAGCTGAATAGCGCGATAAAGGCCCGCGCCAAGAACGAGGATGCTTGCAAGGGGCAGCCACCAGTTCACTTTCTTCCGCGCAGGCTTACGCTGCGCGGAAGCTGGCTTTCGAGGATTTTTGTGAGAGGGTGGTTTCGGCATTCAGATCCCTTCCGTTCCAAACTTGGGGCGTTCCATTCTTATCCTTGAGAGTGCAAGAAGCTTCTACCTATTCGCCGGCAGCCATTCAATGGTAACGCCCTTACTCTCGACAACAGAAAATTCGGGATCACCGGTGAGGACGGGAATTCCACGTTCGACGGCCAGCGCGGCGGCAAAGCAATCGGCATACGACAGTCCGCCGCCAGCCTTGAACCGCGAGGCTTGCAGCATCTGGTCATAGGTGGGGAAGACGGTTAAAAAAGGAGCGATCTTGATTTCATCCAGCATCCAGTTTGCAAGCTTCTCTCCGTCACTTCGGAGCAGCGAATAATACACTTCTCCAATATTGATAAGGCTGATAAGGTGGAAGAAGCCTTCCTCTCTGGCTTCTTCCAGTGCCTCGCGAACGCGTTCCCAGCCAATCTGCTTTCGAAAGAGAACAATCAACGGAAAGGCATCAAACACCAAAGGGCCGGTCTTCTTTTTCACGATCTTTTTTTCGTTCTTCCATTAGAATGTCGAGCGCCTTGCTGTCAGGAGGAAGAAATCCCGTCAACGCTTCGATGGCCGCTAATTGCCGCGCCTTTCGGTCCCCCGAAGTTTCAGGGCCTTCGCCCACCTGTTTAATTACCAGTTCGGCATTCCGCTCTTCAATTTTTACCCGCGCGCCCTTCTTGAGGCCCTTTCGCTCCCGCAAATCGCGGGGTATATCGAAATGGCCCTGATCGTCGATAATTGTCGTTTCGAATTCCCGGAACATCATAGGATTCTAACGGGCGCATCCTTCCAAGAGTTCGTTCCTTACGACGGCCTTTTGCCACTACCAAATTGCATAGCGCAAGGTAAGCCCGCCGTATAGCGCGCTCGCCCACCAATTCTCCGTGGGATCGACTTTCGTTAGGGGCAGCTCGTAGCCTGCGAAGGGAGTGAGCACCCAGGAATCGGTGAATGGCAGATCATAAGTAAGTTCCGGACGAAGGGCAAGACGGAGGGCATTGGCCGTGGAAATCGCTGATGCATTTGTTATTGCCTGGTCTTCATCCGAAACAGATTTCAAAAAATCAGCTTCCCACTTCACGCCGATACTCAAGCATAATTGAATGCCGAGGCCGTTTGGGATGCTATCCGAACAGAAATTATATCTATAGCCCAGGTTTACGTAAATATAGGAAAGCGTTGTCCAAAGTTTGACCCCGGTGATCATAATCGTGGTGTCGGTGTATGTTATCGGACCGGACCCCGATGATGCCATTGAAAAGGTTGCGGGCTTCGCATCAAAGCCTGCCTCAAAAATGAGGAAGTGGTGCATCGTTTTGGAAAGCGGGTCTTCATCGCTGATTCCCACAAAATATCCGCGGCCCGTACCATTTTGAACGAGAAAATTCGATTGGGGCTGATGGGGAACCTGGAACGGTGACTCATCGATAACAGGAAATGCATCGGTTCGATACATCACGAAATTGTAGCCTGCCATGGGGCCGATCAGGAATGTTACATGGTGTTGCGCGTGAGCCGTTGTGGTAACCAAAAGTGCCGAGACAACAGAAATTCCAAGCGAGGCCGCAAGCGATCGAAGGGTACTTCTCATATAGATAAAACGCTCAAAGTCGGGCGGGTTACAATTCTATTTCGTAAATCTTTCGAAACCGCTTGACTTTTGCTTTTGGGTTCCTTATATTGCAGGTGAAATGACGAGCACCTATTGTCAATTAGAATGAAGATTGATTTTAAATCGAAAAGAAATTTAGAATTAGGCGATTTCAAGGAAATTATGCCTTATTCATTAAATGAAAATTAAAAAAAATAAAGCAGCACTTTCAATTAGAACTTAAAAGCGGACATCGAAACCGGAGTTACGGTCACTTCAGGTTATGATACACCGCCTGCACATCATCGTCCTCTTCGAGTTTGTCGATGAGTTCGAGAACGGGTTCTTCGTCCACTTCGGATAGTTCTTTGAATACCGTAGGCAGCCGCTGGATTTCGGCGCTCGTCACCGCGATATTCCGTTCTTCGAGGGCTTTTTGCATTCCGACGAAATCGGGGAAGGAGGTCATGACGGTGACTTCGCCTTCTTCCGCCGTCAACTCTTCGGCGCCAAAGTCGATGAGTTCGAGTTCGAGCGTATCGAGATCGAGGCCTTCGGCGGGGAATTTGAAGACGCCTTTTCGCTCGAAGAGGAAATCGAGCGCTCCGGTGGTGGCGAGCGTGCCGCCCGCGCGGGTAAGGATGCTGCGGATATTCGCGACGGTGCGGGTCGGGTTATCGGTAGCGCATTCGACGACGATGGGCACACCGCTCGGGCCATAGCCTTCATACACGATTTCCTGAAAAGCCTCCTGGTCTTTGGAGGAGGCGCGTTTGATCGCACCCTCGATGCGGTCTTTCGGCATGTTCACGCCCTTGGCATTGGTGATGGCCATGCGCAGGCGGGAGTTCGCCGCGGGATCCGGACCGCCTAAGCGGACGGCGATGGCGATCTCGCGCCCAATTTTGGTGAACGCCTTGGACATTTTGTCCCAGCGTTTAAATTTGCGTGCTTTGCGGAATTCGAATGCTCGACCCATTTTTTAATTACGAATTAGGAATTATGAATTACGAATTTGGAAAATCGTATTACGTTTTACCGTCATTGCGAGCAGAACGAATCGACCGAAGGGAGATTCGTTCGACGAAGCAATCCCTGCTTCGAAGCAACGGATTGCTTCGTCGCGTTCGGCTCCCTTCGGTCGCCGAACGCTCCTCGCAATGACATGCTTAACGTTGAGAACTGTCAATTAACATAATTCTTCATTCCTAATTCCTAATTTTTATTCGAGCCGCAAAAAGTTTCGTATATTTGCAATGAGGAATCTGTGTTCATCATTCATTTTTATTAGAAAAACCACCATGCAACTTTCAAACGCCAAGGAAATCGTACTTAATCAAAATGCCGAATGGACCCGTGTTATGAGCGATGAGTCGGAGCGGCAAAGCCTGCTGCGCTATGGCATGACGCTTATCCTCATCGCGTACGCGCTGCGCTTCCTGCTGAGCTTGCTCTTTGCGAGTGTTATGAGCGCCTTCGTGCCTTATGGCACGCTGTATATGGTCACGAGCGTGGTGATCGAATTTGCGCTGGCTATTGCCGCGCTATATTTCGTTCCACAGATCTTAGCCGCACTGGCGCCCAGCTTTGGCGGCAAGAACGATTCGCTGAACGCGCTAAAGCTCTATGTGTTCGCGGCTACTCCGGCCTGGCTGGGAATGGCGTTGAGCGTTATCCCTGTCCTCGGATGGCTCGCGGCTATTGCGGGCGGAGTGTATTCGATTTATCTCTTCTGGCAGCATATTTCGGATGCGATGAGCATTCCGGCGGAGAAGAAGGTCGGCTACGCGATTCTGGCGGTCGTTATTATCGTGGTGATCGAGATGGTGATCGGGGCGATCGGAGGAGCGATTGCCATGGCGATCGCGCCGTATTCGTTCTATCACGTCGGTCCGTTCTACCACTGACGTTAGACGACGTGGCTTGACGCGAGTTCACATTCGAGCGCCCCACGCTCGATCTGAATCGTCGTGTGCTCGATGCTGAAGCGGTCGTGCATGGCCGTGCAAATAGTGGCGATAAGCGCATCGTGCGCGACCTCTTCGCGCACAATGACGTGAGCGGTCATTGCGATTTGCGTAGTGCTCATACCCCAGACATGGAGGTCGTGGACATCGGTAACAGCTTCGAGTCCGCGCAAATAGGATTCGATAGCGCTGGGATCGATTCCTTCCGGCACCGCATCGGCCGCGAGGTTGAACGAATCGCGCAGCAACGACCAGGTTCCGGCCACGATGACAATTGCAATAACGATACTCATCATTGGATCGACCCAAATAGCGCCAGTCCAAAGAATGATAAGGCCCGCGATGACGACGCCGGCCGAGACCGCTGCATCGCCCGCCATGTGGAGGAACGCAGCTTTGACATTGAGATCGCCTTTTCGGCCGCGAACGAATAACCATGCGGAGGCGGCATTGAGCACGATACCAATTCCGGCAATCCAGGCTACCGTCCGGCCATCGACGGGCGCGGGATGACGAAGGCGGTCGAAGGCAGCAAATAAGATGGCTCCGGTCGCAACGAGGAGGATCATCGCATTCAAAAGCGCGGCGAGGATGGTGGTACGCCGGAATCCGTAAGTTCGGGTTTTGGTTGGAGGCCGTGCGGCGAGGATATTCGCGCCGAGTGCGAAGAGCAGGCTGAGTACATCCGTCAGGTTATGGCCTGCATCCGCGACGAGTGCGACGGAATGGCTCAAAATTCCATACACGGCCTGTAACGCAACGATGAGGACGTTCAGCCCAATCGCAATCTTGAAGCTTGCATTCGTCCGAGTGGCCGGTGGAGCATAATCATGCGGCATGGCGATGGAAACAGCGTTGAGCGGAGTTTTATCTTAGACCGGAACATTCGGTACAACTTTCTTGTGAAGCTTTTTTCCTCCTGTCGAATGTTGAGCATCCTCATTAAGCACTTAGCACTTCCTCATATTTTGTCACTACTCATCGTCGGTTCGCTCGCATTAGATATTATAGAAACGCCGTTCGCCACGCGGGAACTCGCCCTCGGCGGCAGCGCCACGTTTATTTCGCTCGCCGCGAGTTATTTCAGCCCGGAGCGGCTGGGCATTGTCGGCGTCGTTGGCGATGATTTCCCCAAGCGCGCGTGGGAGCTTTTTCGCACCCATGCGATCGATACTTCCGGCATCGAGATCGTCCCCGGCGGCAAGACGTTTTCCTGGCATGGCCGCTATCATTACGACATGAATACGCGGGACACGATCGAAACGAATCTGAATGTCTTCGCCACATTCAAGCCGCACGTGCCCAAGCATTTCAAATCGCCCGATTTTCTCGTGCTCGGCAACATTCAGCCCGACCTTCAGCGCGAAGTGATCGAGCACCTCGACCGGCGCCCACGGATGGTCCTGCTCGACACCATGAACTTCTGGATCACCGGCAATCTGGAAAGCCTGAAGCGGACGCTCAAGCTTTCGAATGCGCTCGTGATAAACGATAGTGAGGCCCGTTTACTCATCGAGCATCCGAGCCTGATTGTGGCCGGGCGAAAATTGCAGGAGATGCTTGCGGATGATCGCTCATCCTCGGAGGAATCTCCTCGCATCGTTATTATCAAAAAAGGCGAACACGGTGCGCTGCTATTTTATGACGAGCATATTTTTTCCGCGCCGGCCT
>Ga0307374_10010538_pt1 | contig 13365 bp, 9 predicted proteins | sample OX3MG_FD_202532 | JGI IMG/M metagenome (GOLD analysis project Ga0307374, IMG submission 202532) | Soil microbial communities from Risofladan, Vaasa, Finland - OX-3 | ecosystem: Environmental > Terrestrial > Soil > Coastal area > Acid sulfate soil | place: Finland: Risofladan, Vaasa | collected...
TGCCACGTCTGCCGTAGCGCCGACTCAAAGCTTCAGTGGCTACTCACTTAGAGGGCCACGCCGATGATGTGCGAGGGGCGACTCGCCACCTTTCAAGCTGGCGGTACGGCGCTACGTTACTATGGACGAGCGACGTATCGTTGCATGGTTGGCACATCTGGAAGGGATAGACGGGCCGCTATGGCGCTGCGCGAAGGCAGGGGAGTGACGACGGCGCCAGTGACGGTTGCCGTCGCCTTTGCGTTCCTCGCTGATCCGCGCAATGCGCCCGAATGGTTTGCGCCCGTGACGTTCGCGTGGGCGGAGCCAGGCGACGCGCCGCCGCAAACGGCGCTGCCATCGTCGCGGGTTGCGTCGTCGGCAATCGTTACGCGCCTCGGCGCAACGTGGCGCTTCCTGCCCAACTCGCCCGCCAGACGTGGGTGGGTCACGGGTCGGCGTCGCGCCGCCATCCCCATGCGTATGGCGACGTATGAGCCGCCGACCAGCTTTGCCTGGGAGACCACCTACCCCACCTCGCGCGATAACCTGCGCTGGGAGATCACCTGCGTCCCCGCTTCCAGCGACGCCGCAGATGGGACTGACGCCGCAACCACCGCAACCACCGCCGAGCCTGATAGAGCGATGGACAGCCCACCTGCGCAAACCACACAGCACACCACCATCCACATGAGCCTGCGCATCCAGCCGGGGCCGCTGGGCTGGGTCTCGCTGCTGGTGGTCGCGCCTTTCACACGCGGTGGCCTGGACCGCCGCGCCCAGCGCGCCCTCGACCGCACCCGCGAGACGCTAGCTGCCCGCGCCGAACTGGCCGCGCAGCCGCGTCCGCCGCGTCCGCCGCGTCCACCACACTTGCCGCGCGGCGATGACCGGCGAGGAAGCAAACGCAAGCGACGCCGCTAGTTGTGAGTGGCGTCAAGCGCCTTCCAGAAGTAGAAGATCGTCTCGCCGGGCGGACAATTTTCCAGGCGTCCGTAGAGCGCATAGCCCAGTTTCTCATAGAAGCCAGGAGCCTGGAAGTTTGAGGTGGCCAGCCACGCGAACTGGCAGCCGCGCCCAATCGCCTCACGCTCCGCCTCCGCCATCAACCAGCGACCCATCCCCTGTCCGCGCGCCTGCTCATCCACCCAGACGACGCTCACCTCCAGCCACTGTGCGATGGCGTGCGTGCGGCCTACCAGACCGCCGGATAGTCCCCGCCGCGTCGAGCGCATACAGGTGAAGTGGCTGCGGTTGCTGTGGGGCCAGCGGCAGCGCCGTGGTATGCGCCTGGTTGAATGCGACTCACTGCGCTGTGATGAAGTCTTCACGCTGCTCACTGATCTCATGATCGAGTCTATACGGCGTCTGTGGCTCATCTGCCATCAGCTATCTCCTCACCGTTGGGCGTCGTTGGGTGGCTCGGCGCTGAGCCAATCGGGCAGCGCGGGCTGCGTCGGCCCCGTGTCGTTCGCCAGGCCAGCGGGCGCCGCGCCAAGCGACGGATACGAATCGGGCGCCGCTGGGATGCGCGCGTAAGGGTCGAGCGGCGGATAGGCAAGTTCGGGGTAGGCGGCGCCGGGTGGCGCCAGCAAGCCGGATTGTGGCGCCGCTGGCCCGAAGCCATCGTTGGGGGTGAGCGCCGCCTGGGTGGGGTACAGATCGGGATAGGTGAACGGCGTCGCCGGTTGGGATCGCCCTGGCGCGCCGGACGGATAGGGCGCGGTCGGCGTGGGCGCCGACGCGGGCGGGTTGGGAGAGGCAGTGGGGGCCAGCCACCCGGAGGATGGACCGGCTTGACCGTAGGCGCCGAGACCGGGCGTTGGGCGCGATACCGGCGCCGGGACACTCACCGGCGCGTAGGATGCGGGCGCGTGGGGCGCTGGGGTGTACGCGCCCGGCGCGGCGACCGGCCCACCCGACGGCGTTGGCGCCTGCCCCAGCACACGCCGTAGCGTCAGCGCCACCTCGTCGAGCGGCGACCCGCTGGGCGCGGGCCAGATCGGTTGCGCGCCACGGCTCCAGGCGAAGATGGTGTCGGCGAGCTGGCGGGCCTCCTCGCGCAGTCGTGGGTTGTCGGGCGCGCCCTGCGTCAGGCGACCCAGGCGACCGATCAGGTTGTTGACGCTGACGCCGACCTGCCACAGCAGCGCATCGCGCACCGGCGGCACACGCGCGCTGAAGTCGCCGTTGGCAAGCTGCACGAGCGTCGCCTGCAACTGACGCACGCCCTCCTCGATCTCGCGGGTGCGTTCGATCTCGCGCCGCTCCAGGATCGCGATCTCTTCGGCGCGGTCGGCACGGCGCAGGGCGCGCAACGCCGACCGCGCCCAGAGGTAGGCCACCACGGCCACCAGCAGCTGCAACGCCAACGCCCGCGCAATCAGCGCGCTCCCGGCGTTCTTCGCCACCAACGCCGCAAACGAGGCGTCGTGGGGCAGCAGCGTGATGACGGCCAGGATGGCGACGCAGTTGATCGCCGCCACCACCAGCACGCTGACCGGCGGCAGAATGGTCACAGTGATCAGTTCCGTCACCACCAGCAGATCGAGCGTCAGTGGCGAACCCGCGTTGAGCCAACCGCCGGGCGCCGCCGCAAACCCCAGAGCGCCGTAGGAGACGGCCAGCATGAGCGCGCCGACGGCGTTGACCTGCCCGGAACGATTCAGCCACACCAGCCCCGCGAAGGCCAGCAGCGCGACGGCGCCAACGACCAGCGACGAGGCGCTATGTAGCTCGAATGGCGCCAGCGCCAGCCCGATCAGCGTAAAGCCCAGAATCAGCGCGCTGGCCAGCCGCGCGCGTCGCTGGAGGTCGCGCTCAGTAAAGCTGGCGCTGGCGGGCGGCTCTGGCGGCGCGCTCAGCCGATACCACGGGGCCAACAGATCGGCCACTCGCCGTCGTCGTTGGCGACGCGCGCTCAGCGCCGCCAGCGTGCGCGTATCATTCAGGAAACGGTAGCCCGATTCGTCTACTCCGCCCAACCCGCGCAACGAACCACTCACCCTGGATTTTTCCGGCTCCATCGCTCTCCCCCGCATCCACACTGCCCAGGCGCGCCACGCATCTCCCCATATCGCCGCCCGCTCGTACTCATAGGTCGTAACTCGCTCGTATCTGCGCTACTGATGCGTTATTTGCTCTCGCGTCTGGCGACGCTGTGCTGCCACTATACGGGAGCGAGGCGCGCTCGTCAATCACATTGCCTGCCTCATATGGGCTACTGACGCCAAATGTGAGATTGATCACAGTTCGTTGCTGGAGCGCTTTCGGTTGGTAGCCCGTCGCACCACCAATTTTGCGCTGGGTATTGACAGACGCGAGAGTGGCGGCTATTATTACGTTGTGCGATATAACGCATTGCGTACTAGCACGCTGGCGCTGGCGAGCATTGCAGCGGCGCGGTGGGGAGAGTGATGGGGAAGCAGCGATGAGCGGAACGAGTGGAACGAGCCAGACGCGCCAGCCCGCTGAACGCGCCGAGCCGGTACGCGGGCGCCATCAAGGGCAGCGCAGCCATGAGTGGCTGTTGTGGTTGTATCCCCCGTCGTGGCGCGCTCGCTACGGCGACGAGTTCCTGGCGCTGCTGGCGGACCTGCGCCTCTCGCCGATTGATCTGCTCGACATCACGCTGGGCGCGTTCGACGCGCGCCTCTCGCCGCAGCAAGTGGCGCGTGCTACTGACAGTTCTGACGGTGAAGACGGTATTGCTCTTGGAGGGTTGAGGATGACGCTCAATCGATTACGCGCTTCGGCGATTACGGTGTTCTGCGCCTACATTGGCTTTGTGGTGGCCGGGCTGGCCTTCAACGGTATCCTCGACGACAACCCGCTGACGCAGCTCCGCGCGTCGCATCCAGATTTGCATGCCGCCGTGCTGGTGGTGGAGGGGGGCGCCATCGTGGCGCTGCTGGCGGTGCTGATCGGTGGCCTGCCGATCGCCTGGGCCGCGCTACGCCAGGCGCAACGCGAAGGGCGTATGCGTACGCTCATGTTGTTCGCCACGCCGCCGCTGGCGTTGCTCATTCTCATCATCTACGCGGTTATCTTCGCCGCCCTGTCGCTCCAACAGCACAAGCCGCTCTACGGCGGCGCGCCCACCTACCTGATCGCGCTGTATATCGCGGGCGCCGTGTTGTTCTTTCTGGCGGCCATCGCCAGCGCGGCGGCGGTCGCCGTGGCGATCGTGCGCAGTTCGGTGAACGAGCGGCTGTATCGGTTCGCGCGCATCCCGGCGATTGTGACGACGCTGGCGATGGTCGTCATGCTGGCGGCGACGGTTGCCTGGGGTGTGTTCGCCAACACGGACGATCAGCAGGCGTTCCTGAACTCGCCGGGCCTCTTCCAGTTGGCGACGGTGGTCGTGTGGGCGGGCGTGGTGGCGGCGATGGCGGTGGCGACGGTAGTCGCCATCGTCGGTGTGCTGCGTGGGCGCACGTCGCAGCCTGACGCCAGCGCGCCTACCTACGCGGCCCCCCAGCCCGCCTGACATTCGGGACACGCGCGGACCACGCACGTCCGTCGCCCGCCGGAGCGACATCAGCCGCGACGCTCCGGCGGGCGCTCCGGCTGACGCCACCACTGACGTCGGCAGATACATCTGCAACTAAGAGCCTGGAGATCGGCGGCCTGCGTGGCGGCGCGCCCCCCGGCGCGCGTTGACGCGCCCGCACCCGCCTACGCGCCCCCACACAGGCCATTCTGGAATGTGATTCACTCCACAGTAACCCAAAGTTATCCACATGAGAGCGCCATTTCGCAACTCTTCCGCCGCCAGTCGCGTATAGGGTAAGACATACGGCAGAGATTTACCCAAGAGTACCACTCCTGAAAATGGGAAGTGGCCTTGTGATACACTCTGCTGGCGCCCACTCCGGTGGGCCAGCGCGCCGCGCCGCTGCCGCGCATAAGGCGGCTGACCGGCCCGGCGCGACTGGGCGACAGGCAATCATCGAGCAGAAGTGAACATCGGGAACGAAGATAGATTCCTCGCAGGCGTCGTGGACCCAGGTGGGGGAGATGGAGGTGTAGTATGCGAGGCGTATTTTCATCGGCGCGTGGACGCAACATTGCCCTGGTAAGCGCAGCGCTTTGTTTGCTGGCGCTCGCTGGCGTGTTGCTGCTGGTGGCGCCCAACCCCAGCGCGCAGGCATTTTTCGGCAGCCTCTTCAACGGCGGCCAGACGGCGAATCAGACGACCGCGACGACGGCGGCGACCGCGTTGGCGAGTGAGAAACCTGGGAACAACATCAATAGCAAGCAGTTGCCTGCGCTTCCCGTCACACTGTTGGCGGCGTATCAGCAATCAGCTGCGGATGTCTGTGCGACGCCAACGCCTTTCCCCGCGCCCAACAGTACGACCACCGTGCCCACGGCTGTTCCCACGGCGACGAATACCCCTAGCGTAGCTCCGACCCCGACGATACCGGTCGTCACCCAGGCGAATGTTGACTGCAACACCTGCCCCGTTTTCAGCGGCAATAATCCCAGCCAGCCGGCGATTGCGGCGGCGCTGGAAACAGCGGCGAACTCCTACGGTCTGCCGATCAAGCTGCTGGACGCCGTGGCGTGGCAAGAGAGCAATTGGCACGAGAATGTGCGCTCGTGCGATGGTGGTATTGGGCTGATGCAAATCCAATACTACACCTATCCCTGGCTGAATACCGTCAGCATCGCGGCGTGTGGCCTGAACGCGACGAGCTATAGCCCCTTTAATTTGCAGGGCAATGCCGACCTGGGCGCTAAGCTGCTGAAATACCTGGACTGCTTCTATGGCTACCAGGGCAGCGACACCAGCGCGACAACTACTAATCCCGGCCAATATAGCATCGCGTGGTATTACCAGCAGGCGGGCCTGCAATACCCCGACACCTTGAACGCCGACGGCTCAACCAACGCCAACAGCCTCTGCGCCGCCGTCTACAACGACCCCAACCGCCCGTGGTATCCCGCGTTGCGCGATACGGGCGATTCGCTAACGCAAGTGGAGACGTGGGCCTGCCCCTACACCGCGACCGCAGGCGACAACACGCTGATGGATATGGTCCTCAGCGCGTACAACGAGGGCGCAGGCTATACCGACCAGAACGGCATTCAGAACTGGAACTATGTGCAGGGCGTCGCCGACAAGATTGCGGCGTTCGAGACGGGCGCGCTGCCGGTGGCAAGCTAGCGGATCAGTAGTTGACAATGGCGCCTGGGGATCTGCGGTCCCCAGGCGCCATTGTCATTCACACAACTCGGAGATTGAGTCCACGTTATTGCTCACTGTACGAGCGCATGTAGGCTGGTGTCTTCGCGTAGAGTCGCTGGTCGCACATCGCCAGTACATCACCGGCGCACTTGAGCGTTGCGTCCCATGACCAACACGTCGCCTCCTCCCAGGCAGCCAGAAAGGCTTCCGGCTCGACGCTCTTGCGCAACTGTCCTCTGACCACATCGTATTGGCGGCTCTCGGTTGGCGCCAGGGCGACGCCCTTCGCTATTCGCCGTGACTCACTGGCGGCTAACAACTGAACGGCGCACGCATACAGCGCATGCCGCTGCGCCAACTGCGCCAGCGCCGCAAGCCAGCGGTGCGCCGTTCGGTGTTCTCGCATATGGCGATAGAGGTCGAGCGCCGTACGCAGGGAAGCCACAGCGCGTGTCTCATCTCCTTGTTCAGCATAGAGGGAACTCAAGAGCGTCAGCGCAGAGACCATACGGGCCGGCTCGCCAAAGGCGCGAAACATGTCCAGGCTCTCCTGCCCACGCGCCACCGCCAGTCGCACATCGCCTTGCGCGGCGGCTACTTCTGCCAGGTTGAGTTGCGAGATAGCAATGCCTTGCGTGTCACCCAGCAGGCGCTGCAACGCCAGGGTTTCCCGGTAGTTGTCTTGCGCGCGACTGTACTCGCCTTGTGCATACGCTAGTGAACCCAGATTCCCCAGCGCATGCGCCAGGCGATAGGCGTCACCGTGGTCTCGCTGAATCGCCAGATTCTCTTCAAAACACAGCATCGCTTGTGCGTAGCGCCCCAGCGTTCGTAGGACGGATCCGAGGTTGTTGAGTGAAACGGCAATATCCTGCGGCAGCCCCAATGCGCGCTTCAAGGCCAAACTTTCCTCATGCAGCCGTTGCGCTTCGGTATAGAACCCTTGATCGGCGGCGACTAGCCCCAGATTATTGAGCGCCGCCGCTACCAACCGCTGGTCGCCAAGCCAGCGGCGCAAGGCGAGGCTGCGCTCCAACCATGCCCGCGCCAGCGCAACGTCGCCCTGGCGCAACGCCAGCATCCCGGCGCCGTTCAGCGCCTCGGCGAGGTCATTGGCATGGCGCTGACCAACGAGGTCAGGAGCGGCGGCTGACTGTGCAGCGCCGTCTTCTGCGCCCTGCCCCTCAGCGAGCCAGTGATGATCGGTGTCTTCGGTCAAGGCTAACGTCGCTTCCGTCCATCTACGCCCTTCCGTCAGCATGCCCTGCGTGTACCAGTATCGCCAGAGTCCCGCGACCAACTGTCTGGCCGGTCCGATTTCTCCCTGCTCGATAGCCCATGCCAGTGCGACCCGCAGATTCGCATACTCGTGTTCCAGGGAGCGGGGGTCGAAACTCTGGTCGCGCCCAGGCTCGTATGCGCGTCGGGCGGCGCTATATGAGCAGAAGTAGGCGCAGTGGCTGTGCGCCGCAGTGTGATGTTCCCCTTCGCATTCCAGTTGTTCCTGCGCAAATTCGCGGATGGTTTCCAACATCATGACACGCGGCGCGCCATCCATCCCTTCCGCTCTACACAGGAGGCTATGGGAGACGAGTGTGGTCAAATCGTCCAGGATCGAGGCGTCGCCTTCTTGCGCGCAGACTGCCTCTGCCGCCGCCAGCGAACACCCATTGGCGAAGACTGCCAGTCGGCGAAATACCCGCTGTTCGCGCGTGGAGAGCAACTGATAGCTCCAGGCAATCGCGCCGCGCATGGTCTGTTGACGCGGTGGTACGTCTCGGGCATGGTCGGCAAGCAGCGGCAAGCGTTTCGCCAGGCGCGCCAGCAGCGCCGAGGGACTGAACAGGCGACAGCGCGCCGCTGCCAGTTCGATGGCCAGCGGCAGCCCATCCACCTCGCGGCAGATCGCTTCAATCACTGGCGCATTGTGCTGGTCAAGCGCAAAACTTGGGAGGGTCGCTTGCGCGCGTTGGATGAAGAGCGCGACCGCAGGCGCGGGGTCACTTCTCACGGTGTTCAGTATGCTAACGTTGGCGTCGCTGGCGCCGTCATGATCGTGGCGAGACCCATACGATGCGGCTGGCACGGTGAGGGGGGAGATGGCCAGGGGTGGGATGGGCAATTCGCGTTCGGCGCGTATCCGCAAGGCCGCTCTGCTCGTGACGAGCGCCTTCACCTCTGGGCAGTGAATGAGCAGCGTGAGCAGGTCTGGGGTCCCCGCTAAGAGATGTTCGAAGTTGTCTAGAAACAGCACGGTCGGTTTCCCCTGTAACGCCGTGCTAATTGCCTCGAGGGGCGCGACTCCGGGCGCCTCGTGAAGGCCCATCTCGTGCGCAATCGCAGGCAGCAGGAGCGACGGATGCGGGAGCGGCGCCAACGCGACGCACAGGACGCGCTCCGCGATGCGACTGGAGGCGCCCACGGCCCGACGCGCAACTTCCACCCCAACCCGTGTCTTGCCAACCCCTGGTGGCCCAACCAGCGTGAGCAGGCGCGTCGCGTCGTCGCCGAGCAGCGCAAGCGCATCTTGAATGAGGTCCTCGCGCCCGATGAGCGGAGTCAGTGGCTCCGCGCCCAACTGCTCGGAACGAACTTCGCGGCTACTTCCCTCGTTGGCGAGACGCGCCGGATCGCGCTTGCAGGCGGTTTCTCGCAGGGCAGCTTCTTCTTGAGGCGGTAAGCGCAACGCAGTGATCACGCGTGTAAGCGTATCTGCGCGTGGTAGCCGCGCTGCGCCTTGTTCCATGCCTTTGATCGTACGCACGCTGACGCCAGCGCGTTCAGCCAACGCTTCCTGCGTCAACCCGCTAGCAGCGCGATGCCGCTTCAGCAGAACCCCCAGTGCGGAATCCATACATTGCCTCCTAATTGCCCCCTAATTGCCCCCTAATTGCCTGGAACCAGGTCGCGTTCTCTGGCATACTTGTCCCAACGCTCCAGCGCGCGAAACGTCGCAGCACACGGGCGATGTTCAAATGCGTTGTGGCGTACTGCCCGATCAGGTTGCCGTAGTGAAGCTGCCACTGGTATGGCCACTGATATGGCACTGGTACGGCCCCGACTGCGCGTTTGGGCAAGTGGGTAGTGTTGGTGTGTTCCACTGCACGTCGTGGAGCGCGGATAAGAAGAGTGATGGAGTAGGGGGAACGGATGTTTACCAATCATGTGAAGCGCATCGGCCTGGCGCTGGCGCTGGCGCTTGTCGTCGCAGGGGCGCTGGGCGTTGCAACGACGAGCAAGGCGGAGGCTGCCGGGTGGTGCTGGTGTACAGACTATGTAGCGAATTACTATGGTCTCAACCGGAATTATCCCAATGCGGATCAGTGGACTTCATGGTTGACAGATGGTCAGGCGGGCCATGTGTTTACATCGAATAGTTCACCTGCCGCTGGAGACATTATGGTGATCCAACCAAACGTGAGATTTGCGCTGCAAAACGGAGGTTACTGGACATCCGGCAGTGTGGGACATGTGGCGATTGTCGGGCGCGAGAATTATTACGGAAACTATCGGTGGGTGATAGATTTGAACGGCGCCAATCAGGGTTGGGGAACCCAGTATACCGCCGACAGTTGCACCGATGTCAGCGACTTCAATATTTGGGTGACTGTAGGGGGAGGAAGCCTCTATAGTTACTACCATTGGTAGGTAGGCTGTAGCATTCGGCGCTACATGCTACCGCCGAGTGACCATATGGAAATGGCGCCTGTGGGCAGACGGCCCACAGGCGCCATTTCCATATGGTCACTATGCCCTACGGCGTCTCGCTGAGGAATTGCGGGGCGCGGCGGGCGTGGGTGGCCTGCTCGAAGGCGTAGGCCAGCGCGACCAGTCGCGCCTCGCTGAACGCGCGCCCGACGAACGCCACGCCGATCGGCAGCCCATACGTATGCCCCGCTGGCACGCTGATCGCCGGATAGCCCGCCAGCGCCGCCGCTGTGGAGGCGCCACCGCCGCCGCCGGGATCGCCCGCGATCAGGTCAATCTTCCAGGCAGGTCCACAGGTGGGCATGCAGAGCGCGTCGAGGTGATACTGCTCCATCACGGCGTCTATGCCCTCGTCGCGCGCCAGCCGCTGGTCCTCGGCCAGCGCCTTGAGATACTCCTCCTCGGTCAGTGGCCCCTTTGCCTCCGCCATCACCAGCAACTCTTGACCAAAGTAGGGGAGTTCCTGCCCAGCGTGCGCCTCATTGAAGGCGATCAGTTCGGCCAGCGTGTGGATCGGCGCGTCTGGCCCCAGGTTGGCCAGATAGGCGTTGAGGTCCGCCTTGAACTCGTAGAGCAACACCGTCAGCTCTGACTCGGACGCGCTGATCTGCTGCGAGGTGGGAATCTCGGCGGGGTCGATCACCTCGGCGCCCGCAGCTTTCAGCGCCTCGATGGCGGCGTTGAAGACGGCGTCGGCTTTCTCGCTATAGCCGGTGTAGACCTTGCGGGGGACGCCGATGCGGGCGCCGCGCAGGGCGTTGGCGTCGAGGAACTGCGTGTAGTCGGTCTCGGCGTGGCCATCGCTGGCCAGCGTCGCCGCATCGTCGGGGTCCACACCGGTCAGCGCGCCCAGCAGCGCCGCCGCATCGGCGACCGTGCGCCCAAACGGGCCGACGGTATCCTGGCTGTGCGAGATGGGAACGACGCCCGCGCGGCTGGTCAGGCCGACGGTCGGCTTGATCCCCACCACGCCGTTCATCCCGGCGGGGCAGAGGATCGAGCCGTCGGTCTCGGAGCCGAGCGCGGCGGCGACGAGGCTGGCCGCCACCGCCGAGGCCGAGCCGGAGCTGGAGCCGCAGGGCGTGCGGTCCAGCGCATAGGGGTTGCGCGCCTGCCCACCCCGCGCGCTCCAGCCGCTGGAGGAGTGGGTGCTGCGAAAGTTCGCCCACTCGCTCATGTTCGCTTTGCCCAGCAGAATCGCCCCCGCCGCGCGCAGCCGCGCCGCCACGAAGGCGTCGCGCGTGGGACGGGCGCCCACCAGCGCCAGCGAGCCAGCCGTCGTCTCCATCTGGTCCGCCGTGCCGATATTGTCTTTCAGCAGGATGGGCACACCGTGCAACGGGCCACGCGGCCCGTTGGCGGCGCGTTCGCGGTCCAGCGCGTCGGCGATCTCGAGCGCCTCGGGGTTCGTCTCGATCACCGAACGCAGGGTGGGGCCGACCTGATCGAGCGCGTCTATGCGCTCCAGATAGCGTTCGACCAGCCGTCGGGCGGTCAATTCGCCCGACGCCATCGCGGCCTGCAATGCCGCAATGCTGGCTTCCTCAACCCCACTGAACGGGGCGGATGATGGGTCGCTGGCGCCGGTCTCGCTCACTGGACGCTCCCTCTTGCTGATTATGCTTGGCGGTTGAAGCTGGGCGGTTAAAACCGCAGTTAAGGGCCTCTCGGCCACGAGAGCTTGCCGACGCGGGCTGCGGAATCTCCAGGCCGCGCAGGCGGCCTTCGTGGCGGCTCCGCCTCACGGCGCGCGTTCACACGCCCGCCGCGACGCCCGCCGCGCGACGCGGGCGTCGCGCCCGCCACATCCGACGGATCCGCCCTGCCGCGCCTACCCTGCCTGCACGCATCATACTACATTCCCGCCAGAACTGAGCGCATACGCTCACATACGCTCACATTGTTCGCATGAGTTTGGGCGAGGGACGAGCGCCAGTTGTCAGCTAATCCCCTAAATTGGCTATGAACTCGGTCAATTGTATCCCCATTTCAGACTATGATCTGGTATACTGTCTCACGAGGAGATGACTTGCCCAGGGAACAGGGCATAGACATGGAGACAACCCATATGGATCAGATGCGCACTGGGGTGGCGTCGCTTACGCTGCCGGTCGAGGCAGTCGATGTGTACGCCACATCGTCGCCCGCGTGGGCGACGCCACGCTTCCTCGCCGCCTACACGCCCATCCTGGTGGTGGACGCCGACGCCTTTCGCGCGCAACGGGTGGCGCGCCTGCTGACGCTGGCCGGGTATCGTCCCATCGTCGCCAGCAATCCCGTCGAGGCGTTTACGCGCTGCATGCGTGGCCCTTGGTCGCCAGCGGCGGCGCTGATTGGCGCAGTTGGCCTGGCCAACCCGCTCCCGTTGAACCGTCTGCTCGAACATCTGGCCCGCCAGCGGGGCAGCGCGCTCCCCGTCTTGTCGCTACCCCCGCTGGCGCCGGATGTCGCGCCCATCCATGTGGACCCGGCGCTACCATTCTTCCACACGTCGTCGCCGCAGAGCCTGGCGTTCTTCGAAGACCTGTGGCGCATCTTGCCACAGACGCGCGCCATGCCAGCGACCCCAACGCGCACGCTTGCGCTCGACCGCTTGCCGCAGGAAGGGCTGGCCCCGCGTACTGCGCAACGGCTGCGGTCATCCAGCCACGCCTTCCGCCGGACACTCAACGCCGCCGCGCTGTTGGTGGCCCGCCAGGGTCGCTCGCTCGCCCAGTGGCGCACGCTGCTCAACGATGTCGGCCTAGCGCACGTCGTCTCGCTGACGCGCTGGCCAACGACGGCGGCGCTGGCCCAACCGTGGGACGCCACCAATGACGACGACCTGGACGAGACGCCGGATGAACTGATCGTCCCGGCGGTAGACCTCAGTTGCCTGCACCAGGCGATGATCTTCTCGCGCCCCAGCGACCCGTTTGCGCAGACCTACGCCTGGGGCGCGCTGGCTGCGGAATCGAGCCTCCAGCGGCGCAAAGGCGGATTTCTGGCGCAGCAGGCGCTGAAGCTGCTCTCGCGCGAACGCGCCATGCAGGCCGCGCTCAACGCCTTCACCCACGAGCTTGACGAGGTACGTGGCGAACAACTCCACGTCTGGCGCGCCCAGCCCGACGCCAGCTACCTGCTCGTCCACTACAGCAACCTCTACGTCTATGGGCGGATGTGGCGGCAGGAACCCACCTGCCACGTCTGGCTGGGCGCGCTCGACGCGACCCTCAGCTCCATCCACCAGGACGACCAGTGGACGTTCGCCGAATTGGAGTGCAGCTGCCAGACGCTGACGGGCCACTGCGTCTTCGCCATCCGCCCCCGCCAGTAAAAGTTTGCAGGCGTCACAATGTCACACAGCCCCGGCTGCGCCAGGGCTGTGTGACATTGTGACGCCTGCTCATTACTACTGGGTGGCAATCGCCGATCGCCGACCGCGCAGCACATATTTCTGTATCTTGCCGGTCGCCGTCTTGGGCAGTTCGGCGACGAAGGTGAAG
>Ga0307374_10010539_pt1 | contig 13365 bp, 10 predicted proteins | sample OX3MG_FD_202532 | JGI IMG/M metagenome (GOLD analysis project Ga0307374, IMG submission 202532) | Soil microbial communities from Risofladan, Vaasa, Finland - OX-3 | ecosystem: Environmental > Terrestrial > Soil > Coastal area > Acid sulfate soil | place: Finland: Risofladan, Vaasa | collected...
CACCCCGCTGGTGCGTTACCTCGGCGGGCAGGTCATCCGCGTCGGCCGGGGCCTGGACAAGATCAACCCCCTCGACTCCGGGCCGCTCGGAGCCGCGCTGGCGAAGCTGGCCGGCCCGGCCGCCCGGCAGCTGCGGTGGGAGGTCCGGTCCCGGCGGCTGACCCTGCTGATCGCGCTGGCGACCCTGATCCGGGGCGAGCCGGTCACCAACGCCGAGGAAGTCGTCCTCGGCCGGGCCGTCGACCTGCTCGACGAGCGGCACCGCGGCCGGGCCGAGCCGACCGTCACCGACGTGCTCACCGTGATCGAGCACGGCCCCGACCTGCTCCGCTCCGCCGCCCGCGCCGCCACCCCGCACCTGTACCACGACCGAGTCGCGGACCTGATGTTCACCCTCGACCTGCTGTGCTCCGGGTCGCTGGGCGGGGTGTTCGACGGCGCCACCACCGTGCCGATCGACCTGGACGCCCCGGCCGTCAGCGTCGACCTGTCCGCCGTCCGGGCCTCGGGCGACAAGCTACTCACCGCCGCGATGCTGTGCACCTGGAGCTACGGGTTCGGCTGCGTCGACGCCGCCACCGCCCTCGCCGACCTCGGCGCCGGGCCCAGGCGCTCCTACCTGGGCGTCATGGACGAGCTGTGGCGGGCCCTGCGCGGCGCCCCCGGACTCGTCGAGCACGCCGACTCCCTCACCCGCCTGAACCGGTCCCGCGGCATGGCCCACATCATGATCACCCATTCGCTCGCCGACCTGGACGCCCTGGCGACCGAGGAGGACCGGGCCAAGGCCCGCGGGTTCATGGACCGCTCCGCGATCACCATCCTGGCCGGGCTGCCGCCCCGCGAGCTCGCCCGCGTGAACGAGATCACCCCGCTCACCGCCCCCGAGCAGGCGCTAGTCGCGTCGTGGTCCGCGCCGGAGTCCTGGCAGCCCGGCGCCCGCCACCCCGGCCGCGGGAAATACCTCATCAAGACCGGGGAGCGGCTCGGCATCCCGGTCCAGCTCACCCTGACCGGGCCCGAGCACGACCTGTACGACACAGACCCGAAGTTCCAGTCATTTTCTGAGTGGTTCGCAGCGAACTCCGGGGTGAAGCCTCGTGAGTGACATGTTCGGCCCGCAGGTTCGGCGAACCGACGTTGCGCGGGTGTTTTGCGGTTGTGCCGGGAGGATCCGCCACGCGGTCGCTGGGAGATGGCGGCTATTCGCGCTTGAGGATGCCGGTCAACCCGGCGACGACCGCAGTGGTCAGTACCCAGCCTGCCCCGGTCAGCGCCCAGGACCAGTACAAAAGTGCCGAGCCTTTGGGCTGCCAGGCGCTCTTCTGGCCAAGGTCAATGACTGGCAGCAGCAAGTCGAATGCGTAGGCGACGGGGTGGAATGCCGGTGGCTGGGACCGGATCGCGACCATGTGGGCTGGGTACGCGCGGCTGAAGACCCAGCTGCCCAGTGCGACGAGTGCAGCCAGCCACACGCCGGCCAGCCAGGTGCGGTAACCGTAGCCAACGGTGACGTACCACAGCCAGCTCAGAGGGTTCAACCCGCGGCGGCGGCGCCACTGCTTCGCGACAGCGATCTTGCGGGCGGCTTGCTCGTTTCCGGCGCGTCGGTAAACGGTCGCGAGCTGATCATACAGCTGAGGGGTGTAGCCGCCCTGCTGGCGAGTAAGCCACCCCAGCCGGCTGCGGGCACTTACCTTATGGTTTTCGAGGCTGTCATAGGCAAACCCGCGGAGACGCAGCACTGCGGGCCAGCTTGCCGGGTCGTCATGGAAGGTCATGACCCTTGCGTTGGTGAGGCTCACTGCGCCACCTGGCGGCTGGCGGGGCAGCAAGTAAAAAGCAGACACATTCGCTGCGTCGAGGTTGAGAGCCGTCCCGCCGGGGCTGGCCAGGCTGGCTCCGGTCAAGTCCAGACGGCCGCCGATTCGGGCGCCGCGCAAGTTGACCTCGCCGTTCGCCGTGAACCCGCCCCGGCAGAGCATGTGCCAGTCGGCGGTGAGTCCTTCGGCGAACAGCGCCATCCCGGCTGGGTTGACCAGGCTGGCCCCGGCCAGGTCCAGCTGCCCGTGGACGTGGGCGCCGGTCAGTCGGACCTCACCGGCCGTGGTGAACCCGTCCCGGCAGAACATCGAGCCGTCCACGGTGAGACTGTCGGCGAACAATGCCGCTCCAGCGGGGTTGACCAGGCTGGCCCCGGCCAGGTCCAACTGCCCGCCGATGCGTGCGCCAGTCAGGCGGACCTCGCCGGCCGCGGTGAACCCGCCCCGGCAGAACATCGACTGGCCGACGGTCAGGCTGTCGGCGACCAGTGCCCGCCCGCCGGGGTTGGTCAGGGCCGCCCCGGCCAGGTCCAGCTGATTGCCGATGCGGGCGCCAGTCAGGTTGACCCCGCCGGCCGCGGTGAACCCGCTCCGGCAGAACATCGAGCCGTCCACGGTGAGACCGTCGGCCGCCAGTGCCCACCCGCTCAGATTCGTCAGGCTCGCCCCGTCCAGGTTCAGCTGACCGCCGATGCGGGCGCCGGTCAGGCGGACCCCGCCGGTCACGATGCTGGCATTCAGCGTCAGGTTGCCTGCAGTCAGCAGCTGGCTGGCCACCAGGCTGGTCAGACGACAGCCGCCCATGCGGATCGCCGGGGCGGTTGCATCCGCAAGGCTGACCGGTTCGTCGATGCGGCACTCCCAGAGCAGCAGCGGGCAGACAAGGGTGGTGGCTTCCAGGTCGAGGAAGCCGGTGATGCGGGCACCGCGCAGCTTCACCGCCCGCAGCCGACCGCCCTCAGGGGTCCGGTCACCCGTCAGCAGCCCGGTCAGCACTTCGGCTCTGACGATCCGCGCGGTGTCCCAGGTACCTGCTTGAGCGGGGTCATCCCGTGCTGCATCACCGGTCCGCAGGTCAACGAGAATGCCCGTGATGGCGGCGGTGAGCAGCTTGCGCTCGGCGGCGGTCAGGTCGCCATCGCGGGGCGGAAGGGTCATGTCGGGGGCCGTCATCGCAGCGGTGCTCCTGGAATTTCCTCAGCGGCGGGCAGGTGGACGGGCCCCGCTGCTTCCCTCCGGCGTGCGAGGCTCAGCGATCCGGTCGATGGCAGTGGCGTACCGGGCTGCATTGCCGATGGACATGCCGAACAGGTCGCAGAGGGCGCGGACGTCTCCGCTGGTGGCCTGGGCTTCGTCGAGGATGCGGTCGAGGCGGATGTGCTGGGCCGACATTTCCAGCTGCTTGCCGATCCATGCGGAGGCGACCGGCCGGGTGCTGGTCCAGCTGCGGGCGTGGATGAACAGGTGGGGGTTGATGCTGGCAGGCCACGTCGCGCTCCGGTAGCTGAGGTAGGCGCTGAGCCGTTCGCGGGCTGGCGCGGCGAGCAGGATGACCTGCTCGCCGACGTGGAGTCGGCCATCGCGGATGTCGGTGAGCTGCAGCGCGCACAGGCGGCCGATCCGGATGGCGTGAAAGCCCAGCAGGGCAGCGATGGCGGCCCGCGCGGGCCGGGAAGAGCTCAGGGCTTCCCGCAAAGTGGCCAGGTCAATGGCCGGGGGGCTCTGGAACTGGGCCGCCGGGACGTGGATCCGGAACGTCGGGTCGCTGAACACCAGCTTGGAGGCCTTGAGTACCCGGAAGATGGAGCGCAGGCCCTGAACGGTGGTGGCGCGCGGCGCCCCGGATGGCGGCAGGACTGCGAGCACGTCACCGCGGCTGATCTCACGCAGCGAGGCATGGGCAGCGGCCCAGGTTGTCAGCGCCGGGAGGGCGAAGGCCAGCTGGTTACGGACAGTCTGGTCGGACCGGGGCTTGAGGCGGGGAGGGCTGGTACGGCCGTTCCGCATGGTCTCCAGCCACACGCCGAGCTCCTGGCGCATCGGAGCGGGCAGGGCTGCCACCGTGTTGGCGAACCAGCGCACGACCGGTGGCTCGCGGTCTTCTTCCAGCATTCCCGCTGCAGCGAGCACGTCGGCGACGGCGGCGGCGGAGTGCCTGATCTGAGTGAGCAGCATGACGTCGCTGCGGCGGATCGGGGCACCAGGGGTGTCCTGGATGCAGAGCATGATCCGGATGGCCCGCTGGATCAGCGCTGTCCTGCCCTTGGGCCACCCGTGCCGGGCCGCATGGTCGCGGACGAACTCGGCGAACGCGGCGGCGAGCGCCGGGTCGGGCGGCGGCGGGAACTTCTCCCGCATCCCGAGGCGGAGGTCACGGCAGGCGTCCAGCAGGACAAGCTGACGGTAAGCCACGGGGCGCAGCAGCGTCATGTCGGCCGGGATGCTCTTCTTCTGGTACTCGCGCCCGGGCGTGCCGGCCGGGCGCCAGGTGCCGGCGATGAACAGCTGCTGGCCGTGCGCGCTGGCCTCGGCCAGGCTCACCGTCTCGATCCTGCGGCCGAGCAGGCGCGCGGCAAGGTGGCGCTGCTTGTGGCACAGCCGGCACGAGCCCGACGGGCCGAGGGGCACGCTGCGCCCGCAGGTCGGGCAGCCGGCCGGGGGACCGTACTTCTCCCGCCAGGACCTGCAGGCCACGCACATCCACCCGTACCTGGCAGTGACACCCCACGCCCCGCAGTCCGGGCACGAGCTGACCACGACGGGACGGCGGCGCAGTTTCCCGGGCGATTCCCAGGCCGGCGATCCGGGGGCCGGGCCGTGATGGTGGCAGCGGGCGCACAATCCCGAGGTGAAATAGTTGTCCGCCGATCCGCAGCGGCGGCAGGGCGGCGGAGTGACCGGCCCGCCTGGCCAGCACTCGAAACAGCACGGGATTTCCCTCATCGCCGGCGGGCGCACCCCGCACCCCTGGCACATGCGCTTCTGCACGCTCACGCCGGGGGCACCGACCGGTGCCTGCCCAGCCGCTCGGTGATCTGGGGCCTCGTCCCGGTCTCCGCCACGGCCGGCCGGAGGGCGGCCACCTTGCCCGGCTCACAGATCATCAGGTCAGCCGGGGTGCACTCCAGGACCGCGCAGATCACGTCGAGGTCTTCCAGCCGGACCGACACCGGGGTCGTAGTCCACCACCGCGACATCTTTCCCGCGCTGATCTCCAGCCCCGCCTCGGCCAGCCGACGGCGCATCTCCGTCGATTTCCAGATCCCGTGTTCCGCGGCGGTCATCCGCAGGTTCCAGCGCACCTTCTCACCTCATTCCCTCGCCGAGCCGGGCAGCGACCCGGGCATTCGCATTCGCCCACGCATGCTCGATGTGATCAGCGTGAACGTGCTCTGGCGACGTCGTGATCGAAAGCCATTCATGGCCGAGCAATTCCTGGATCGCCTTAAGATCCATTCCCCGGGCATACATCGACGACGCGCAGAAATGCCGCAGGGTATGCGGGCTCAGGCGCCCCGACCACTCCGGCAGCGACCGCGCGACCGCGTTCGCCAGCCCGTCCCGCAGCGCCTGGTCCCCGATCCGGCTGCACATCCCCGTGGCCAGGTCACGGCGCTCGCTGGGCAGCAGCGGGGCGTCCAGGCTCGCGTAATCATCGCCGAACTGATGGCGCACGTCAGCGAGCCACCAGTCCAGCAGGTCACCTGCCTGGTTGATCGCCGGGACCAGCCGGGTCTTCGGGCCACGGCCGCGGCTGCCCTTGCCGTACCGGACATGGATCTTGCCGTACTCGCCCAGGTCCCGCCGCCAGTCCCGGATGTCGAGCATGTAAGTCTCCCGGATCCGCAGCCCGGTCCGCCGCCACAGCGATGCCGCCAGGTAGTCCCGCGCAGCCGGGAGGAACTTGCGTGCCTGCGGCAGCCACTCCCGCCATGCCGCGAACAGCGCCTCCACCTCATCCTCCGGCGGCGGCACCCGCAGCACCCCGTAATCGGCCTTGGCCGGCCGGTTGAACTCGTCGATCACCTGGATCACGACATGACCGGTCAGCCGGTGAATGTTGCCCTGGTACCGCAGGACCAGGAAGTCATAGAACCGCGCCAGCGCCCACGCCTTGTGCTGCACCGTCAGCCGCGCCCGGCCCAGGACCGTGCGCTGCCGGGCCAGGAACCCGTCAGCGTCGTGCGGCTGGGCAGTCCACACCGGGCGGCCCAGGAACCGGGCGAACTCAAAGATCACCGACCGGTTCTCGTTCACCGTGCCGTCGCACACGCCCGCCCCGACAGCCGCCAGCAGGTACTGATCCACCAGCTCCTGCTCGAAGTCCTCCCGCTCCTGGGTCGTCTCGACCCGCTGCGGAGCACCCAGGGACCGGACCACCGCCAGCTCCACGCGCACCCCGGTTCCCCGACCACGACCACCTGTCACGAATGCGGACGAGGTTTCCAGATTATGGACCAAACGTCAATATGCTCACGCAGATCACTGCCGACCCTCTGGCCTCACAACCACCCCGGCCAGGCCCGCCACCAAGATCACAAACTCCGGGAAGTTCCTGCAACCGACCAGGCGATCCGGCTCAGCACCGGCGGGGAGTCCCGGTGAGCCGGGCGCTCGGGCCGCGCCCGTCGGCCGCTCCAGGCGGCACCGCCGCCGGATGGGCGGTGCTGATCTGCTGCTGGTCGCTGGTTGCCCTGACCGGGGTGATCTGGGGCGCGGCCCGGCTCGATGCCTGGGTACTGGGGCGCGGCACGGAGCCGTTCGGCACGAGATTCGCCAGTGACGTCCTGCACGGGCGCACCGCGCAGGCGTGGCCGCATACCCCGACCGCCGCCGTCGCGGTCACCGCGGTGCTGCTGGCCGGGTGCGCGGCTGTCCTGGCGATGGCGGCCGTACGGGTGACCGGGCGGCTGCGGCCGGCGGCCGGGGACCCGGTCGCGGCGCTGGCCCGCAACCCGCGAATGCGGGCGCTCACCCGGGGGCCGGTCGCCCGCGGCGCGGTGAGCCTGCGGCGGTCCCTCGCCGGGACCGACCCGCGCACCGTGCAGCCGGGGCAGGCCGGGCTGGCGCTCGGGGAGCTGCTGCGGCCCGGCGGGCGCCGCGGGCCGGGGGTGTTCGCGTCCTGGGAAGACACCGTGGTCGCGTTCATGGCGCCCCGGTCCGGGAAGACGACCGCGCAGGCCATCCCGTTCGTCCTGTCCGCGCCCGGCCCGGCCATCGCCACGTCCAACAAGTCGGACCTGTGGGCCGCCACCGCCGCGCTGCGCGGCGCGGCCGGCCTGGTGTGGCTGTTCGACCCGCAGCGGATCACCCGCCAGCCGCAGGCCTGGTGGTGGGACCTGCTCGCCGGGCTGCGGACTGTCGAGGACGCGCACCGGCTCGCCGGGCACTTCGTGCTGACCGTCGCCGACGAGCACCGCCGGGATATCTGGGGGCCCGCCGCGCAGGACCTCCTCTCGGCGCTGTTCCTGGCCGCCGCCAGCTCCGGGCACACCCTCCACGACGTCGCCGGGTGGCTGAACGAGCCCGCCGTGCCGACCCCGGTCGAGCTGCTCGCCGACGCCGGGTTCGCCGCCATGGCCGCGTCCTTGCGCGGGGCGCAGAACGGCGCCGTCGAGACCCGCGACGGGATCTACCAGACCGCCCGCACCGCGGCCAGGGCCATGACCGACCCCGAGATCATGGCGTGGGTCACCCCGCCCGCGGCTGGCGTGCTGCCGGTGTTCGATCCGGGGGACTTCGCTGCCAGCGGGGACACCTTGTACCTGCTGTCGAAGTCCCGGTCGGCTGCGGCGCCGCTGATCGCCGCGCTGTCGGACACCGCGATGCGGGCGGCCGAGCGCCGCGCCGAGCGGCTCGGCGGTCGCCTCGACCCGCCGCTGACCGTGGTCCTGGACGAGGCCGCGAACATCTGCCGGATCGCTGACCTGCCCGACCTGTACTCCCACCTCGGATCGCGGGGCATCACCCCGGTCACCATCCTGCAGTCCTACGAGCAGGGCATCACGGTCTGGGGCGAGCACGGCATGGCCACCCTCTGGGGCGCCGCCACCAAGAAGATCATCGGCGCCGGGGTGGACTCCCCGCGCCTGGCCCGCGACCTGGCCACCCTCGTCGGCCAGCACGACGTTCCCGTCCGCACGATCAGCTACGGCGACGGGCGGGCCAGCGAGTCGGTGACGGTGCGCCGCCAGGACATCCTCGAGCCCGCCGCGATCCGCGCCCTGCCGCCCGGCACCGCGCTGCTGCTCGCCACCGGCATCAGGCCCGCGCTCATCCACCTCACCCCCTGGTACGCCGGCCCGCGCGCCGCGCAGATCACCGCCGCCCGGGACGCCGCGCAGGAGCAGATCCGCGACCAGGCGAACCTGACCGACCCCGCCCTCCCCGTTACCACCCGTCCTTCCTGGAGCCTCCATGACAACTGACCCCGCCGCTCCACCGGCTGCCCTGTCCGGCGACAGCGCGCTGGTACTTCCTGGTGACGGCCCCGCTGCCGATGACGCGGGCCTTATCGCCGCTCCGCCGGTTCCGGCCGGCGACTCCGAGGCGCCGGAGCCGGTGTACACGGCGGTCGAGGACTGGGTGACCGACCACTTCCTGCGCACGTTCCGGCGCACTCTGGGCGGCGAGTACCGGTGGTGCGGCCTGTGGTGGCGCCACGACGAGGCCGTCAGCCGGCTCACCGCCTTGTGGCACGCCTGGGAAGTGCTCCGGCTCCAGCCCGGCACCGGCATCGCGATCTGGTACCGCGACCACCTCGACCACCAGCTGCCCGTCCTCATGGGCGCCCGCGGCCCCTTCTACCAGTGCACCGAGACGGTGCACCGCGAGCCCCGCGCCGCCGAGGCCATCCCCGCGCCCGGCGACTGGTGGGACAACGACGCCGGCGAGCTGCCCGGACCGCAGCTGCCCGGCCCGGCCGGGAACGGGAGCCAGCGATGACCACCCCCGGCCCGTACCCGTCCGGCGTCGATCCGGTCCACATCCTGGCCATCTGCGCCGAGGCGGCACCCGGCCATCAGCACGACACCGCCATCCTGGCCGGCGGGCGGTACGCCGCCTGCGTGTACCTGCCGGCCCGGCGCGCGGCCCGCGCCGCCCAGGCGGCCCTGTGCCGGGTCGGCTACCAGGTCGACCGCCCCACGGAACCGGCCGCGGCCGGGACCTCATCATCCGCGGCTGGAGCGCGGGAGCGCTGGAAGCCCGGCTGATCGCGATGCGCGCCGTGCTGGAACAGCTCGCCGCCACCCCCGTGTCCACGGCCGCGGGGGTGCTGGAAAAACTCCGCGGCATTCCCCTGGCCGAGCTGCCCGGTGCGGCAGGCCAGCAGCATCTGATCGACCGGGCCGCGGAGCAGCTCCGCCGCTGGATCGCGGTCGGCTCGGGCATCCAGGTCCCGCACGACCCCCGTTTCCGGCCGTCCGACACCGGGTGCGCGCTGCGGGTCAGCGCCGCCTGGCAGCTCGAGGAAGCGATCGACGACCTGGCTGCCCGGCACATCCGGGTCGCCAGGTACGCCCTCGATCTCTACCCGGCCGCACGCGAGCAGCTGGGCCATGACGGCGGCCGCGATTCCGTCCTCCGCCGGGCGGGCATCGCCTTCCACCTCCGCAGCAGCCCGGTCGCGCAGGACACCAGCCCGCTGCTGGGCCACGCCGCCCGGGCGCCTGACGCGGCACCGGCCCCGGAAGCTGCCGCCAGATTCCAGCCCGGCTCCCGGGCTGGCCGCGAGTTCCCCGCCACCAGCGGCCCCGTGACCTCGGCATCCCGCATCTCCTTGCTCGGACCTGACCGCCTGAGCGGCCGGAACTTCCCCTCCGGCCGCTCAGGCCCGCACCCCTGATACCCGCAACCGCAAGCACGACCGATGACCCGGGAGCCAGCGATGACCACGCCCGACACTTACCTGTCCTGGGTAGACCCCTCGCACATCTGGACCGTCTGCGCCACGGCAGCACCTCCCGGCCACCGGGCTGACCGCATGCTCGTGTTCGGCGGGGAACAGTACGGTGCCCGCGCCTACCTGCCGACACGATCCGCGGCCCAGGCCGCCCACGCCGCGCTGGCCCGCGTCGGCTACCAGGCGGTCCCAGTCACCGACGGCAGGCGCCACCTTGACCTGACGATCTACGGCTGGAGCGCGCACGGGCTGGAATCCCGGCTGACCGCCATGCGCGCCGTCCTGCACCAGCTCGCCGACAAGCCCGGCTCGACAGCCGCCACGGCCCTCGGCCAGCTCGGCGACCTGCCCGCGACCGGGCTCCCTGACGAGGCAGGCCGGCTGCAACTCGTCCGGCAGGCCGGAGGACAGCTACGCGACTGGATCTCCGCGACCTCCGGCATCCATGCCCCGTGCGACCCGCTGGCCCGGCCCGCTGACGTCGGCTGCGCGCTGCAGCTCAGCGCCACCTGGCGGGCAGAGGAAGCCATCGATGACCTCGCCGGCCGCCACCTGCAGGTGGCCTGGCACGCTCTCGCGCTCTACCCCGGCCTGCGGCAGACCCGAAGCCACGACGACGCCCGCGAGTCCGCCGTCCGGCAGGCAGGCATCACCGCCCATCTCCGCCACCACCTCGCCAGCGACCCCGCCCCGCTCATGCCCGGCACCGCCCTGAAGCCCGGCTCTCCCCCGTGGGCGCCCGCGGCGATCAGCCACCGGATCCGGAGCGCCAGCGAGTTCCCCGCCACTCCCACGGCCACCGCCCGGCAGCCAGCCGCGCCACCGGCCAGCCCGCGCGGCCGGACCTTCACCTCCGGCCGCGCGGGCCAGCACCGCCGCAGCCGCTAGCCCGCCTGCGCCCCGTACCTCATCAGCTCGCAACTGAGCCCACCCAGGACCTAAGGAACGCGCAGATGGAAGCAGAAACCCACCCCGACCCCTTCCGCGAGGCCGTCAACCACGGGCTGGCGCGGGCCATGCAGGTCGCCTCGTTCGCCGGAACCGCGGCCCAGGTATTCGTCTATCACCAGAAGACCCAGGCCAGGGCAGCCGCGGAACAAGATGAGCGAGCGCGCCGCGCCCTGCTCGCGCAGACCCGGGCTGAGCGGGAGGCCGGCCGGTCCGGCTGGTCACCCGCCCTGGACCCGCGCTGGCTGCGCGACGCCAGCCTGCACGACACCGCCCGCGCGTGGGGCGCCGCGTTGCCCTACGCCGACCGGAACGTCCCCTGGTACGAGCCGGCCGCCGCCACCGCCGTGCGCAAGGCCGAGGAACGCCTCCGTCACCTGCACCCGTTTGCCATGGCCCGGTACGACCGGCTGCGCGCCGACGGGCTCGCACCAGGCGAGGCCATGCTGCAAACCGCGCCGCTGTTCGCCCTCCGCCCGCGGGCACGCGACTGGCCATTCGAACCCCGCCCGGTGCTCGACACCGGGACCGGCACTGGCGCCGCGCGGACCGACGATCCTCTGGCGGCAGGCAGCGAGCCCGGCGACCTGCCCGGCCAGGAAACCCTGGAGCTGCGCGGCCAGAGCATCGTCACGGCGCTGCAGGAACGAGCCCGCGCCGAAGACCGCGAGCCGCTCGGCCAGGACGAGCTGCGCACCGTGCTGGAGACGGTCACCAACCTCCCCGCCAGTGTCATCGACCGCATCACCCGGCCAGCACCCGCCGACGGGCGCGCGCAGACCGAACTGGACCGCGCCGCCGCGGAGCGCGCCCGCGCCGCCGGCCTGGACGAGGCCACCGACCTGACGGCAACCCCCGGCCTGGATGAGCGCACGGCGAACCTGACCGCGGCCGGGGATGCCGCCGGTACCGCCAGCGCCGCAGCCGCCGGGGCCACCCGGCCGTGGGAACGGGATTTCCCGGTCCCCATCGGTCAGGTTGTCGCCGCCGCAACCGCGAGTCCCGCGCAGACGGCAGCGCCGCGCACTGTCCCAGCTCGCCCGGCCGTCAGCCGGGCTGCCCGCCCCGGCGGTCCCGGCCATGGCTGATAACACGGCCGCTACCAGGGCCCCTGGCGGGGCTGGGGCCTTACGCAGCGGGCAGGACTGGGCCGCCTGGCTACGGCAGGCACACCCCGCCCGGGCGCCAGGGGCGCCGGGGCACCCGCACGGCGGGTCCCTGACTGCACCGCTGGCGGCGCTGGCCCGCCTGGCCCGGCGCCGCGGATTCGCCGTGGAGCGCGGGGACTGCGGCGACAGCGAGGGATTTACCAGCTGGCCGGGCCGGCGGATCCGGGTACGCGCGGACATCACGCCCGGGCAGGCGGTCACCGCGCTCGCCCACCAGCTCGGCCACGTCCTCCTGCACGACCAGGCCGCCCGCCTCGACCCCGCCGGGACCATCCCCTGCGGGGGCCTGCGCAAGGTAGAAGCTGACTCCGTCGCCTACCTGACCGCCGCCCGCCTGGGCATCGACACCGCGGCCCTCACCTTTCCCTACGTCTCCAGCTGGGCCGGAACCGACTCGCGTGCCCGCCCGGCCGCGACTATCCGGGCCGTCACGTCACGGGTCCTGGCCGCGGCCACCACACTCACTGCGCACCTCGACGCCGAGCTGTCCCCCGGTGCTATGCCCGGCGAGCCGGTCGCCACCACCACGCCGGAGCCGCCGCGCGGCCACCTCCCGCCCGTCACAGCCCAGCCGCAGGTACCGGACCAGGACATCGTCCAGGCCAGCACGGCCGCCCAGGCGTTCTTCCGCAGCAGCATGCCCGGCAGCTGGGTACCCGGCTACCTCACCGCCCGCGGCCTCGCCGACGGCATCCAGCGCCGCTGGCAGGCCGGGCACGCCCCCGCGTCCTGGGACGCGCTAACCCGCCATCTCCGGGCCCTCGGCTTCCCCGACCTCCTGCTGGAAGCCGCCGGGCTCGCCCGCCGGTCCCGGCGCGGCACCCTCATCGACACCTTCCGCAACCGCGCCATGCTGCCCATCCGCTCCGGCGACGGAACCGTCATCGCGTTCATCGGCCGCGCACCCGACCCGCCCGGCCGCGGCGTGCCCAGGTACCTCAACAGCCCGCAGACCAGCCTGTACGACAAGAGCGAGGTGCTCTTCGGGCTCTGGGAGGCACGGCAGGCGCTCGCCGCCGGAGCCCGGCCGGTGATCGTCGAGGGCCCGCTCGACGCCATCGCCGTCACCACCGCCGGGCACGGGCGCTTCGCCGGCGTCGCGCCCTGCGGCACCGCCCTCACCGCCCGGCACGCCGGCGCACTCAGCCCCGGTGGCGGCCCCGGCGAACCGGGGATCCTGGTCGCGTTCGACCCCGACCCGGCCGGGCGCCGCGCGGCCGTCCGCGCCTACCACCTCCTCAGCCAGGTCACCACGGACACCTCGGCCGTCATCCTGCCGCCCGGGCAAGACCCGGCCCAGATCCTCACCAGCAACGGCCCAGAGGCCCTGGCCACGATCCTGGCCAGCCGCACCCGCCCGCTCGCCGACCTGGTCACCGACACCGAGGTCGACCAATGGGCCCGCTGGCTCGACCACGCCGAGGGCCAGCTCAGCGCGCTGCGCGCCGCCGCGCCCGTCATCGCCGCGATGCCGCCCGCCCACGTCGCCCGCCAGGTCGCACGGCTATCCCGCCGCCTGTCC